>PYIJ01251891.1_pt1 | contig 26598 bp, 32 predicted proteins | sample 3578051 | NCBI WGS metagenome assembly PYIJ01 (sample SAMN08408021, study PRJNA431606) | Marine metagenome isolate SA_KN192-05_S13_5m, whole genome shotgun... | biome: marine; feature: oceanic pelagic zone; material: water; isolation source: surface water sample, 0.2-0.8 um fraction ... | reverse complement strand
TTGCCATCGATTTGTTCTCCTATTTTGTAGGTGTGGTCAGACACCTTCCACTCTTCACATTGATGCGCTACCTCAATAGCGTCATCGTTTTCACGAACCCACACTTCCTGATAGACGGTCTTGAGTACCAGTACATCAAGCAGTTCTGATTTGCAGTTGGTGCAAAATCCTCCTGTGTGTTCGTCTGGGTGATACAAAGAATTGTACGAATCATGTTGAGTGCCGCAGTCGCGACACTCATAAATTTCATCGTAAATTTTTTGAGCCACATGCTTAGTATGGAATCTCATCGTCAAACTCCATTGGCGGGTGCTTGTCTTCCCAAGCCTGTATCGCACGTTCTAGAAACTTCTCCTTGTCGAAGCGTGGATTGGTCTCGGCAAGTTTATCCGCCATGATTTGTATCTGAGAAGGCCACCCCATAAGTGGGGCAACCTCGTCAGCTAAAAATTCAAAGTGGCGTGTTTGCATGAGTGGCACTATAAAATCCTCCAGATGCGAAAGCCGTTGTCAGTTGAGCGAGTGACAATGCGTTGCTGACGCGTATAGAAACGCTTACGCGCTGCATTTTTCTCGCTTGTTGTTGTGACCTCAAAGGACTCACCAATCTCCAATTCTGGGAACGGATATTTGGGGTCGCGTCCTGCGCCAGTTGCAGGAACAGCTATCTTTCTTGATACACGGTAAGCCATTTACACCTCCTGTAGTTTTGGCTTTTGATAAGGCTCATCATCAGATGCGTCACGCTCAATCACTTCATGGAATTGGTTCTCCATGTTCTTGAGGCCAGAGACATACATGTTGATGCTGTATTTGAACGCGCTGTCTTCTGCATGAAGTTGCTCAGACAGTTGTTCAAGCTGTCGATTGATAATGACAAGTTGATTGAGTACCGACTTCGGCATTATGTTCTCCTTTGTTTGAGTAAAGAGGATGGAAACTGCCCCCTCACCCACGGCAGGGGGGCAGTTCCAGACTCCTTATGCAAAGTCCAGCATCTTGAGATGCTTGGACAGTTGGTTCTCCCGCAGTCTGCGTGTGTTTGCAGGGCTGCGAGACTCGTTAGTGTGCGTTGCCCAATATGTGCAAGCGTTGTACAACGCCCACTTGTTTGAACCCAATGTGCGCTTCTCCTTTTTCCAAAGGCCCATCAGGTTATCCAGTTGCTTGAAGTTCCACTTCTCTTGGCTGGTGTTGTTTGGCACATGGCAGAGTGTGTATTTGAAAAACTTCTCAACCTCTGCATCTGTCATCTTGTCTTTCATCCACTTCTGATAGCGGTGCTTTGAATCAAAGAAGCACTCTAGTCCTTGCTCAATCTTTGCAGATGAAGCAGAGACGCTGACATTGGTGGTGTGCTTGGCAACAGTCTTTGCAACAGTGACTGCATCTGTGCATCCATTCAAACACCAGAGTCTGTTGCCCTGTGCTTGCTGTGCAAATGACCAACTACCGTCATAGCTGTTGTAGAAGATGATCTGGAAGCTGATGATGTCACCGACTGCTGGTTCGATAGTTATATCAGGGAAGTTGATTGTGCCGCGCATCTTTGCGCCGTTCTCAAACAGATCGACTTTGTAATCGTAATTTCTGCTTGGGTTGGCATCCCTGACTGCATCGAATACGCTGTTAACAACGTCATCGTGCTTGATTGCTTTGTACTTAGAACCGTGTACGCCCAGCACCTGATTGGTATCTGTGCGTACCAAAGCACGAGCCATGTTCTGCGGCACCTCAATGTCTGTGCCTAAGTTAGTATTTGGCGTAGCCCACAGATCGTATGTATCTACAGGGAACGCCCACTCATCTGTGAGTGTGGTGATTGTCATGTCGTCCATAGTGTTCTCCTTTTACTCAGACATGTAGCGCATGATTGCGCCGATAAATGCAAACCCTAGCCCAAAGAATAGTAGACCGATTTGCACAAGAAATTGTCCATCGGTAAGTGGTGCATGTACCTCATCTACCATTGAGGTAGCTAAGATTACACTGAACATACCGAAGCCGATTAACATGTTAGCGAATGTTCTCATTTGTTCCTCCATTACTTACACTACTACATGTAGTGGTCTGTTGCAACACCTCAATCGTATGATTCTGGATGAGGTTGTGGTGGGCCTTGATAGAATGGATTTCTATGCCAGACATCTCTGTCTGTAAGAACCCATGCTCTATCTTTATCTCGTGCGCCGAGTTCATATGCTTCTGCTCTGTCCCAATCAGAGTGTGATGCGTATGTGTACTCTTCTTCTTCTCTGAACCAATTCATGTTGTTCTCCTCAATTTTATCAGCAAGCTGTGCGATGCTCCGCGAAGTTGCAATACAGTTGTGCGATGGCACCCCCGCGCCGAAGGCGCGGTTGGGTGCGGTTGAGTCAGTCCTGATAGACAGAAGAAAAGCCCCGCAGCCGAAGCTGCGAGGCTCGGTGGTAGGGGTTAGCCTACCATCTTCTTGAGGGATTCGAAGGCATCTGCCTGTGACTTGGACTTCTCAACGGTTTGAGTGAAGAGTTGCTTCTGTGCATCGGTGAAGTATTCTAGAAGCATACGCTCGACGTCCTGCTGTGCCTCGTTCCAAGCACGCTTGTTTGCAAGGTCAACCCAGTCAGGTTCGACTTGTGCGCCTGTCTTCTGATCGAAGGTGTGACCTTCTCTGACGATCTCGTCGATCGCTTCGATCTTTTCTTGTTTGTTATTGATGTTCCAGCGAATCGAATCAACGATGTTTTGGAACCGATAGGACAGTTGACTGTATACTGTACGGTCATCCAGAACATGATCACGCTTGATGTCAGACACAAGGCTGTTGGTTACTTTCTTAGACATTTTAGTTCTCCTTTGGTTGGTGGCGAGGACTGCCCCCGCCATGAATCCCCAAGGTCACAGACAATCAGGAAATGCAACGCTCGGGTTGCCAGAGGCCTCCAAGCGTACAACACGCACCCAAGCCAGCAACATGCGAGATACAGCTTGGCAGGGAGTCCAGTCTGGAGTGGCGAACAGCCACGGAAGCCTGGACGAGCGTAGGACTCTGAGCAATACGGCCGGTAGGCGAGCGTTGTATTTGCTGATTGAGGATGCCGTTGCGCGGCATCCGGTCTATGACCTGCTAGGGATTCTGAGCGGGGGTAGGGCTTGCTGCCAGCCATGTAGGAGAACTTGTCTAAGACAGTCACCTACATCCTTCTGACAGCAAGGGTGAGCATGGGCTGGCTGACCCCCTTGAATGTATTGAAAGTATTGAAGGTCTGTATTGTGAGTTGACAAGCTGTTTTTCGTGATGAGATAAAGGGGGGGACTGAGGGGGGGTTGTCTAGGATGAGGTATGACAGAAGTAAGTAAACTAACTGTGAAGCAGACTGCCCTTGTGGATACGCTCGTAGCTACAGGATGTAGCATCAAGGAAGCCGCCGTGCAGGCTGGATACGCTGACGGAGAAAGCGGGAGAGTCAGTGCCAGTAAGGCTTTGCGGCTTCCGCATGTGCAGCAGTACATGATGACAAGGGTCGGTGAGACGTTGGGATTAAATGCTACGACAGCTGCGGCAAAGCTGGTGAGTCTCGCTCAAGGTGCTAGATCTGAGTATGTGCAGTTGGAAGCAAGCAAGGACATCCTTGACCGTGCTGGTTTCAAGCCCGTAGATAGGTCGCAGATGCTAGTTGCTGGGGAGATTAAGGTGTCAATAGATCTCACCTAGGGGTAGGGGGGCAAAAAGTCGGTGGTCTATTGCCATAGGGGTCCACCTCAAACATTATAGCCAAAAAAGGTCCGATGTAGTACAGTCGTGTAAAAGCGGCTGTATTTTTTTATGTGGAGAAGTCCGTCATGTGTTTAGCGAGTTCGCCAGTAGTTTATCCAGAGGTTGCGGGTACGCGTGATACAAGCAATGAATTAATCAAGAGTGATTATGAGTTGAGTGAAGAGAACAAGAAAAAGAACGCAGAGATTATGGCGGCAAAGAACAAGGCTAAGAGTCTTGTAGATTTTAGTGACAATGATGATGGTCCGAAGGGTAATGGCGTTACGTTGCCGAGTTCATTCCCATCCAACACCCCTATTGGCAATAAGTCTTTTGAGGAAAAGACTGGTCTTATGAATGTAGGCTAGAATGGCTAAGTCACCCGCATGGACACGCAAGGCAGGACAGAATCCCAAGGGCGGATTGAACGCCAAGGGTCGGGCATCGTACAGAACGAAGTCTGGCAAGAAGGGAAACTTGAAGGCACCAGTAAAGGGTGCGCCAAAGACACCAGAGCAAGTACGGCGGAAGGGGTCTTTTCTTGTGAGGATGGGGTCAGCAAAGGGGCCACTGAAGGACGAGAAGGGCAGACCTACGAGACTGAAGCTATCACTTATCGCATGGGGTCACTCTGGTGATAAGGCCAGTGCGGTAGCCAAGGGTCGGCGGTTGTTGGCTCGTTACAAGAAGATGAAAGCCAGAAAGAAAGGTAAGGCGTGATGAAGAAAAGAAGGACACTGATTGGTCAGCAAGAGAGCAATATGATTAATGCTCGTTTGAAGCCTGCAATCGATTCTTTGATTTCCGGTATTGATGATGACACTGGAGAGTCTCTTACAAGGGCAAAAGAAGCAACATTTGTAAAAGACATTAAAAATGCAATCGATATTGGCATGTTAAAAAGTAGCAACCCAAGAGTAAGGGCCGCCCTTGCTAAAGCAACACGTTAGGAGATTTATGATGCCTATGGGTAAAGGGACATACGGATCTCAGGTTGGTCGTCCTTCAAACAAGGATAAGAAGAAGGCCAAGTCTTTGTTGACTGCAAAGCAGAAGACACTGCCAGAGGCCATTCAGAAGCAGATTCTGAAGAAGAAGATGAAAAATGCCTAAATATCAATTTAGGGATGGCACTCCCTATGATGGGCCAACAATCACAATGCCTGATGGTCGTGTGCTGTCAGGTGAGACATACACCAGAAACTCACAAAGGTTAGTGGAGGCCAGTGATGGCAGTGAACGAAGCGGGGAACTACACGAAGCCAGCCCTGAGAAAGCGCCTGTTCAACAAAGTAAAACGAGAGGCAAAGGGCGGAAGAGCGGGTCAGTGGTCCGCAAGAAAAGCGCAAAGGCTAGCCCTGCTCTATAAAAAAGCTGGCGGCGGGTACACGAACTAATGGCACTTGCATCCTCACAGAAATCGCTACGCTCTTGGACTCGCCAGAAGTGGCGCACCAAATCTGGCAAGCCTAGCACTCAAGGCAGTAAGGCTACTGGTGAGCGTTACCTCCCAGAATCTGCTATAAAATCTTTATCGGACTCTGAGTATGCTCGTACCACACGAGCCAAGCGCGCCGCCTTGCGTAAGGGCAAGCAGTTTTCCAAGCAACCCAAAGACGTTGCCAAGAAGACAAAGGCACATCGCTCATGAGTTTTTTGCACACCCTTAATGTTGAAGAGCGTGAGATCCTGCGGCGGGTAGTGAAGAAGGTTCACCTTGCTCACCACCCCGAAGAGTTCTGCACAGACCGAGAGGCAGACAAGGTTATCTCTGTTATTGGCCCTGAGATTGTTGAACGCATGATAAGGTTTGGGAAAGACAAACAAGTTGACCAACTTTGAGTACAAGCCTGATGGCAAGGTCTTAAAAGCATTTATGAAGGATGACACCTTTTTTCGTGGCATCCGTGGCCCTGTAGGTTCTGGCAAGTCTGTTGCTTGTACTGTTGAAGTCTTTCGCAGAGCCTTGATGCAGAAGAAGAACAAGGATGGTATACGGCGTTCTCGTTGGGCGATTATTAGAAACACAAACCCTCAACTCAAAACCACGACCATCAAGACATGGCTGGATTGGTTTCCTGAGAATGATTGGGGTAAGTTTCATTGGTCTGTACCTTATGTGCATCATATCAAACAAGGCGACCTCGACCTTGAAGTTATCTTCCTCGCTCTCGACAGACCCGAAGATGTCAAGAAACTACTCTCCCTTGAACTAACTGGCATCTGGATTAACGAGGCGAGGGAGGTGCCTAAGTCAATCATCGATGCCTGTACTATGCGCGTGGGTCGCTTCCCTTCCATGCGCGAAGGTGGGCCATCGTGGTCAGGAGTAATCGCTGACACCAACGCGCCAGAAGAAGACCATTGGTGGCCCATCATGTCTGGCGAAGTGCCTATTCCTGACCACATTCCTCGTGAACAAGCTAAGATGCTTGTGAAGCCAGACAACTGGAACTTCTACACTCAGCCTTCTGGCATGGCAGAAAAAACAGATAAAGACGGCATAGTCTTGGATTACAGTCCTAATAAGACTGCTGAGAATAGCAAACATATGCTGGAGTCGTATTACCCGAACCTAATTCGCGGTAAGACTAAAAGCTGGATTGATGTGTATGTGATGAATAGGCTTGGTGCTGTACAGGACGGCAAGCCTGTGTACCCAATGTTTGCCTCTGAGATGCACGTTGCTACAGAAGAGATACCGATTGCTGATGGCGTACCACTATATATCGGCATTGATTTTGGCCTGACTCCTGCGGCTGTTTTTGGACAGAAGGTGCGTGGACGCTGGCTTATCCAATCTGAGATTGTTGCCATTGATATGGGTATTGTTAGGTTTGCAGAGTTGTTGCGTCAAGAGATTAGCACACGATTTGGCAATCAAGATGTACATATATTTGGTGATCCTGCTGGTGACTTTCGCGCTCAAACAGATGAAAGTACACCCTTTCAAATCCTGCGTGGGGCAGGGTTGAGGGCCATACCAGCACCATCAAACTCAGTTGATTTGCGTTTAGAATCTGTGTCTCAAGCGTTGAATAAAATGGTCGATGGTAGGTCAGGGTTTTTGATTGATAGGCGGTGTCCATCACTCATCAAGGGGTTTGAAGGCGGATATCAATACAAGCGTATGGAAGTGTCTGGTGAGAGATATGCTGACAAACCAGATAAAAATATGTATTCTCACATTCATGATGCTCTTCAGTATCTGATGCTGGGGGCTGGTGAAGGCAGACAGTTGATGTCTGGGCAGTCACCATTAAGGGCGTTTAACGCCAAAAAAGAGTATGACGTATTTGCAAGAAAGCCTAAAGCGCGTCAGCGTCAGGGGCTATGGGCCAGAATGTAGGAGTAAGATATGTGTTTAAGCAGATCGCCTAAACCTCCACCACCAGATCCTTCTATTGCAGCAGAGCAAGCAGAACAAAGAGCGCAAGCTACTGAGAGGGCAAAATCTTCTAAGGCGGAACGCTTAGAAGAAGCATTGACAACTATTGCTGGTGGACGGCGTGGTGGTCGTGGTCGTAGATCGCTTATTACTGGCTCTAGTGGCGGTATGGGCTATTACAATGAGTATATGGACTGATGATTTATAACGCCCCCATGATGGTCGCTAATGGTGCTGATGAAATTTCAAAGCAGTACCTAAAGAAATATGAGAAAGCAAAACATCATCGGCAAAATTTTGTCGATCTGTTTGAGGAGTGTTATGAATATGCTCTACCCCAAAGAGAGTCTTTTTATTATGAAGCAGCGGGTCAACGCCGCGATGACAAGATATTTGATGAAACTGCGGTGGTTGGTGTCCAAGAGTTTGCTTCCCGTTTACAACAAGGTCTTGTCCCTAATTTTGCAAGGTGGGCAGACTTTACGGCAGGAAGTGAAGTCCCGCAAGATAGCCGTGACGAAGTTAATAACGAACTGGATGAAGTAACTGATTATGTTTTTGAGGTAATTCAAAACTCAAATTTTGGTCAAGAGGTACACGAATCATTTATGGATCTGGCAGTCGGCACGGGCGTACTGTCAGTGGCAGAAGGGGATGCGCTGAATCCTGTAGTGTTCTCAGCCATTCCATTGCCACATGTTGTTCTTGATAGCGGCCCAGATGATCGCATCGATCACGTTTATCGGGAACGCATGGTGCGTTACTCAGACATCCCACTGATGTATCGCAAGGCCAAACTGTCAAGCAAGTTGACTGATAAGATTACTCGTTCACCAGATGAGAAGACTCGTGTTCTTGAGGTTGTCTGCAAAGATTACAGCAAGAGAAACGAAGAGTCGTATCTGTTCTATGCAATCGAGTGTGGATTAGGTGAGACTATTGCAAGCGAGTCTTACTCAGGCGTTGGCTCTAATCCGTTTATCTGTTTCCGCTGGTCTAAGTGCAGTGGTGAGATTTATGGGCGTGGCCCTCTCATCAATGCTCTCAGTGCAATCAAGACAACCAACCTGACGATTGAGTTGATTCTTGAGAACGCGCAGATGGCTATCTCTGGCATCTATCAGATGGATGATGATGGCGTTGTAAATCCAGATACTATCAACCTCGTTCCTGGAACTGTAATTCCAAAAGCCGCAGGATCTATGGGTTTACAGCCTATCCGTGCCGCTGGTTCATTTGACGTAGCCAATCTTGTATTGTCTGATATGAGGCTGAATATCAAGAGGGCTTTGTATAATGATATGCTTGGCAATCCTGACAGAACCCCAGCTTCTGCAACAGAAGTTGCAGAGCGTATGGCCGATTTGTCACGTCGTATTGGTTCTGCTTTCGGAAGGCTTCAAGCTGAGTTGGTACAACCTGTACTTCAGCGTGTAGTTTACATTCTCAAGAAACAGGGCAGGATTGAACTGCCCACAATCAACGGAAGAGAAATCAAGGTACGGTCTGTTTCTCCTCTGGCACAAGCACAAGCAAACCAAGACATTACCTCAGTCGCAAGATTCCTAGAGTTGGTGCAGGGAAGATTTGGCCCAGAGATTACGAATATTCTTATTAATTCAGAAGAGACTGCCGTTTACCTTGCTAAGAAGTTTGGTGTTCCAGACAACCTGATTCGGGATGTTAATGAGCGTCAACAGTTGGTGCAGATGGCGCAACAATACGCGCAACAGCAACAACAAATACAACAACAAGCGGCAGGAGTAGCACTTGGCAACCAAGGCCCACCTCAGTCTTGATGGACATCCTCGTCCAAAAGAGATTGACCAACAAATTTCTTTGACTGTTGCATCACTCTTTTCCACAGATGCTGGGAAAGAAGTATTGCGATATTTAAAGTCAATCACCATTGAACAAGTACACGGCGCGGCTGTATCAGACGCGGAGTTGCGCCATGTTGAGGGTCAGCGATATATCGTTGGCATTATTGAAGCGCGTATTAAACATGCACATAAGGTGAAAGCAGATGAGTGAAGAAGCACAAGTTGAATCTGCCGCTAGTGCTGAACCAACAGAGGCAGTACAAACTGAGACTGCGGTTGAGCGTCCTGAGTGGCTTCCAGAAAAGTTTGGCACAGCAGAGGATCTCGCTAATGCCTACTCCTCCCTCGAAAGCAAGCTAGGTCAGAAAGAAGAAGACTATCGCACTGCCTTCATGGAAGAGATTGAGAAAGAGGCTTACTCCAACCGTCCTGCTTCTGTGGGCGACTATGAGTTGCCAGAAGGTATTGATGATGAGCTTGCTGGCGATAATGAGTTGTTGCAGTGGTGGGCGAATCATGCCTTTGAGAATGGCTTCAATCAAGAAGAGTTCTCTGAGGGCATCAATATGTATCTTGGTGCATTGAACGCAGATGTGCCTGACTATGATGCAGAGCTTGCACGACTTGGTGATAATGCGTCTGCTCGTACAGAAGCTGTATCTTTGTTTGCAAACAACTTTTTTCCTCAGGAGCAACTTGGCGCGATTGAGCGTATGTGCGAGACGGCTGATGGCGTGATGGCTCTAGAGACTATTATGGAAGCCATGAAGGAAGGTGGGCCTAGCGCAGATCAAATTGCAGCAGCGCGTATGGATGAGGGTGCGTTGAAGCAGATGATGCTTGATGACAGGTATCACAACCCAACCAAGCGTGATCCCAACTTTGTGCGTCAGGTAGAAGAAGGCTTCAAGAAGATCTATGGTTGATATTCTGAAGCGTGTCGGGCGGCTTTCTCTTGTGGAGAGCCGTCCAGATGACCCTGATGAGATTGCGCCATATCTTCGATTCCATGACAAGCGTGAGTGTATGATCCTCGGCCTTGAACCTCTTGAGGCTTTGAGGGAGCCACTGTCAATAGATGGTGCAAGGAACTACACTATACGCTTTGATGAAAGCCCTATAGCTATGTGCGGCACAGTGCCTATCGATGATAAAACAGGGCGAGTGTGGATGCTTGGCACTGGCGGCGTAAACAGCAACTTTCGACCCTTTCTCCGTGGGTGCAAAGCAGTAATTACCTTACTTCAAGGTGATTATGAGATGGTCGAAAACTTTGTTCCGATTGACCATACTGACACAATCATGTGGCTAACATGGTGTGGGTTTACGTTTGATAAAGATATATACGAGGTCAACGGTCATCAAATGATGCGATTTGTGCGTTGCATAAATCAGAAAAATAATGTTTACTACCTACAACAACGGCCTGTAATGCACTGAGCGGCCCGAAAGGATAACCGCATTGAGGATGCCAGACAGATAACCGCAGATCGTGAAACTTTAATAAAGGACTGATGAAATGGCTAACACCATTGATGTAGCTTTTATCAAACAGTTCGAATCTGAAGTTCACATGGCTTATCAGCGTATGGGTTCTAAACTGCGGAATACTGTTCGTCTGGCAAGTCAAGTGACAGGTTCTACTGTTCGATTCCAAAAGATCGGTGCGGGTTCTGCATCGACTAAATCACGCAACGGCAATGTCACTCCTATGGAGCTTGCACACACTCAAGTGGAAGCGACTATGGAAGACTTTTACGCCGCAGAGTACATTGACAAGCTGGATGAACTGAAGACGAACATCAACGAGCGTCAAGCTGTGGCTCAATCTGCCGCTGCTGCTCTTGGTCGTAAGACTGACGAACTTCTGTATGCTGCAATGGACGCTGGTGCAAACTCTACTCAGATCCATGATACTGGTTCGGCTCTTGCCCTTGCTGATATCCTGTCTCTGTTTGAGACTTTTGGCACTGCAAACATTCCAGAAGACGGACAGCGTTATCTTGCTATGCACCCGAAAGGGTACGCTGATCTGTTCAACATTACAGAGTTTGCATCAAGTGACTTTGTAGGTGAGCAGAATCTGCCGTTTGCTGGTGGCATGACAATGAAAGAGTTCATGGGCTTTAAGGTGTTTTCTACCTCGGCTATTACCGCTGGTAAGAACATGGCCTACCATACCTCTGCTGTAGGTCTGGGCGTGAACGCTGATGTGTCTACTGAAATTAACTATGTCGCAGAAAAAGTATCGCACCTTGCAACCTCGATGATGTCGATGGGCGCAAAAGTTATCGATGATAACGGTGTATACGAAGTTCTGGACAACAACTGATAGGAGTGACAAATGGCTTATAGTGCAGCAAATCTCACTCGTATTGGCGGTGCTTCAAATGGTGATCTTTGGTTTTACAGTTCGACTGATACTATCGCTACTGTAAATACTGAAGGTTACTTTAACGATGCCGCAAATATGCTGGCTGTTCGTGATGTTATCATTGTTGTGGATTCAAATACTCCAACCACAAATTTGGTAAATGTCTTGTCGAACACAGGTTCAGTAGTCGATGTCTCTAATGGCACGGCTATCATTGAAACTGACGGCGACTAATGGGGAGAGGGGGCTTCGGCCCCCTCTACTAATATGGCAGTTAGTAGCACCCACGCAAATACACCCATTGATATTTGCTCTAGAGCATTAATTCTAATTGGGGCAGATACAATTACCTCTTTTGAAGATGGTACAACCGAGGCGCTTGTCTCGGTGAATATGTATGAGGATATTGCTCGTACAGCGTTAGTTAATACTCGGTGGCGGTTCTCTACCAATCAAGCTGAATTAAACTTGCTGACCGCTGCACCTACTGGTCGTTATGAATATGCGTATCAGTTGCCAGCGGGATATCTGATGGTTCACACGGCAACTGTTAATGACAACATCCTCGATTATCAGATTTACGGTGACAAGCTGTATGCCGACACATCTGCGGGTGATAGTGTTATCCTAGATTATACATACAGGGCTAATGAGTTGGATTGGCCTTCATATTTTACTATTGCTGTTGAGTATTCTCTGGCAATGGTATTTGCGACTTCTATTGCGCGTGACTCAGGTTTGGCTTCTCTTATGGAGAAACAAGCTGGTAACGCAATGGCAAAGGCAAGAAGCCTTGATTCGCAACAGCAGACAACACGGAAGCTGGCAACATCGAGGTTCATTACGAATAGGCGTAGCTAATGGCACGGATTAGAGTTCCCCTTTCTAATTTTCAGTTCGGTGAAGTCAGTCCGTCCATGCTGTCTCGTACTGATACAAAGATTTACCCTAACGCAGCGAAGAAAGTAAAAAACTTCTTTTTGCGTAATGAAGGTGGATTGCTCAAGCGATTTGGCACACGCAAGATATATGAGTTTGACACGACTGTTGACTCAGCCAAGCGTCAGCAAATCCGCATCATTCCCTTTATTTTCTCAGATGATGAGCGATACATCATTGCTCTAGAGAATCTAAAGATTAGATGTTTTAAGATTGACCCATCCACAGGGGCAATCACTCTCGTAGAAACAATCACACAAGATACAGCTTCTGCGGCCCTGCCGATTACAGACAGCATCCTAGATGAGATTACTTATGCTCAATCTGGGGATGTTATGTTCTTGTGTCACCAGACATTTATGATTCGTAAATTAACACGCACTAGTCTTAATGACTTTGAAGTTAGTACATATGCCTTTGCTACAGACACAGATCAAAATAATATTTTTCAGCCATACTATTCATTTCATGGTCTTGATGTAACTCTAGACCCATCAAAGACTAGTGGTACAGGCGCAACCCTTACAACAAGTGTAAACTATTGGGATACCACAGGATCTCAAACTGGCGGCAACTATCTAAGCTCAAAGCATATTGGCTTAACTATTCGTTATCACGGTCAAGAGATTGAGATTAAATCTGTACAGTCTGCAACACAGGCTACTGGCGATATTGTAGATAAACTTGAAGTCCACCTTGATGCAGATGCTATCGAAACAACAGACGGCACAGCAGATATTCAAATTACAATGGCACTGCATGGTCTTAGTACAAGTGACAGCATTACTATTTCTGATGCTGGTGGTGTTGGTGGTATCTCTGCAAACAATGTAAATGGCACACGCTCTGTACAAGAAATTGTAAATGAGAATGTGTTTATTGTTACTGCTGGCAGTAATGCCAACGAAAATGCAGTTGGTGGTGGCTCACCAAAGATTGAGACACATGCACCGACAACACAGTGGGAAGAGCAGTCATATAGTGCTTTGCGCGGCTTTCCAGCGGCTGTGACGTTCCATGAGAACCGTTTGTGGTTTGGTGGCACACTTTCACAACCAGATGGCATCTGGGCAAGCCGTAGCGGCCTTTACTTCAACTTTGATGTTGGCGATGCAAATGATGATGATGCGCTGGATCTGACGGCGAGTATTGGTGAAATCAATACGGTACGACACATTGTATCTAACCGTGATTTGCAAATTTTTACCAACACATCAGAACTCTACATTCCAGCGTTTACTGATAAGCCTATTACGCCAACTAATGCACAGATTAGAAGGCAGACGCCTTATGGTGCCTCTTTTGTGCGTCCACAGTCTCTGGATGGTGCGACTGTGTATGTGCAGAAGAATGGTTCTGTTATTCGGGAATATATTTACTCTGATGCAGAGGCGGCGTATGTCTCTACATCGATTAGCCAAATATCTGCACATCTGATTAATGATCCTGTGCAGATGTCCATCCTGCGTGGTGCAATTAACAGGCCAGAATCTTACGCATTTTTCCTAAACCAAGATGGCACTCTCGCGATATTCACCTCCAATCGCGGGGAGCAACGTGCAGGATGGGCGCAATTTACAACCAACGGAAAGTTTCATTCCATCTGTACGGTTGACGAGCGTGTGTTTCTTGTAGGTCAATATGATAAAGGAGATGGCACAAATAAGTTTATTCTAACTGAGTTTGATAGCAGTCTTGAGTTAGACTTCTCAGAAGACTTTACTGGCTCTGCGGGTGTGTTTGATGTTTCTTCACACTTTGCAAACGGCGCTGTTGTCGATGTTGTTAATGGCGATGACTATCTTGGGCAGTTTACTGTTGCGTCAGGCAATGTAGATGTCTCAGCGGTTCAAGCAATTACAGCAGCAGAGATTGGCCTCAAGTTTGATGTAGAGGCAGAAACACTACCGATTGATGCACAAATTCAAGGTGGCCCACTTACAGGCAACCCAAGGCGTGTAAATCGTGTTATACTTGATTTGGTTAGTACATTGTCTGTTTCTGTCAATGACAAGCCTCTTGTTATTAGGCAAGTTACAGATGATTTAAGTGTAGGACGTACAGCCGTGACAGAAAAGAAAGAGTTTCGATTGTTAGGATATAGCAAAGATCCAACAGTCAGAATTACCCAGTCTGCACCCTTGTCATTGCAGATTAATGGTTTGATTGCGGAGGTATCGTTCTAATGGCATTTTTCCAAGCAATGCAACTTGTAGGTGTTGGTTTGCAATTTGCGTCTGCAATGGATGCAAGTAGAGCAGCTAGAGATCAAGCTGCGTTCAATGTATATCAACAAAAATTACAATTAGCCCAAAACAAAATTCAAGCGCGTGAAAAAGCTAATATTCGTCTTTCTCAATATGAGACTGCACAAGCATCCAACAGAGCTTTCTTTAATTTTTTAAATAGGGATATTAGTTCTGACAGGAGTTTAAAAGCTTTTTTTGATAAGCAAGCTGAAACAGTAGGGCAAGATATATCAGCAATACAATCTCAAGCAAAAATGGAGCAAAGTCAGATTCGTTCTCAAATTGCTCAGACTGAGTTTGAGGGTCGAGTAAAATCGCGTCAATATATGATGCAGGGTCTTACTGGTGTTGCTACTGGCCTTTATAAGTATGGCGTGAGTAAATCATAATGGCTGTAATACGCGAACAAAGAAGATTTCAAATGGGAAACATCGGTGTCGTTAGGGCATCCGATGCAGGAGAACGTGCGGCTGTAAGCACAATGCAAAATGCCGACAGGCTTATTAATATGGCCTTTGATGGTGCGTCTAAGGAGGCAAAGAAAAAGGGCATACAGCTTGCCAAGTCTCTTGATGAAGCAAACATTCGCACCATTAACCCAACTACTGGCTTGCCTCAAGCATTGGCAGAGATGCCAACTAGCTTCGGTCAGATTGCTAGAGATGCCTATGAAGCGACTGTCGAGGACAGGTATCGCATCTCAATCGATAGAGAGATTAAACAAAAGGCATCTGAACTTGCACTGCAAGCTGACCAAACAGCCGATCCTGTAGGCAACTACGAAACAACTATGGGTCAGTACCTTGATAGCATGAAGGAAAATGCTCAAGGCACATACTTTAATTACATTAATGAGTTTGGTTCTGCCTATCTGGCAAGTACAAAACTTAATCTGCAAGAAGCATCAATCCGCAGACAGCGTGCCAATAGTGCCGTAGAGATTACTGAGCATGTTCGGGATAATTATCCTGTTATTGTAAACATGATTACATCTGGTGCAGATGAAGAAGATGTAACAGCAGCATTGAATGTAATGAATGGGTTGATTACGCGAGGGCAAAACTCTCGTGCATTGAACGCGGCAGAGGCAGAGAAGCTGTTCAATGTTGTCAATCGCGCGCGTGTTGAAGGCAGTGTTGCTTCTATGCTGGCAGAGGTTGATTCGATTGAAGATGGGATCAAGATTCGCTCTGCCCTTTCCTCTAATGGCAATACGCTAAAAGCTGTTCCTGCAAAATACAGAGAGTCTGTTGAGAAGATTCTAGATAACTGGAACTTTGCAAATGATGCTGGTTCTATTGATGCTTTGATTGCCAATGACTTGCAAACTCGCCAAAGCATTAGAACGGAAGAAACACGCACACTGCGAGAGAGTGCGGCTGAAAACTATCCTGAGTTGATTGAGGATCTTCGCAATAGATCACGCAAACTTTACCTTAGCAATAGTGCCTACAATCTGAATCCTAAAGATGTCGGCGTAGCGATGAGTGCTCTTAACAAGGACAAGGATAAAAACCAGCGGCTGGCTGGTAAGAAGATAGGTGAGATCAATCAGGGCGATCCTGATAGCGTTTTTCAGATTGGTCGTCAGGAAATCATTCGTGGGTTTATTGGTCGTCTTGCTACAGACAACCCAAAGCGTGAAGAGCTTATTGCTATTGAGCAGTTTTTTATGAGCGGTGGCAGGGATACACAGGGCGTTCCTGAGAAATATCTGCCAACTATGACAGCGATGATTAAGGAAGGCGCATATACAACTGATGATGAGCAGTTTCTTAGTGCGCGTATCTCTCGCCTAGAAGCTGATGAAGCATACCGAGTTACACAAGCTGACAAGATAAAAAACGAGAATGAAGCCGCAGTAGCTGATGTTCTTGAATTTAGATGGGGTCAGGGAAAGTCAGATGAAATTTCTGACTTCAGTGTAAGGGCCGGTAGTATTGAAACAAGTGAAGAGCTTGATGCGCTTCTTACTGACCGTCAGGAATATGTAAACGGCATTGAAGCAGATCTTGCAGACCCAAACAAAGATTGGCTTTCTGCGCCAGAAGCAACAAGGGCTGTAACAGACCTTGATCGCCAGATAGCAGAAACATGGGCTAACAGCCTAGTCACAGATGGCCGCTCATTTACCCTGCTTGTTGGAGAAGAAGAGGTTAGCACTCCGATTACATCTGACATTGTTCTTGCTGTTGCAAATGCTTTTGAAAAGTCAGATGCAAATGTAAAAGGACTGCCGAAGGAAATACGTCCACAAGTTAAATCTCTAATTGATAACTTGGGCAAAGCCGCTCTTAATAACTCAGCAAGTGGTATTCGCACACTGGCAAATCAGCTTGCTGCTGATGAAAGATCGCAACAGGCAAACGTCAAACTTGCCAATGCCGCAATGGATATCAATCTTGGCATTGATGGGAATACGGCAGAACACAAGGCTGTCATCGACACAGAAGTATTTGCCAGCAACCAAGTACCAGAAACATTTTTTAGGCTTGGTGACTCGCTTCAAACAACTCAAGGTGAAGCTGGCACTGTATTCCATCCAGCCACTGCGGCTCTGTACAACCTTGGAAATAACAAGCAGAGACTTCCAGATACATTCTTGAGCGATCTTGAATCTGTTGCTAATGGCAAGATTGTTATGAATCCTGCCGCAACCTCTGTTTTGCTAACGCATTACAAAGCATTGCGATATATGAAAGACCCAGCATCAAATGAGACAAACAATGTGTTTGCTTCATTGAAGGGTAGCAGACTTAGCCCACAGGCTATGGCATCGCTTGATAGCATGGTTGCGGTTCTTGAGGTGCGTGGCGTTGTCATGGATGGGCAGATCAATGACGAGGTTATTAACTCTGTAGTTACAAAAGTTGGGCAAACGCTTACTGACTCATCTGTTGTTGATGCAAACAACGTAGCTTTTGTAAACTTCATTAATGAAGGAAAGAAGGCTGGCGAAAGGATTGGTGTTGATAAGTGGCTGTTCGATAGTGTAGGTGGCAGTCGTACAGCATTTAGAGATCTGCTTCCTTACACACAGCATTTGATTGATCTAGGTGACTTAGATCCAGAGGGCATTAAGAAGCGCATTGCTCAGGTCTATAATGATTATTATCCAGAAACAGAAGGATATGTTGTTGATGTATCTATCAATGACATCCGCCGCTCTCCAAATGCTTTGAAGCGCAGGATTCCTGATGATGAAGAGCGTCAAAAGTTTCTGAATGATATTGAATCACAGTTGCCAGATGGCATGACAATCCTTCAAAGAGGACTGCCTGACCAGACTGACAGAGGCGACGACACACTTTTTGGTGATGATTACTTTCCTGTGGGTAGCATGACAGGTAGCGCGATGATGGTTGCGGAGGGCATGTACTCGTGGCTTCGTGGCCCATACGATGCAGATGCAGACCGCTTATTTAGAGAGACATCTACAGGTGAGCGTAAGGTGTATCTAGTACCACAGCGTTACTCAGGTGATGGTAAGGTGCGTTACTATGTTCATACTCTAGATGACGACATGAGCCTTGTACCTGTTATTAAAGATGGCAAGGTTATGGCGTTTTCATATCCCAAAGGAAGGGATGATGATTAATGTATGAAGTAAACCCATACAATCCTCATTTTGGTATTTCTGCTGGTAAAACGCGTGACATCAACTTTACTAAATCTAGCTTCTCGGATTTGGTTAAAGCACAGCTTAATTATCAGTACGCGCCGCTTCTCAATGCTATTGAGAATCAGGTTAAGTATGCTGACCAAGAAGATCCAACATATGTTGCTATGGATGATATGGAGGGCTATGAGCAATACAGGTCTGCTTTGATTGATGCCAAGAACGCAGACCACATGGCAGATCTCAAGCGCGGTATTGATGAAAGCATCAAGCGCAGGGAGATTATGTATGAGCATGGTTTTCTGGCTAATGTGGGGGCTGGTCTTTTTGATCCGATTAATCTTGTGGCTTTGCCATTCGGCGGTGCTGGCCTTGCTCGGAGTATTGGCTCTTCTGCTCTTCGTGTTGGCGCGGGTGTTGGAACTCTGCAAGCGGGTTTGGAACTTGCTCGTCTGCCGTTTGACCCTGTAGGCACATGGCAAGAATCGGCCTTCAATATTGGCGCGGCAACGGTCGCTGGCGGCATCTTGGGCGGTGCGCTAGGCATACCCGCCGCAAGACGCGCAAAGGCTCTGGAGGCCACCTCAAAGGAGATTGAGGAGTTTACTGAGATTATTGGTGAGTTGACTGCTGACGAGGCCGCAAGCATCGGTAGCAGAGAGACAAGGCAGTTCAGTGATATTGCTGATGAGGCACTGGATGCTCGTGCTAAGTCTATTCCTAATGAGATTGGTCTAATTCAAAAAGAGATTGATAGGCTTCAAAGGTCAGTCAAAGAGGGCAAAGACCTTCCAAAGAAGGTTCTCAATGAGATTGCTGGCAGGAAAAAAGGCATTGAGAATCTTGAGACTGATCTAGTGAATGTTCGCAAAGAGCGTTCTCTGCGGCGTATTGAAGATTCTCGCATGGAGAGTGCGGCCAGAGATCCGTATAGGCTGGCAGAGAGTTGGTTTACCGATTCGTGGGTGTTTAACAAATTAACGCCAAGACCCCTGATAGATTCTTTGCAATCTGGCATACCTACAAGCGTTAAGAAAATGTTTGTAGATCTTGCTGGTGATAAAGGATTTTTGATGGCTATGAATAAAGTTGGCCTTACGTCAGGTGATTCTACATATGCAAGAGCCAAGATTCGTGAAGGTGAATGGGTTCAAGTTTATGACCAGTTGATTGATAACTTCGGCAAGTCATCTGGTCGTGGCACTGCTGTATTTATGGATCACAACTTCAACAACATGGATGGCTCTTTCAGCAAATATCTTGAAGAGATTAATCGCAAGTATGTCAATGGCATAGACGGCGTTGATGATCTTGAACGTGAATCCATCAAGTTGATGACAAACTTCTGGGAGAAGTGGGAAGAGCGTCTGACCAGAACAGGTTTGATTGGCAACCGTAAATTCATGGAAAACATGATGATGAACAAAGAGTTCAAGCTACGGCAAGCCCATGAGAAACTGGACGACATTGAAGCAAAAGAAGGTGTGTCATTTGTTGAGCAACGCCAAAAACTGCGTGAACTGCGTAGGCAAAGAAACAATCTCAAAGAAGAAGAGTCTGCTCGTGGCCTGACAAACAAGCAACTGAAGCTACTCAATGACACTGAAACAGAGATTGAACGGTTGGCTAAAGTCCCGCCAACTGTAACCCTTAATCAACGTAAAGCTATAGACTCTCTTGAGTTAAGGATTGCTAGGATTGAGGATGAGCTTACAGAGCTTGACCTTAATTTACAGTCTATGCGGGATGACCCGACCATGCCGCCTAACGAAGAAAATATGTTCTCTCGTTATTGGAACAAGCAAGCTATTGCTGACAATCGTGAATCATTCGGCAAGATACTGTTTGATTGGTTCAAGGCCAATCCGTTTGTCTGGGAGGCGAATCCACAAGCACGCTCTATCAAACGCAACTTGTTTGAATTATCTGATGCAGAAATCCTGCGTAAATATGGTGATGAGTTTAATGTCAGAAAGGTTGTGTCTGGCGACAAGGCTCGTGAAGCTATTAAAAATGCACACCCTAAAGGCGCATTGGGTATGCACCAGTACATCGATCTTGAAAAGGGCATCATCTACATTGACAGGCAAGGCGTGTATGCCAAGTATCGTAAATTCAAACAGTCAGTAAAAGATAAGCAACAAACTGTTGCTGATATGAGAAAGGCGGCTGGCGACAAGCCAGACCTCTACAACAAAGCCTATTTCCATCACAACATGTTCATGCTGAACAACTCTGATAGCTTTAGGTCTTTTGCTGATTATCAGGATTTTGTTCTGCTACACGAACTCACACACGGTAAATTCAAGAAGCGTTACAAAGAAGACGACATCGAATACGAGATGCGTGTTAATGACGAGGCTCTCTCTCGCATGAAAGAGATTCACAAGGAGATGCGTACACCACCAGCACAGTGGGTTCGCAACGACTTGGATGATAGTGATGATGCCATTCAAGCAAGGGTCGATGCCGCTATCAAAAACATTCTAGATGAGGATGACCCTACGTCTGAGGTTGCATCTTTCTTTGGGCATGGCAAGTCAAAGCACTTCCGCCACAGGACGCTGGATATCCCTAACAGCCTTGTCTATGACTACATCGTCAATGACCCGATTGCTGTAATGAAGGCATACACAGCTAGGGTTGCGCCTCGTTATGAATTTGCCAACAAGCACAATGGCAGATCTCTAGATGACATTCTTGATGACATTGAAGATGATATGCTTGCTCAAGGCCGAACTATGGATGAGGTCAATGAACAGCGCAAAAACTACATCATCTTATATGATCGTGTTGTTGGCTCAACTCTGAGAGAACCGCATAGCTGGGATGCTCGTTTTGCACAGGTTATGAGAGATGCCGCACAGCTTAACTATCTTGGTTCTGCTGGTTTTGCGACCCTGCCTGACATGGCAAAGATTTTGATGGAGCATGATGGCAGAACCATTGTCATGCTTCTCAAGAATATTGCAGACCAGCGTGTGCGTATGGGGGCAGAAGAGGGCAGGATTGCTGGTCAAATGCTAGAGATTCTGACAGGTAGCAGTCACATGCGCCTGACAGAGGAACTGTCAAACAGCCCATTCTCAAGCAATACCTTTGACCGTGTTTATACTCAAAATGTAGATTGGTTTAAGAATCAATATTACAAGGCAAACTTGCTTGCTCCATTCACGCGGATCTTTAAGCAACTAGACTCAATGGCTCGTTGCCACACTCTTGTAGATTATGCCGTCAAAGTTACAAACAAGACCGCTAGTCCAATGGAGATTGCATATCTTGCTCGTTATGGGTTCGATGCAAAGAAAGCGGCCAAGATTAAACAGCTTGCTGATGATGGTGTTATTGAGCAAATCGATGGCGGTTTGTATATGCCAAACACTAGGAACTGGCCTCGTGAGTTGGAAGAGCTTCGGGATGATTTTAGATCTGCTCTGAACTCTGGTATTGAGAACACCATCTTGATGGGTACGCCAGCAGATAAGCCTGTCCTTGTAGATGGCGTGTTCCACATCCCTATGAGTATTGCTGGCAAGCTGGGGCTTCCAGAGGATAGCGTTGTTCGCGGCTATCATAGGATTGAGAGTCCTTTGCTTGGTATGCCGTTCCAGTTTATGTCTTACAGCTTTGCGGCTCTAAATAAAATTACAGCGGCATACGCAACCAATCAGGTAAAGAACAGATATACGGCTCTTGTTGCGGCTATGGGGCTTGGGGCTATGTCTGTCTATATCAAGACACCAGAGTTTGCTCGTGAGAAATTTACAACGGCAGATTGGGTGGCAAGGTCGTTTGATGCGTCTGGTCTCGCCGCCTTGTACTCTGATGCTTTCTACACATCGATGAACACATCTCTTGCTCTTGGTGGCCCTGACATTGGCATGGGCATTGTGAATCCAAAGTTTCCTCAAAAGAAAGATTATGGCGAAGCAGTCACCAGTGTTCTTGGTGCTGGCGCTAGTATTACTCATGACTTCATGCGCTATGGTGTCGGCAATTTTGTGCAAGGCGAGTATGGAGAAGGCACAAAACACATGATACGAAACCTCCCAGCAATGCGTCTTTGGTTCTTAAAAGAGTTTATGAACGAGACTACACGCGACATTGCAAATATGGGCCGATATTAATTGTGCATTGAGGAAAACTGTAATTTAAGTTAGGATGCAACCATGACTATCAACTTAGCAGACAACAATCCGAGAAATGAATACACTGTTGCTGATGGCAATTCGCAGACTGTATTCACTATGGACTTTGAAATTTTTGATAACGCAGATCTCAATGTCTACGTTGACAATCAAATTCAAACTCTAACTACACATTACAAAATCTCGGATTCAAATACAGATGCTAACGCTGGTCATACCAGCGGCACAGACGGTCATGTGCATTTTACTAGTGCTATTACTGCTAGTGGTGCTGATAAAAAGATTGTGTTGACCAGAGATATTGATCTCCAACGTACTACTGATTTTCCCGCATCTGGGGCATTTCAGATTAACTCTCTAAATACAGAACTTGATAAGATCATTGCGATTGCCGCAGATATTGATGATAGCATTGATCGTTCATTGCGTTTGAGTGACTTTGATGTTGATGTGGCAATGACTCTGCCGCTACAAGCAGCACGAAAGGGTACTGTTCTTGGCTTCAATGCTACTACTGGCGTCCCAGAAGCAGGGCCAACAATCGCAGATGTATCTAGTCTTGCGGCAGTAACTGCTGATATTGCGGCTCTTGCAGACATTGAAGATGGAACAGTAGCAACAGATGCAATCTCTGGCGTTGCTAGTATCAAAGCAAATGTAACGACAGTTGCAGGAATTGGCTCGTCAAACATTGCAGCAGTTGCTGGCAAGGCTACAGAAATTGGTCGTCTTGGCACGGCTGATGCTGTGTCGGATATGAATACGCTTGGCACTTCTGACATTGTATCTGACATGAATACTCTTGCAGATATTGCAGCAGATATCACGACACTTGCCCATATTGAAGATGGCACTGATGCAACAGATGCCATTCAAACTGTAGTTACAAATATTAGTGCTGTCCAAGGTGCGGCTGCAAATGCAGTTGCGGCTGAAGCAGCAAGAGATTCAGCAAAAGCAATCTCTGCGGCTATGGGTGCGGCTCTTGATAATTTTGATGATCGTTACCTTGGGACAATGGCCGACTCTGGTAGTGCGCCATCAAATGTAACTCCGACCATCACAACCACCAATGGCTCCGCTGACATTACTGTTTCCTCTGCTTCTGGCATATCCATTGGCATGAAAGTAACATCTGCCAACATCCCTGCTGGTACTAATGTAGTTGGTATTAGCGGCACAACAATCAGCTTGAATAACTCAGCTACTGCGGCTGGGTCTGGTACATCATCTACATTCTCAGCGCATGGTGTTTTCGGCACATTCAACGGTAGCACTGATGGCCCATCAACAGACAATGATGGCGATGCTCTTGTAAGCGGCGCACTGTATTTCAACACAACGGATAATGAAATGCGGGTCTATGATGGGGGCAACTGGATTGCTGCCTCTGCGGCTGGCTCTGCGTCTATGAATATCTTTGAATATACAGCTACTGGAGGTCAGACATCATTTTCTGGGACAGATGATAATAGTGCCACGCTTTCTTACACGGCAGATAATTTGATCGTGATGATGAATGGCGCTGTCCTTGATCCTGATGAGTTTACAGCTACTAATGGTACAGCGGTTGTTCTGGACTCTGGCGCTGCTGCAAATGATGAGATTGTCATCTTTGCGTTCAAATCGTTTACTGTCGCCGACACTGTGTCCAAGTCATCGGGCGGCACATTTACTGGTGCGGTTACATTTGATGCTGGTGCTAATTTTGGTGACAATGACAAAGCTGTATTTGGCGCTGGGGGTGATCTTGAAATATTTCATGATGGGTCAAACTCAAGAATCAAAGATGTTGGCACAGGCTCACTGCTTGTTAACGCAAGTTTTGTTGCAATTTCTAAAGCAGATGGCAGTGAAGATGCAGCCAAATTCTTCATGGACGGCGCAGTCGAACTTTATCACGACAATACCAAAAGGTTGGAGACGAGCAGCACAGGTGTGTCAATAACAGGCGGCTTTACCGCAACTGACGGCTGTACAATCACCACTGCCGACAACGACCCACAACTTACACTTGTGTCTACCGATGATGACGCTTCTCGTGGCCCAGAGTTGTTGCTTTATCGTAACTCGGCCAGTCCTGCTAATAGCGATGCTTTAGGTTTCATACGTTGGGATGGTGAAAACGATTCCGGCGCACAGCATGAGTATATCAAATTTGAGGGTAGTATTGCCGCATCATCTGGCGCAGCGTCAGGTTCAGAACAAGGAAGATTAGACATAAGAACAATGGTCAGTGGTACTGACCGTAGCCGCATAGACATTGATTACGATGGAACCGTAATAAACCAAGACTCACAAGACCTCGACTTTCGTGTTGAGGGTGACACTAACACTCATGCTATTTTTGTAAGAGGTAGCGATTCTTTTGTTGGTATTGGAAGTAATTCACCAAATGCGAATTGCGAAGTTCAAGGCGTTAGTACAAACGATAACCTTGGTGCCTTTGCTGTGTACAATAATAACAGTGGCAATAACGCCTGTGTAGCAGCTTTTGCAACAGCAGCAACCGACACATCAACAAGCAACGTAATTATAAGATTCGGCAGTAGTAGTTACGCCGCTGGTCAGGGAATGATTGTTGCAAATGGTGGTGGCGCTGCTACCTTTGCTGCGTTTTCTGACAGAACCTTAAAAGAAAACATTGCTGACCTACCGTCGCAGCTTGCCAACATTATGGCTCTTCGTCCTGTTGAGTTTGATTACATTGAGTCTCAAGGCGGCGGTCATCAAATCGGCTTCATCGCCCAAGATGTTGAGACAATTTATCCAGACCTTGTTGGCGAAAGTGATGACGGCATTAAGATGTTGGCTGGTTTTGACAAAACAACCGCTCGTTTAGTCAAAGCCTTGCAAGAAGCCGTAGCAAAAATTGAAGCCCTTGAGACAAGGGTCGCAGCATTGGAGGCAGAATAATGGGCAACTCAAGAAACCTTGCAAACCTCCTTGGCACTGGTTCAACTATAGCAACAGCTAAGATTGCTGATGATGCTATCACCTCGGACAAGCTGGCAGACGATAGCGTTGTTGCGGCGGCTATTGCCACAAATGCTGTCGTGGCTGATGGCCTTTCATCGTCTGCTATTGCGGCTGGGGATTTGCCAACTGGCAGTGTGATTCAAGTGACCCAAGGGACTATCTTTACCGGCAACTATAGTGAAAACACAGGCGCATGGACTGCCACTGCTTTAGAAGTTTCTATTACTCCGATATCATCTTCTAACAAAATTATGGTTAATTTTTCTGGTGCGATTAGATGCTATAATACATCTAATCATAATGCTATGGGCGCATGGAGAATCTACCGTAAAATAGGTTCTGGCAGTTATGGGCAGCTTAATACCCATGAGATGTCGCACAGAGTTTATGATTATGGTGGCAGTGGCATTATTAACGATGTGCCTTTCAATATCCAGTATCTTGATAGCCCATCAACCACCAGTACAGTTTATTACCAGTTGTATGGACATAAAATGGCTGGCTCTCAGATTGAATTAAATCCTGATGGTCAAGATGAATCTTACGCCTTTGCGATGGAGGTGGCGGGATGAATTATATGACAAGGGCATTAAACGAATTAGGAATTGATGAATGGGTTTTGCGAGGAAGGCCTACAAGTGAAGCTGAGTTTCATCAGATGTTTCGCAAGGTTACTGGGAAAGATAAAAATGACATTGCTATTGAAAGCGATGATCCCGCTGACTTTGGTGTTACATGGTCACAAGTGTCTTCCAAGATAACTGAGTTACAAAATGCAGAGCCTATGCGTCTATTGCGTCTAGAACGTAATCGAAGGCTTGCTGAGACAGATTGGTGGGCGTCATCTGACCTGACCATGACCACCGAGCAAACAACATATCGCCAAGCGTTGCGTGACATAACCAAGACTGCTACCAGCCTTGACGATGTGACTTGGCCTACTGAGCCATGAGCAAGCCTACCGTCACCTCAGTCAAGGCCGAGCTGGACACCCATGAGGCAGTCTGCGCTGAACGCTGGAAAGAAACCATCCTGCGTATCAAGCGAATCGAACACATCATGATTGGCACTGCTGGCACAACAATCTTGTTACTAATCGGGATCATAATTAATGAATGATCCATGTGTTTTTGTTATTTGTTTATGTAGGTGTTGGTGAGGATAAGAGGCTCACTAGCAATGATATGTATTTCCGCAGTGTTGATGACTGCGTGTACTTTGCCCAGAGACTGCACAAGCAAGGCCACAACATCACTGCTTATTGTTTGCCAAAGCTGGTAGATAAAGATGTGAGGACTTATTGATGCTTGCTGAACTCGCCGCAGCTAATGCCGCTTTTG
>PYIJ01478693.1_pt1 | contig 27097 bp, 26 predicted proteins | sample 3578051 | NCBI WGS metagenome assembly PYIJ01 (sample SAMN08408021, study PRJNA431606) | Marine metagenome isolate SA_KN192-05_S13_5m, whole genome shotgun... | biome: marine; feature: oceanic pelagic zone; material: water; isolation source: surface water sample, 0.2-0.8 um fraction ... | reverse complement strand
TTTCCTGGCTCTTTTGAAGAAAAAATTGAACTTTTGACAAATGAAGTAGAACTTCGAACAAATTATAAAACAGACTATTTAAAGTACATAAAATTTTCGAGAGGCTATCTAGAGATACCAATATCATTATTAAGCCACAACAGCAATGAAAGGCAACTCTATTTAAATGAAATAGCAAACTTTCTTGGGATGAAAAGCATAGAAAAAAACGATATAGAAAAGATATCTACATCACTCAAAGAAAAGAAGAAATTTGATTTTTTTAAAGAATGGATTTGTTTCACCTCAGGTGGCTCAATCATTTTTATAGATAATAAACAATGGAGAAAAGTTACCAAGAATGGAGACAGTTCCTTTATTGGATTTTTTGAATTTAAAAAAATTAATAAAGTTGATATATTTAACAATTGGAATTGTGCTCATCCAGAAAATCAGGATATTGATATTAGATTTTTAAAAAATGGTGAAAAAATAATTAGTAATGGCATTTCGATTAAAGCCTCCGAAGTTCTTCGTAATTATGGAGTAGATAATGCATTCAGAAAAAATTGGCCAATGGTTTATGTAGACAATGATCTTTACTGGATTGTCGGACTTAGAAAATCAGATCTCGCAAAAGAAAATGAAAAAAAATCAAAAAAGGTTCTTTTACAAGCTTCACTTATAAAAGATAATTTATATAACTTGAATAATTCTTAGTTTTATCATAAGTTTCACTATTTATTTATTCAGACATATATTAAATTTAAAATGTGGAAAATAATAGAGAACAAGATAACAAAAAAAGAAATAGGTCACTTTTTATATATATCTCTTTAGGACTTTTAATTTTTTTTGGAGTTCAAAGGTACAACCAGACCGTTAATGCTCCCGAAAGTTCAACATTTTCAGAACTTCAATCTCAAATTAATGAAGGATTAGTTCTAGAAGCAACGATAAAGGAACAATCTAATACTGTCGAATACATGCTGGCTAATGATGATACTGTTTATAAAACAGAATACCCGGAAGGCTTTGAAGGTGAAATATTTAAGCTTTTAATTGATCAGAGTATAGTTTTAAACACAGATACAGAGCCTGCTGGAATTCAAGATTATTTAATTGCATTTTTACCTTGGATATTTCTTGCAGGTTTTATGTTTTTTATGTTTTCTCAAGTCAGATCAAATGGAAATCAAATTATGCAGTTTGGTAAATCAAAAGCCAAAGAACTAGATGAAGAATCTCCAAAAGTAACATTTAATGATGTAGCTGGTGCTGAAGAAGCCAAAGAAGAACTAGAAGAGATTAAAGAATTTCTTAAATCACCAGAAAAATTTAATAAATTAGGAGCAAAAATACCTAAGGGAGTACTTTTAGTTGGTCCTCCTGGCACAGGTAAAACATTACTTGCAAAAGCAGTTGCAGGAGAATCGAAAGTTCCTTTTTTCAGCATTTCAGGTTCAGATTTTGTTGAAATGTTTGTTGGTGTAGGAGCAAGTAGAGTAAGAGACTTGTTTAAAAAAGCCAAAGATTCCTCACCAGCCATAATATTTATTGACGAAATAGATGCTGTTGGTCGAATGAGAGGAGCTGGTCTTGGTGGAGGTCATGACGAAAGAGAACAAACTTTAAACCAATTACTGGTTGAGATGGACGGTTTTGAAGCTAACCAAGGTGTTATATTGATGGCTGCAACAAATAGACCTGACGTCTTAGATCCTGCTCTTTTAAGACCGGGCCGTTTTGATAGACAAATTATTGTAGATAGACCAGATCTGAAGGGAAGAACTAAGATTCTTAAAGTTCACTCTAAAGAAAAGCCAATTGCAAAAAATGTTGACTTAGAGACAATTGCTAAACAAACCCCGGGATTTACTGGCGCAGATCTTGCAAACTTATTAAATGAAGCTGCACTTCTTGCTGCAAGAAAAAGTAAGAAGACAATATCTAAAGTAGATATTGAAAACTCGATCGATAGAGTTTTAGCTGGTCCAGAAAAGAAAAGTCAAATTTTAACAAAAGAAGAAAAATTAATTATTGCTTATCATGAAACTGGTCACGCTTTAGTGGGATGGGCACTTCCAAATGCTGATCCAATACATAAGGTGACAATCATTCCAAGAGGAAGAGCATTAGGATATACTCAAGCTCTTCCAGACAGTGAAAAATATCTAACTTCAAAGGCAGAATTGAAAGATCGTCTAGCAATGCTTATGGGTGGAAGGGTAGCCGAGGAATTGATATTTGCTGATCCAACTACAGGGGCTTCTAACGATATAGAAAAAGCAACAGAAATAGCAAGAAGGATGGTTATGGAATTTGGAATGAGCGAAAAACTCGGACCAATGTTATATGGCAAAGGCACAAATGAAGTATTTTTAGGACGAGATTATGGAAGACAGCAGGATTATTCTGATGAAGTAGCTTCATCTATAGATGAAGAGGTAAAAAGCCTGTTAAGTGATGCCCATATTGTTGCTGGAAAAATACTTGCAAAATTTAAAAAACAGATGGAAGAAATGGTCAAAGTTTTAATGGAAAAAGAAACTATAGACCGAGAAGAAGTAGCAAGAATTTTTAACAAAATAAAAAAAGTACAAATTTCAGGATCAGGAAAAAATCTTAAATTGGCATGAGTAAAGATATCAACAAAACAAATACTCATTTAGAGGAAGCTTTATCAGATTTTATTTCCAAAATATCGGAAGATCCAAATAAAAATACTGATTTAATAGCAAAAAAATTTTTAACTCAGTTAGAAAAAAAATTTAATTTTCCAAAAAAAGATATTGCTTCTATTTTTTCCCATTTGGAGGGTGTCAACCACAATCACCCTATTTACGTAAACAAAATTCCATTTATTAGCTTTTGTGAACATCATATGTTTCCATTTTTTGGGGAAGTAAGTATTGCGGTTTTGCCAGAAAAAAATATTCTAGGAGTATCTAAATTTAGTGATTTGGTTAATAATTTATCTAGTAAATTAACTCTTCAAGAAAAACTCACTGAAGAGATAGGTGAAAAAATTCTTCAAAATTTAGAACCTCAAGGTACTTACATAAAAGTTAAAGCAAAACATTTATGTTCTGACCTTTTAAGCCCGGAAAACTCTATTGGAGACATAACTACAACTTATGCAAATGGGATTTATGAGCTGGATTCTTCATTAAGAGCAGAAGCTGCTTTAAACATGAGTTAACTTGTTCAACTGGGACAACTATCTAGATTCACTAGAAACAAAAAAAATTGGAATAATTAATGTTACAAATGACTCTTTCTCTGGTGATGGAACTTATGTTTCTCGAGAAAAACTTCTAAGCAAATTTGAAATTGCAAAAAAAAGAAATATTAAATTATTAGATGTAGGATGCATGTCAACTAAACCAAAATTTCAAACAATAGATACCGATGAGGAGTCTAAAAGACTTGACTTTTTCTTACAGAATATTTCTGAATATTATGATTATTCAATTGATTCATTTAATCCAATAGTAATTAGAAAAGCTATTGATAATGGATTCTTAATTATAAATGATGTAACTGGATTTAAAGAAGATAGGTTGATAAAGATAGCAAAAGAAGAGGGATGTGGAATGATCGTAATGCATAAAAATCCAAATTCCAACTATCTTCACGAAAAAATGAATTATAAAAATATAGTGGAAGAAGTAAATTCTCATCTCCAAATGCAAGTTGATAATCTAGTTGACAAAGGTATCAATGAAAAACAAATTGCAATTGACCCTGGTTTTGGTTTTGGAAAAACAATGGAAGATTCTGCAGAATTATTTCTAGGGTTGGAAAATCTGATTGATACCTATCCTGTAATCGTTGGTTATTCTAAAAAAAAATTTACAGAGTTACTAAAAATGACTAATAATGAAATGGAAGAATTCTGTTTAAAATCGGGTGTTTCTATGTTGAGATTACACATAGATAATTAAATAATTTGTGTATCGTAATATGTTAGGCTGATTAAAGGAAATTATGGCAGGATTAAAACCAAACGATTTTTTTTGGATCATTGAAGGAAAACTTGCTGTATCAGAGTGCATAGGTGGCGGTGGTCTAACAGCCAGAAAAATCAGACGCGAAGAAGAAATTCAATGGCTCAAGAGCCAAGGAATAAATTCTATTTTTTCTTTACTTGATTCAGATTTCAATTTAAAAAATTATCAAGAAGTTGGTTTTCGTACTTATCATTTTCCACTTGGTGACAATGTAGGGGCTGAGTCAATTAGTTTAATTTTTGAAGCTATCAAAGAAGCATTGTCTGATAAAGAGAGAAAGCTTCTAATCCATAGAGAATATCTTGATGAAGAAGTTCCTGGAATTTTGGCTGGCTATTTAATTTATTCAAAACTTCTTGATGACCCAATATTTTCTCGTACAATTCTTGAGAGAATACTTGGAAAACCTCTCTCCCCAAAAGCAATTGCTTTAATACCAACTAGTTAATATGTCGTTAACTATCAATATTGATGGGATAACTGTTTTCGCAAAACATGGAGTTTATGATGAAGAAAAAATTAATAATCAAAAATTTTTAATCGACTTGAATGTTGAACTTAAGGAAGAAATTATTAATTTGAGCAACTACGAACTAGACAGTCTTGATGAAACTATAAATTACGAAACTTTTGTAAACGAAGTAGTTGCAATTTGTAAAAACAATTCATTTAATTTACTAGAAACTTTAGCTTATACCATTCTGAATTCTTTCAAAAGACACGAAAAAATTTCATCCATGACTGTAACAATCCATAAACCAAACTCTCCATTACAAGATAATGTTGATGATATTAGCGTGACAATAAGTGAAAAATTTTAACAAAATTATCTTATCTCTTGGATCAAATATAGACGATAGAAAATTAAATTTAGAAAATGCTGTCAGAGAAATATCAAAAATAGCAAAGCTGATTAAAATTTCATCAATTTATGAATCTGATCCAATTTTATATGAAGATCAAAATAAATTTCTAAATATTATTTTAGAAATAGAGTTTGAGAGCTCTTCGATCAAATTGCTGAAAAAAATTAAAGAAATTGAAAAAAGGCTTGGTAGAAGAGAAAATTTTAGATTTGGCCCAAGGGTTATAGACATAGATATTATTTTTTTTAATAACGAAATCTCAAAAAAAGAAAAGTTAACTATCCCACATTATGACTGGAAAAATAGGAGTTTTGTAATAATTCCTCTTTCCGAACTATATGATGAATTTGTTTCTGATGATTACAAAATAGATAGTCAAAAAATAATCAAATTTGGTAACATTAGCATTAAATAATTACGGGCACCTTAAAGGGCACGATAAGAATGAAAATTTTAAAAACTATTGATTTACTTAAGAATCATAATGATATTTGTTTAGTTCCAACAATGGGTGCCCTTCATGATGGCCACGTTTCATTAATTCATAAAGCAAAAGAGACTGGATTAAAAATCGTAGTATCAATATTTGTAAATAAACTTCAATTTAATGACGAACAAGATTTTGTTAATTACCCCCGAGATATTGAAAAGGATATAAAGATTTTAAATGATTTAGACGTTGATTTTGCTTTCATACCTGATGAAGAGACTATTTATCCAAAATCTGGATTTGAGAATTTATACGCGGGAAATCTTGGAAATAAATATGAAGGGTCGTCACGTCCAGGTCATTTTGATGGTGTACTAACTATAGTTAATCGGCTTTTTCAATTAATTCGTCCACACACTGTGATTTTTGGTTCAAAGGACATACAGCAGTTGTTTTTAATTAAAAAATTAATTTTGAATAAAAAATACGATATAAGAATTATTGAGCAAAACACTAAAAGAACCAAAACGGGTTTAGCTCTAAGTAGTCGAAATAAACTATTGACTAAAGAAGGCATGAAAAAAGCTGAAAATATTTTTAAAGCTTTACTTTTAGTTCAAAATGAACTTGAAAAATCAACAAATTTAATTGAAATCGATAACAAAGCAAAATCATTACTTGTTTCAGAAAACATTCAGTTAGACTATTTAGAAATTTTAGATATGAATACATTTTCACCACCCAAAGGAGATTCGAAAGATTTTGTTATTATTATTGCTGTTGTAATTGAAGGGGTAAGGTTAATTGATAATATTCGATTCAACTATGAGGAAATTAAATGAAAAATATCATTGCTATTGATGTAGGCAATACTGAAACAACTGTTGGTGTAGGTAATAGTTCAGAATGGAAAAGTTACAGGTATACCACAAGGAAAGCTATTACATCTGACGAATTATTTATGATGTTTAAAACTACTATTGATCCTGAAAGTGTAAATAGTGAAAATTTGGATGGTTCCATTATATGTTCGGTAGTACCTCAAATTACAGATAGTGTTGCAGAGGCAACAAAAAAATTTACATCTAAGTTAGTTCATATTGTAGGACCAGGAATAAAAACCGGACTAAAAGTCAATATTGATAATCCAAAAGAGCTCGGGCCTGATAGGATAGCAAATTCTGTAGGAGGCTATAAAAAAGCTCAAAAGTCAGTAATAATTGTTGATTTAGGAACTGCTACAACTTTTGACGTTGTTAATGAAAGTAAGGAATATTTAGGTGGATCAATTGCTCCAGGGATCAAAATATCTCTTGAAGCATTAACATCAAAGACCTCATCGCTTAAATCAGTAGAACTAGTAAACCCAAAATCAGTGATAGGAAAGAATACATATGAAGCTGTACAAAGCGGCCTCATTTTTGGACATGCTTCCATGATTGACTCAATGTTAGAAAAAATTATATTAGAACTTGGTAAAAACCCAAAAATAATTATTACTGGTGGACTAGGAGAGATTATTCAGCCATTCCTTAATGTTGGTACAGACTACTCAAAAGATTTAACATTAAATGGACTTGAAGAAATATATTTTTTGAATAATTAGGCTGTACTAAATGGATAACTTTTCAAAATCAGAAAAAGAAATTTACGACTTAAGAAAGCAAAAAATTAGCTTTCTTAATGAGCTGACATCTAATTCTTTTCCTACAAAATTTAATGAATCTGTAAAAGTAGCAGATGTAATAAAAGAACATTCTGAAATTAAAGATGGTGAACATACCGGGGTCAATGTCTCCATTCGTGGAAGAATATTAAATGCGAGATCATTTGGAAAATTATTATTTTATGACCTACTAGATCAGTCTGGCAAAATTCAACTGTTAATAAATTCAGGAGAAATTGATGAGTTGTATTTAAAGCTTTTCGAGAATTTTGATATTGGTGACATCATTGCTGTCAATGGCGAGATAATTAAAACTAAAAAAGGTGAGCTTTCAATTAAGGTAAATGAAACAACGATTTTGTCAAAAAGCTTGAGAACGCTTCCTGAAAAATGGCATGGCCTCAAAGATAAAGAAACTAGATTTCGACAAAGATATCTTGACTTAATAGTCAATCCAGAATCCAAAAGGATTCTTCAAACCCGATCAAATGTTGTGAGACTATTGAGAGAATATCTTCACGCCACTGAATTCATTGAAGTAGAGACTCCAATCCTCCAATCAAAAGCCGGCGGGGCCATAGCAAAGCCTTTTCAGACTCACCATAATGCACTTAATTTAGATATGTACTTAAGAATCGCGCCTGAGTTGTATTTAAAAAGACTTGTTATTGGTGGATTTGAAAAAGTTTTTGAAATTGGAAAAATATTTAGAAATGAAGGAATTGATCAAACCCATCAACCTGAATTCACAATGTTAGAAAGCTATCAAGCTTATGCAGATATGAACATTGTTATGGATATGGTTGAAGATATGTGTAATTATGTTTTTGATAATTTAGAAATTGATAAAAAATTAGAATTTAACGGTGAAGAAGCATCTTTTTCGGGACCATGGAAAAGGGTTAGCATGTATGATCTAGTTTCAGAAAAATTTGGTATTAAAATAAATTTTAATTCAAAATTCGAAGATTTAAGCTCTAAATTAACTGATCAGAATATTGATTTTGAGGCAAAAACGGTTGGTCTTTTAGTGTTTGAATTATTTGAGAATTTTATTGAAAAAGAAATTAAAGATCCAACTTTTGTTATAGATTATCCGGTTGAAGTCTCACCATTTGCGAGAGAGAAGAAAGATCAACAAGGTGTTACCGATAGATTTGAGCTATTTGCTTTTGGAAGTGAACTTGCCAATGGATTTTCTGAATTAATTGATCCAGAAGATCAATCTTTCAGACTGAAAGAACAAGCTATCAAAAAAAGTGCTGGAGACGAGGAGGCTCACGTAGAAGATGAAGATTATGTTGAGGCTTTACAGTATGGTCTTCCTCCAACGGGAGGCTTAGGTTTTGGAATAGATAGATTTGTTATGATGCTGGTTGGAAAACCATCAATAAGAGAAGTTATAACTTTTACCCCTTTAAAACCAGAAAATTAGTTACTTCTTTCAATTAGATACGTGTTAATGTCTAGAAGAATGTTTCGGACTGTTTTATTATCAATTTCTTTCGCTGCACTTTCACTTTTTTCCAAGTGAGTTTTTAAAAATAATTTAGATTCAGAAATTATTTCATCATTATTAAATTCATTAATTACTTCATTAACGCCAACTTTATTTTCAGAGATATCTGACAATATTTTATTTATTTTTTCCGGATATTTTTCTAGTGCAATTAAAACAGGTAGAGTATAAGTTCCTTCAATTATGTCATTACCCGAAGGCTTGCCTAGGGTTTTTTCATCAGAACTCAAATCTAAAATGTCATCAGTAATTTGGAAAATTATTCCACTATGCCATGCCCATTTACTAATTGAACTTATGGTCTCTTGTTTGCAGCCTGATGCCATTGCTCCTAATTTTGCGCTAGTTTTTATTAGACTTGCAGTTTTTCCTTCAATAATTTTTAAATAATCATCAGTTCCGTGATTTGTATCAAATGAAAACTGGACTTCTTTTGTTTGTCCCTCTACAAGCTGTGCATAAGTTGAAGCAAGTAACTTTACAGACTCGAGACCTAGTGATTCAGCAGCTAATTCTGAAGATCTTGCTAATAGATAGTCTCCAGCCAAAATGGATAAAGTAGAGTTCCATTTTTTATTTGTGCTTTCAACACCTCTTCTAGTTGTTGCATCATCAATTACATCATCATGGTATAAGCTTCCTAAATGTATTAACTCGACGGAAACGCCAGCATCAATTACTTTTTCTTTACTCCCGTCGCCCAATTCACCGGCCAGTAAGGAAATTAATGGTCTAAACCTTTTTCCTCCAGCTGAAATTAGATACTGTGAGATTTCAGTCAGATAAGCATCAGAAGAACTACTAACTTGAATCAATCTTTTTTCAAGTTCTTTCAAGTTTTCCCATATGCTTGGTATAGGAATTATATTTTCAAGTTCTTTTGAGTCCATAACTAGAGAATAAGATGATTTTACAAATAGTTGTAATTTTCATTTAGATGTATAAACAGAGACTTATTAATATATAACTATGTTTGAAAGATTTACAGATAGAGCACGTAGAGTCGTTGTTCTTGCCCAGGAAGAAGCAAGAAGACTAAATCATAACTATATTGGTACGGAACATATATTGCTTGGTCTAATTCAAGAAGGCGAAGGGCATGCAGCAAAAGCTATTGAAGAGTTAAACATCAATATTGATAGCGTTAGGTCTGAGGTCGTAGAAATAATTGGTGAAGGCCAACAATCACCTAGTGGTCACATTCCGTTCACACCAAGAGCAAAAAAAGTTTTAGAACTATCTTTAAGAGAAGCACTTCAGCTAGGACACAATTACATTGGAACAGAACATATTCTCCTTGGCCTAATAAGAGAAGGAGAAGGTGTTGCAGCTCAAGTTCTAAAAAAATTAGGAGCTGAATTATCACAGGTTCGACAAACAGTCATAAAGCTCATTTCTAATTCTGGCGAAGGCAAAAAAGCACAGGCAGCATCAACCGGAGGAAGAGAAAGGCCAGGATCAGGTACAGGATCAGCAATACTTGACCAATTTGGAAGAAATTTAACAAGGATGGCTAAAGAAGGAAAGCTTGACCCAGTTATTGGTAGAACAACAGAAATTGAAAGAGTAATGCAAATTTTATCAAGAAGAACAAAGAATAACCCTGTTCTTATTGGTGAACCGGGGGTAGGCAAAACAGCAATTGTAGAAGGCTTAGCCCAAAAAATTATTTCTGGAGATGTTCCATCAACACTTCAGGGAAAACAAATTTATACTCTAGATCTCTCAGCACTTGTTGCGGGGTCAAGATATCGTGGAGACTTCGAAGAGCGACTTAAAAAAGTTCTTAAAGAAATAAAAACAAGAGGGGACATAGTTCTTTTTATTGACGAAATTCATACATTAGTAGGAGCAGGTGCTGCTGAAGGGGCAATTGATGCTGCTTCGATACTTAAACCAATGCTCGCACGGGGAGAATTACAAACAGTTGGAGCAACAACACTTGAAGAATTTAGAAAACACTTTGAGAAAGACGCTGCTCTTGAAAGAAGGTTCCAATCTGTAAAAGTTGATGAACCAAATCTATCTGATGCTATTGAAATACTCGATGGACTTAAAGACAGATATGAGATTCATCACGGAGTACGATTTACTGACCAAGCAATTGCTTCGGCTGTAAATATGGCAGATAGATATATTTCAGATAGATTTCTTCCAGACAAAGCAATCGATCTAATTGATGAAGCTGGAAGCCGAATGAGAGTTTACAAAAAGCCTTTAGATGGTGAAAAACAAGAGATTTCTGACAAATTAAAAAATCTGAGAGAGCAAAAAATAGATGCAGTTCAATCACAATTGTTCGAAAAAGCAGGTCAAATTAGAGATCAAGAAAAAATATTGCTTGATGAAATTGACTCTATTGAAGGTTCTAGCTCATCAGATATTGAGTTAGTTATTGACGAAGAAGAAATTGCTGAAGTATTAGCTCAATGGACTGGCATTCCGGTACACAGATTAACTCAAGAAGAGACAGCAAGACTTCTTGAAATGGAAAATGAACTTCATAAGAGAATTGTTGGTCAACATGAAGCTATAACAGCAGTTTCAAAAGCTATAAGAAGAACGAGATCTGGACTAAAAGATCCAAAAAGACCATCTGGATCATTTATATTCTTAGGTCCATCTGGAGTTGGTAAAACAGAAACAGCAAAGTCTCTAGCTGAGTTTTTATTTGGAGATGAAGATTCATTAATCCAAATTGATATGTCCGAATATATGGAAAAACATACAGTTAGTAGATTGATTGGTTCACCTCCAGGATATGTTGGATACGATGAAGGCGGACAATTGACTGAAGCTGTAAGAAGAAAGCCCTTTAGTGTTGTTTTGCTTGATGAGGTTGAAAAAGCTCATCCAGATGTTTTCAATACATTGCTACAAATTTTGGAAGATGGAAGATTGACAGACGCACAAGGCAGAACCGTTGATTTCAAAAATACTGTGATAATTATGACAAGCAACCTAGGAACAAAAGATCTTTCTAAAAATATCGGATTTAGTAATTTATCTGATACTGGTTCATATGAAAAAATGAAATCAAAAGTGAACGAAGAACTAAAAAGATATTTTAAACCAGAGTTTCTAAATAGAATTGATGAAACAATTGTTTTCCATGAATTAACGCTTGATGAAGTTAAAGAAATTGTTGACTTGATGCTTGATAGAGTACATAAGCAATTAAAAAATTCTGATTTAGAGATTGTTTTATCTGATGAATCAAAAGAATATCTTGCAACAGAAGGATATAACAAAGAATTTGGAGCAAGACCACTTAGAAGATCGATTCAAAGGCTACTAGAAGATCCATTATCTGAAGAACTTTTAAAAGGAAAATACAAGGCTGGTTCAACAATAATTGTCTCCTTAAACGAAAAAGAAGGCAAGCTAGATTTTGAATCAGTAGAAGCACCTAATGAGCCTGAAGTAGACTTTGCTGATTCAGATTCTTAAATAAAACTGTCAACTCGTAATAAAAAATTAACGCTTATAAAAAGATAATATATTAAAAATTGCTACTATAAATTCCAACAGGGATTTAAAGGTATTTTTATACCTACAACTAGTTGGACAAGGAGTAAACGTGACTCGAATGAAGTCAAAATGGCTAGTACTTTTTATGGTACTTGGCCTCATATTAACTGCTTGTGGAGGGAGTTCTGAGGATACAGCTGAAGAAGTTGTTGCAGAAGAGGAGCCAGCAGAGACGCTTGATGCTCCGGCTACTACAGCAGCAGCAGCTGAACCAGCAGAACCAGCCGCAAAGGTATGTTTAGTATTGGATATCGGAGGTCTTGGTGACCAAGGATTCAATGATATGGCTTATGATGGATACAACAAAGCATTAGCAGATTTTAATGTTGAAGGTACCTTCTTAGAGCCAGATGAAGGTGGTGAAAACAGAGGCGAACTATTAGACCTTTGTGCCGCAGACGGAAATGATCTTGTTATCGGTAACGGGTTCCTATTCGCAGGAGCAATTACAGAAGCTGCAGCAAATCATCCAGATGTAAACTTTGCTATTACAGATGAAACATTTGTACAAGGAGAAAACATCAGGTCAATGGTCTTTGCAGAAGAACAAGGTTCATATCTTGTTGGTGTAGCAGCTGCGCTAAAAACAACATCTAACGTTGTTGGTTTTGTTGGCGGAGTGGATATACCATTGATTCACGCTTTTGAAGCTGGATTTATACAAGGCGTAAAAGCAGTAAATCCAGATATCACAATTATCTCTAAATATGCTTCTGTACCTCCAGACTTTGCAGGTTTCAATGATCCAGTAAAAGGAAAAGAAATCGCACTAGCTATGTATGAAGAAGGAGCTGACATCGTATACCATGCCGCAGGAGGTACTGGTATTGGAGTATGTCAAGCAACTGCTGAAGCATCTGCTGGTGGAGAAAAAGTTTGGTGTATAGGTGTTGATACTGATCAAATAACAACGATCGGTTCAGCATTCCCAGAAACACAAGAATACTTCCTATCATCAATGTTAAAGCAGGTTGATGTCGCAGTTTATAACGCAATTAGAGACGTTGTAAATGGTGATTTTGGAAGTGGTTCTGATGGCGGACCAGCCGTTATTAGAGAAAATCTTGCAACAGGCGGAATTGATATTTCATACACCGGTGGTTACATCGATGATATTAAAGATTCTATTGAAGCTGCAAGAGAAGACATTATTAGTGGAGCAGTTACAGTCTCTAGAGAACGTCCCTAATAATTTATAAATTTGTTTTATTCGTTCCAAGTACTACTTGGAACGAATAAACATTTGAATTAAATCAATGAAAAAATCCATAAAAATTCAAAATATATCAAAGAGTTTCCCAGGCGTTAAAGCAAATTCAAATGTCTCTTTTGATATAGATTCTGGATCTATTCACGCTGTAGTTGGGGAAAATGGTGCTGGAAAATCTACATTAATGAAGATTCTTTATGGAATGATTAAACCAGATTCGGGAGATATTTATGTTTTTGACGAAAAAATCTCACTTAGTTCACCAAAAGATGCAATAAAATATGGATTAGGAATGGTACATCAACATTTTATGTTGGCTGATAATTTTACCGTTCTTGAAAGTATCATTTTAGGTATTGATAGTCCCGGTATAGCAAATTTAAAGCTTGAAAAATATAAAGATTCCCTGCAGGAGGTAATGAAAAGATACTCATTAAGTGTAGATCTTGACCAATATGTTGACGATCTTGGAGTAGGTGAAAAACAAAGAGTCGAAATTCTAAAGGTATTATTTAGAGGAGCAAAAATATTAATTCTTGACGAGCCTACAGCAGTTTTAGTTCCACAAGAAGTTGATGAACTTTTTAAAAACTTAAAAGATTTACAAAATAACGGAGTAACAATAATTTTTATATCCCACAAACTTGATGAAGTGATAAAAATTGCTGATCAAATAACAGTAATGAGAGGGGGAGAGATTATAGGGACAGTTGATGCGGATCAAGTCAATAAAAAACAACTAGCTGAAATGATGATCGGCAAAAGCTTACCTAAACCACCTGAACGATCAGTTGAAAGTGGTGTGGAAAATGTATTAAAGGTAGAAAATTAAAATGCAAGAAATGATGATGGAAAAACTGTATTCGAAAATATATCCTTTGAAATTAAAAAATCCGAGATTCTAGGCATTGCAGGTGTTGAAGGAAATGGTCAAAAAGAATTAATTGAATCGATAATTGGAATTCAAGAAGTTGACTCTGGAGATATCTATCTTGAAAATAGTATTCTAAATAAATTAGAAATTAGGCAAAGATTAGATTTTGGAATAAGCTTCATTCCTGAGGACAGACAAGCTCAAGCACTTGTAATGGAAATGAAATTAAATGATAACATAATTCTTGGTAGACAATCAAAAGAAAAATATAAAACAAATGTATCTACTGTCAATTTAAAAAATGCTGGCAAAATATCACGACAAGTAATAAATGATTTTAATGTTAAGACCCCAAATGAAACTACTATTGCTACAGCATTATCTGGTGGTAATCAACAAAAGTTTGTAGTTGGTAGAGAATTGGACGATGATCCAAAAGTATTAATTGCTTCTCAGCCAACGAGAGGTATAGACATAGGTGCTCAAGCTTTGATTTGGGATAAATTAAGAGAAACCAGAGATAGTGGTTTAGGTGTTTTACTAATCTCTGCAGATTTGGAAGAACTAATTGGGTTATCGGATAGGATAGTTGTTATTTATCAAGGAAAGTTTGTTGCAGAACTAGATCCAAACACTATTACACCTGAAGAATTAGGTGCATACATGACAGGACTTAAGCAATGAACTTAAGATATAAATTAATTGGATTTTCGGCACCAATACTTGCTTTATCTTTGTCTGTTTTCATAACCTCATTAATTTTGACGGCAATTGGAAAAGATCCTATTGAAACGTTTATTCTTATGTACGATTACGGAACAACAGGTAAGTCCCTCGTTTCAGTATTTAATAGATTTATACCGCTATATATTTCTGCGATTGCAGTTGCTGTTGGATTCAAGATGGGCCTTTTCAATATTGGCGTTGAAGGTCAATACTTACTTAGTGCTTTATTAGCCGCAGCTATTGGTGCTTCATTTAGCGTTTCTAGACCATTACATATTTTGTTGATAATGGTGATAGCAACAGCAATCTCATCTTTGTGGGGTGCTTTAGCTGGGTATCTTAAAGTTAGTAGAGGAATACATGAAGTCATATCAACAATTATGCTCAACTATATAGGTACTGGAATTATTGCCTATCTTCTAGGTCAGGTGTTTAATGATGATGATAAAGCTAATCTGATACCACAGACAACACCACTCCCTGAAACAGGACAAATTCCATCTTTGAATAATTTCTTAAACATTGAAGACCTACCAAGTCTGCATGGTTTTTTACCAATTGCTATTATTTTAGGATTTCTATATTATTTTTTAATCTGGAAAACTACCCTTGGATATAACCTGAGAATTACTGGTCAAAATCCAACAGCAGCAAAGTTTAGTGGTGTAGACCCAAAAAGATTGACAATGCTTGCAATGATCATATCAGGTGGCTTTGCAGGCCTTGTAGGAATGGGGCCTTTATTGAGCTACCATCATCAGTATTCGATTGACTTCCCAGCAGGAATTGGCTTTGCAGGAATTGGTGTTGCACTATTAGGAAGAAATCATCCTGTTGGTATGGCATTTGGTGCAGTATTGTTTGCCTTTTTAGAGAGATCTTCACAAATTTTAGACCTAAGGGATGTGCCAAAAGAGATAGAAACAATGATGTCAGCATTTATATTGTTAATAGTTGTTGTTTTTTATGAAGTAATTAGAAGATATATTGTTACCCAACAAATTAAAGAGGCATCTAAGGAAGTTGAAGATTAATTATGGTTAAGTTATCCAATTTTTTAAGAGAAAAATATCTTGTAATTACACCAATACTTTTAATTATTTCTATTGCTCAACTCGAACAGTACTCACAATTAACAACTAGTGGGACATTTGGTGCTGCACTAAGACTCTCAATCCCCATACTTTTAGCAGGTTTAGGAGGGCTATTTTCGGAAAGAACAGGAATTGTAAACATTGGACTCGAAGGAATGATGATTATGGGTACATGGTTTACCGCCTGGGGAGGTGTCTTGTTTGGTCCTTGGTACGGTATTCTTTTTGGTTTAGGTGGGGGTGCTCTATTTGGATTGATTCATGCAATTGCTACTGTTTCATTTCAGGTCGATCACATAGTGTCAGGAGTTGCAATTAATATTCTTGCAGTAGGAGCAGGGAGATTTTTTAATATTCTTGCATTTGATGATTATGAGTATGCAAGCTCAACGGCATCACCGATAGTTCAAGGAGAGATTGGAAGAATCACTTTGCCTTTCATTTCTGGAGGAGAATTAAATGGCTCACCTACTTTTAATATATTAGGAAGCTTAGAAGATCAAAATATAATTTTTCTATCAGATCTCGCTGGGCTATTGTACGGCTTTACTTCAAATATTTCATATTTTTCAATTATTGCGATTCTCATGGTGCCAGCTTCGATTTATTTACTTTGGAGGACGCCTCTTGGATTACAAATGAGAAGCGTTGGAGAGCTACCTTCAGGAAGTGAGTCACTCGGAGTCAATGTTTATTTAATGAAGTATACAGGCGTAATTATATCTGGTGCACTTGCTGGATTAGCAGGTGCATATCTAGTTTTAGAGGGTCCTAGCGTATATCTTGAAGGGCAAACAAATGGAAGAGGATTTATTGGGCTAGCATCATTACTCTTCGGCAACTACAGACCGTTTGGAATATTTCTTGGAGCGGGTCTATTTGGTTTTGCAGATGCATTGCAGTTAAGATCAGAAGAGTCAATTCACGGTCTTTTAATCGTTATATTCCTATTTATGTTTATTCTTACAGCAAGAAACATATATTTGAAAAATATAAAATCTGGAATTCTTACAGGCGTTATTGGTTTAGGTTTTTTTATATGGTTTAATAACTCAACCACTATCCCAATTCAATTTGTTTACTTCACCCCTCATCTCACGACCCTTATAGTTTTATCATTTGCAAGTCAAAAATTTAGAATGCCAAAGAGTGTTGGCAAGCCATATAAAAAAGGCGAACTAAGTTAACTTATCTACCTAAAAATGATATTTCTTGAATAGCACATTCCTTAAAAGGCTTTTGACCATTTAATTCTTCACCTGGATATGCACTTATTACTTCAATACGAATTTTTGAAGATACAGTATCAAACGAAACCCACTGTTGTGACTGGTTATTTTGCAATTCTTTTTCAATAATAAACTCTGGATTTTCTGTTGTGATATTTATATCTCTAATTTTAAAATTTTTGATAAATGTTGTACTTTTTTCTGGATTTTGGATAATTATAGTATCCCATGATATTGGTCTATCAAATTCAAACTCTAAAAAAGCGTCTGCACAACTTTGCTGAGCGTCTTGCCATGTTGATGGTGAGTCATCATATAAATTATTACACAAAAAATCATCACTAAAGTTACTTGATGATGAGCAAGATATAGGTTTAAAAAATTTCAGCTTCCCTTCAATTGTTGTACTTGTTGATGTGATAGTTGTCTGTTCAATAATTGCTATTTCTTCAATTACCTCATCGGCAACACGACTGTTATAGAAAAAACTTGCCCCAGCTATCAAGGGAACAATTAAAGCAAGAAAGAAAACAGCTCTGATACCAGGGACTTCTTTTCTATTGGGCAAATTAGTTGCTCCATAATTACTTAGAGGTTTAACAGGAAGGTCTAGTAATTTTTCAATTCTCATTCGTTTAGCTTCAGATGTATTTTCAACTGCAACATCCTCAACAATTTCATCTAATTTTAAACCAAGCCACTCACCACAACTAGAGCAAAATTCTAAGTTTACATCTACAGTTGCTTGACAACCTTTACAAGTAATATTTTCCAATTTTTTCCTTGGTATGTCGATTAATAATAAAATAATACAGTAACATTCAAATAATTAAAATACTCAAATAATAAAACGAGGTTTTATGAAAAATAATCAATTAATACCTGGAGAGCCACTTCGTGAAGGGGTCGACTTAATTGCTGATAAAAAGACAGGAGCTTTAATTGTTGTAGGGAATTCTTCAAAATTAGAAAAAATTTCCTCTGGTGGTATTAATTTAACAAATTGTAATTTTACTCCAGAAATGCTGGGGGAGCTTGCAAAAATGGACGGAGCAATAATTGTTGATAAAGACGTTAATCAAATTTTAAAAGCAAACGTCCATTTAAATCCTTCAGATGAAATTCAAACAACTCAAACAGGGACAAGACACAGAACTGCTCAGCGTGTTTCAGTTGAAACAGCACTTGATGTGATTGCAGTCTCGGACGAATCTGGAATAATCAAAGTTTTTTCAGGAAATGAAGTTAATGAGTTAGAAGAATCATCAATGATTCTAGGAAGAGTAAATGAGTCACTTCAATCCATTGACAGAACAAGAAGAAGATTTGATGACTCAGTGTTTGAACTTGGTGAATTAGAAATAGAAAACTCAATAACAAATCAACAAGTTTTAGAAGTTATTCAAAGAGGAGAATTGCTTGGTCGTTTATCAAAACAAGTTAAAAATGAAGCTGAAAATCTTGGAGATGATTCAGGTTTGGTTATGATACAAATTGATTCATTGGAGTCTGGGGTTAGACAAACATTAGATCTAGTTTTAAAAGATCATCTTCCAACTAAAAAATTCAGGAATATAAATAAAGCTGTTGATGAGATATCAAATTTAACTTATGAAGAATTAAATTCAGTTCAAATCTTAGGAAATATTCTTTTTATGCAACCTTTAGATGAAATTTCAATAGCAAAGGGATATAGAGTCCTTGCAAGATTTCCAGGATTACCTGACAATTTACATGATTCCCTTGTTTCAAAATTTAAATCACTTCCAAATCTACTTTCAGCCACAACCACAAAACTTTTTGAAGTTGACGGTATTGGTCAAAATAGAGCACGACAACTAAGAGAATATTTTGATACTTTACTTAAAAATGTAGGATTCAGTTATATTAATGGTAATTAACTAGTTTTAAATCTATACTAATCTTCTAATTTATGGCAACAAAATCTAAAAAATCTCAAGATAAATATAAACCAGATCAATTTGTAGTTCACCCACACCATGGAGCAGCAAAAGTGGTGAGAAAAGTAAATAAAAATGTTGAAGTTTTTGTTGAAGGGGAGCCAAAGTCAAAACGGATCCAATATTTTGAAATTCAAGTTTTGATGGATGGTTTAACGGTCATGGTTCCAGTTGAATCTGTTGATGAAGTAATAAGACCAATAGTTTCAAAAAATGCTATTTCAAGAAAAGTATTTCCAATTTTTAAAGAAAAACCCGAAGAAGCTGGAACTAATTGGAGTAGATGGTACAAAGTGTTAACAGAAAAAATGACTTCTGGTGACATAATACAAGTTGCAGAAGTAGTAAGAGACCTCTCTCATGCTCAAATGAACAAGGGAATATCTCCAGCACTAAAAAGAATGCTTGCTAAGGCAAGAGTGACTTTGGCAAGTGAAGTTGCATGTGCTCTTGAGATCGATGAAGAAGCGGCTGTTGAAAAAATAAATCAATATCTTCCAGAAGAAGAACCTGACGACGGTTTATAAATAAAAATAAAATATTAAATATGTTAATTGGTCATGGTTGGGATTTACACCAACATTCAAAAGATGAAAAACTTATTCTTGGGGGAGTAAAGTTTGATGAGGATGGATTTACTGGTCACTCTGACGGAGATATTTTACTCCATGCTCTTTGTGACGGACTACTAGGTGCTACTGGAAAAAAAGATCTTGGTTATTATTTTCCTTCAAACGACTCAACGCCAAAAAATATACCGAGCACAGAGATTCTAACTGAAGTTCTAAATATTATTGAATATCAAAACCTAAAACTTATTAATTTAGATATAACTATTGTCACTCAAAAATTTAATGTTCAAGAAAAAGCTGACAAAATTCAAGAAAACCTATCAAATCTTCTTAATATCTCAAAAGACTTGTTTAATATAAAAGGAAAATCTTCTGACGATTATGGATTAATTGGAGATGAAAAAGCTTCTTTAGCAATAGTAAGCTTATTAATTGAAGATGCTTAATTTATACAATTCTTATACAAAACAACAAGAAGCAGTCAACTTAAATCAAGAAGACGTAAGGATATATTTGTGCGGACCTACAGTACAATCATCACCCCACCTTGGTCATGGAAGGTCAGCAGTTGTTTTTGATTTCTTTATCAGATACTTAAAACATTTAAATTATTCTATTTTATACGTTAGAAATATTACTGATATTGATGATAAGATAATCCAAAAGTCACAAGAAAAAAACATTAATTATAGAGAACTCGCTGAAAGTGTTTGGGAAGAGTTTGTTCAAGCTCATGAAAATTTAAATTGTTTAGTTCCAGATATTGAACCAAGAGCAACTGCCTATGTACCAGAAATTGTTCAATATATTGATCAATTAATCAAAAATGGATATGGCTACATTACAAAGTCAGGTGTTTATTATGATGTTTCAAAATTTGATGATTATCTTAAATTATCTGGAAGAAGCACTGAGGAAGTAAAAACAGGAACACGGATAGAGACTGAAGAAGATAAAAAAAGTCCTGAAGATTTTGCATTATGGAAATTCTCAAAAGAGGGAGAACCTTCATGGGATTCGCCATGGGGAGTTGGACGTCCTGGATGGCATATAGAGTGCTCAACGATGATTAATGAAACACTTGGAAAGACTATTGATTTTCACTGTGGTGGAATAGATTTAATTTTTCCTCATCATGAAAACGAAATTGCTCAGTCTAAAGGGGTTGAAAAGAATGAAAATTTTGTAAATTATTGGCTTCATAATGGGATGTTGAATCTATCTGGTAAGAAAATGTCTAAATCTGATGGAAATGTAAAGCTACTCAACGAATATATTGACCAATATGGAGGAGAGGTAGTACGCTTTTTCTTTTTAAGGGCTCACTACAGAAGCCCACAAGAATTTAGTCAGGATTTATTAGAAGAATCTAAAAAAACACTAAATAATATTCGAGAATATACGAAAGGTGCCGAATCAGATCCAGTTGATCCAAAAGTTTTAGAGATTTTTGAAGCTTGTATGAATGATGATATGAATACACCAAAACTTTTAGGTGAAATTTTCCAAATGATAAAGGAATCAAATAACCTTAAAGATCTTGAAGAAAATCAAAGAAAACAAACTATTAAATATATTTTTGAAATATTGGGCTTTCAGCTTAAGTTGACCGATCAAAGCATTAAAGATGAAAAATTATTATCTGAATTTTTTTCGATGTATGATATTAAATTTACTGAAATCGACACGGCAATGAATGATTTTATTTCAATTAGAAATAAATTGAGAAATGAAAAAAAATATGGAGAAGCAGACGAAATGAGAGATTCTATTTTAAAAATAGGAATAGTTATTAATGATGGTGAAAATGTTGGATGGTATTGGAAAAATAGTTGAAGGTTACAATTCTGTAAATGCTGCCCTAGAGAACCATAGAGTTGAAGAAATTCACATTAAAGAAAAAAATTTACAATTAAAAAAAATAAAAGATTTAATTGAACTTGCTGCTCATAAAAAGATAAATATTAAAGTAGTAAAAGATAATAAAAATTGGAAATTTAAATCGACTGATTATATTGCAGCTCTCTGTAACCCAAAAAAAATATTTAAAGATTCAGATTTAGAAATATTTTCCAAAACAAATTTCATAGTTTGTGATCATATTCAAGATACGAACAATTTAGGAGCAATTGCTCGTTCAGCTGCATCTTTTGATTTTAATGTCATGTGTATTCCAGAAAGAAGATCGGCAAGACTTAATGAGAGAACTTTTAAAATATCTTCTGGAGGTTTGGAGAAAATAGATATTGTTGAATACAAATCAATTTTTACTTTAATAAAAAAATTTCAATCAATGGATATTTGGACTATTGGATTAGATATGAACGGCGATCAATCAATACAGAATTTTGATGTTGGAAATCAGTTCTTAGCTTTTTTTATTGGTTCTGAAGAAAACGGTCTTAGTAATGAGATTCAAAATAAATTAGACGAAGTATTAAATATTTCTACTACAGATAAAGTTGAATCCCTTAATGTATCAGTTGCAGCTGGCATAGCAATGCAACATATATTTATAAAAAATTAATTTGTTCAGATTCCATTCTTGCTAATATTTAGATATTCGCCGGAGTAGCTCAGTGGTAGAGCAGCCGCCTTGTAAGCGGCAGGTCAGGGGTTCAACTCCCCTCTCCGGCTCAAAGTGAATAATTACCAAAATACAATTAGAGTCACATTATTTACTCTTATACTTTTACAAATCTCTTTATATTTCATGGGCTATTTGAGACCATCAATTATTTACGACTATCTCGATTACTGGCCGCTAACAATTCTTCCAATATTATTAATAGTGATTTTTCGGAATTCAGAATTTAAAGAAGCCTTAGGCAATTTTGTAAATATTATATTGATAATAATTGTCACAATATTTTCTTTTGCTCACATGTTTGATTCAAGATTTTTATCGACATATCAAGATGAATCTTTTTTTGAAAACTCTGATCTTAGTGATGATTTTCAATATAATCTTTCAATAGATATTGATGGTACATTAGATCTTAGTTCTTTTAATGGTTTCGGATATTCTGTAGATATTATTGACCGACCTGGCAAAGTTGGTTATCCAGAATCTATTGAAACATTAGTAGGCAATCCTAGAGCAGTAATCCTTAGAGAAATTGAGACAAGTAGCCTATTTAAAGTCAAAGGTTGGGATATTAGATTAGGAGATAGAAACTTATGGGAACTTGATATTTTTTCAATTGATTCTACGATATATCTAAACAACCTAAACTTATTACCTTCAAAACTATCAGGCACTGGAGATATATTCCTTGGAGATAATCTTAAAATGGAAAATTTAATTATCAGTGGAAATTATGAGATAACAGTTTCTGATAACCTTTCAATTTTAATTATTGGACAAGCTGAGACTCCTCTTAATTGGCTAGAAGCAACTGTTGGAATTCTCAACTTACCAGAGCAAACATATACCCTAGTAATTGAAATTATTGATGGTTCACAAGTATTATTTAAGGATGGATAAAACATCATGATAGAACAACTTGGAAATGGCCTTTTACTAGGCATAATAATTTCAGTTGCATCTGTAGCGCTTTCATTATTATATGGAGTTACCCGAATTGTTAACTTTGCTCATGGAGAAATTATTGCCTTAGGTGCTATAGCTACATTATTTCTTTCCAGCCCAGTAGATTCACGGATAATATTTTTAGATAGATTTTCACCGCTTGGGAATAATTTTTATATTTCTGTCTTTGTTTCTGTCTTTCTTTGTGGATTGTTTGGTGGAATTTTAGAATTTTTTCTTTTTAGGCCCCTTAGAAAAGCTGAGGTTGGAAACATCGCAGTGCTTGTTGTAACAATTGGTCTTTCGCTTTTCTTGAGACACATATATTTATTGTTTAATGCTAAACCACAAAACTTTCCATTAGAGCTACAAAGAAGAGAAACATACTTATTTTTTGATATGACACCCAGAAATTTTAGGGTATTAATTTTAGGAATATTTGTCATGGTATTAATTGGCCTTTTTCTTAATTACACAAGAATGGGAAAAGCTATGAGGGCAGTTAGAGACTCAAATGATTTAGCAAGTGTCTCAGGAATCAATTCGGATAATATAATTTTATTTACGTGGATTTCATCAAGTATGCTCGCTGGTTTAGCTGGTGTTTTTCAAGCAACAATAAATGATGTTAGATACAATATGGGATTTCTAATACTTCTTCTTATATTTGCTGGAACAGTACTTGGGGGTATAGGAACCTCTTTTGGTGCAATGGTTGGAGGTTTCATAATAGGAATTGTTGTAAATGTTTCTGTTGGTCTACCTTTTATGGAGGGACATACAGAGGCAAAAAATGCTGTAGCTTTAGCAATTATGATATTAATTTTACTTTTTAGACCGCAAGGTATTTTTGGTGAGAAAGAAAGGGTATCATGAAAATTACTTTCAAAGGCTCTTTAACAATACTTATTACAATTTTTTCAATATTCCTGGTTTTTCTTTTAAATGACGAGGGAGAAATACCAATTCTTTTCAACCTTCTAACATTTGCAGGTATTTATGGACTGGCTGCAATAGGATTAAATGTTCATTTTGGATTAACGGGATTATTAAATTTTGGTCATGCAGCGTTCATGGGATTGGGTGCTTATGTCACTGTATTATTAATACCCCATGCAGCAGGGAGAGAAGGTGTAGTTATCACCACTGGCCTTCCATTTTTTCTTGCTTTACTAATTGGAATTATTTCAGCTGCACTTTTTGGACTTCTTTTAGGGCTTCCAGCAATTAGATTAAGAGGTGATTATTTAGCTATAGTCACTATTGCTGCTGCAGAAATATTCCGTTTACTTGTAAGAGATCTTGAGTCTGTAACAGGCGGAGTTTATGGAATTATTAATTTTTCAAGCTCACTACAACAATATAGATTAGGATTTATTGATAATTTTGCGTCTTCAAACGATCTAAATCCATCCCAAATATGGATAGCATTTTTATCTTGGTCTTCAATAATTCTTGTTTTATTACTTTTAAGAAGACTTACAAATTCACCATGGGGGCGTGCACTAAGAGCAGTGCGAGAAGATGAAGATGCAGTTAGAGCATTAGGTAAAAATGCTGTTTGGTTAAAACTTCAAAGTTTTATGTTAGGTGCAGGTATTGCAGGACTGTCCGGAGTTTTCTTAGCTTTTAACTATGGCACTATCCAGGTATCAACATTTGTACCAATACTTACATTCTATGTATGGGCAATTATGATTCTTGGAGGAGTAGGAAGTCTTACAGGACCAATTTTTGGTTCAATTATTTTTTGGGTCATCATCTCTGAAACAAATGGAATTGCTCAATTAATTTTCGAAAATGCAAATGGTCAACAAATAGCTGGGGTTAGATTCGTTTTGGTGGGCTTATTAATAATGCTTTTGATGATTTTTAGACCAAGTGGATTAATGGGAAAGAAAGAAGAACTCCTTTTAGATGTCAAATAAATACCTTAAAGTTATAAATTTAAAAAAAAGTTTTGGTGGATTAAAAGCTGTAGATGTTCAAAGTCTTAATTTCAATACAAATGAACTAACCTCAATTATTGGACCAAATGGAGCTGGAAAAACAACCTTTTTCGATTTAATATCTGGGTTTCAAGATAGTGATGAAGGAAAAGTTTATTTAAATGATAAAAATATTACAAGAAGCCAGCCTTATTCAATTGCTAGATTGGGAATGATAAGGACTTTTCAATTAACAAAGGTTTTCGATCGGATGACTGTTCTAGAAAATATGATGTTTTCAGCATCAACTGTCAATAATGATTCATTTATTAAGTCTTTAATTAGACTACCAAGTCAAAAAACCATAGAAAAAAATATAAAAGAAAAGTCATTTGAAATTATGAAAGACTTAAATATTGATCATATGGCAAACTCTTATGCAAGAGAGCTGTCTGGTGGTCAAAAAAAATTGTTAGAACTTGGTAGATCAATAATAAATGATCCGGATATATTACTATTGGATGAACCACTTGCAGGTGTTAATCCAAAATTGGCAGAAGAAATATTACAAATCATTTTAAATCTTTCAAAAAAAGGAATTTCAATACTAATGGTTGAACACAATATTGAGGCAGTAATGAAAATTTCTCAAAGGGTTATTGTGTTAGCTGAGGGCATGGTTATTGCTGACGATACACCAGAAAATGTTAGAACTGATGAAAAAGTAATCGAAGCCTATTTAGGATCCGAAAATGAATAAAACAGTTATTGAATGTAACGGAATTGCAGCAGGATATGTAAAAGGTTTAAATATTTTACAGGGTGTTGACTTGATCGTTGATGAAAAAGAAATTGTGTCAATTATTGGTCCAAATGGAGCAGGTAAGTCAACTTTACTTAAAGCAATTATGGGAATAATAAATATTTCAGGGGGACGCTTTTATATTAATGGTGTAGAAAAAACTAATACTCCAACTCATCAAATTGTTAGTGAGGGAGTTGGTTACGTCCCTCAAGTTGAGAATGTATTTCCATCATTAACAATTGAAGAGAATTTAGAAATTGGTTCATGGTCTGTTAAAGATAATATCAAACAATCAATTTCAAAAATATTTGATGATTTTCCTATGTTAAAAGAAAGACAAAAAGATAAAGCTGGAAATTTATCTGGTGGTCAAAGACAAATACTCGCTTTAGCAAGAGCATTAGTGACTTCACCAAGTATTTTATTATTAGATGAACCTTCTGCAGGCTTATCGCCAGTTGCAATAAAGGAAGTTTTTGAAATAGTTAAAGATATAAATTCAAGAGGAGTAGCAATTCTTTTGGTAGAGCAAAATGCTACACGTGCATTAAATTTTAGTGATCGTGGTTACGTCTTAGATCAGGGAAGAAATGCCTACCAAGGAAAAGGACAAGAACTTTTAAAAGACCCACGCGTTGTAGATTTATATTTGGGAAAACTATAAAAAAAGGCCTGCACATGGCAGGCCTTTTTTATTAATTGTAAATTTTAAGAACCAAAATCTACTGATTTAAGGACTGGGTTTACATCACCCTCAGTTGTCCAAATATCATATGTTGCTGCGGTAGGATCTCCAGCTTCATTTAATTCAATTTCACCAGATGCTCCAACGTAGTCAACATCTACACCGTCAGCAGCAAGTGCTATACATGCTACTCCGATACATTTTTCTCCACCAGATGATGCAGCAACAAGTCCAGAAGCAATTTCTGGGCCAGTTACACCATTAGCAGCAGCTGCTATTGCCATTAACATGACAGCATCATATGCTTGAGGAGCAAAAATAAAGTTTCCAGAACCATCTTCACTTACTTGTGAGTAAGCAGCTGAGAAAGCTTCTAATGCTTCTCCAGCAGCAGCACCAGGTGCTGTTCCCTTCATTCCGTCAAGTGCAGTTCCTAATCCACAAAGTGAGGCAAGACCAGCATCTTTAACACCATCG
>PYIJ01260553.1_pt1 | contig 27709 bp, 13 predicted proteins | sample 3578051 | NCBI WGS metagenome assembly PYIJ01 (sample SAMN08408021, study PRJNA431606) | Marine metagenome isolate SA_KN192-05_S13_5m, whole genome shotgun... | biome: marine; feature: oceanic pelagic zone; material: water; isolation source: surface water sample, 0.2-0.8 um fraction ... | reverse complement strand
TAAGAACCCCCAATTACTTCTAACCGGGGGTTGTTGGTTTTGCAAATCCAATGATCGTTTACGCCGCTTTTTTGGCCGCGTTCTTGACTTCCTGAATTTCTTTTCTTCTAGCTTTGATCAGTTTGGATAATTCTGCTAGGGCCTTTCTGGCTCTTGTTGCTGAGGCTTTTACACCCTTCTCAACAAACTTACCATTCTCTTCCGAGTAAGTTTGGATCGCTGTCATAATAGCGTCATGTGTTTCTGTTGACATATGTTTTTTCCTTCCTTATGTTCGTACGATATAATTAATTAACATATGTTTAATTTAAGCACACAAGATGTGGTTTTGTCAATTGAAAATGCTCCTTTGGTAAATTTAGATGGTTTGATTTACCAAGAATATGATAATTTTTTTGGTAACAATTATGAATTGTCGTTCGACAACAATAAAAATTTTGAAAAATTGGACAAGCAAAAAGGAGAAATTAATTTCCAGCGTGTCAAACTTAAAGACGATGACATGGACATCAAGAAGCTCAAGGTGTTTTTTATGAATTCAAAAATTACAAACGCTCTTAAACAAAAGTTTGGAATAGATCTTAAGTTTAGCTCCCTTGATGTATGGATAGACAGCAAAGGATATTCTTTGGTGCCACACGTGGACGACGAAACTATAAAACTGCATCTACAAATCTATCTTTCAGACAACAGCGTGGGCACTAGTCTGTATGGACAAAACAAAGAGAAAATACACACATTCAAGTTCGCATCAAATAGAGGATATGCACTTCTTAACAACGAACACAGTGTTCATGGTGTGGACCAAGTAACGGAAGACGGAAGGATGAGTCTTTATGCAAGATATTCGTAGTGAGTTGCTCACAGATAAACTTTTCCATTTCAAAGATAAAAAAATTACACAAATTAAGGCTGATTGGTTTAATGGGATTAACAACAAAATTATTTCTGTAGAAGACATAAAGAACAAGGCAAAAGAATGGTTTCTGGACAGCAAACTTAATGCTGTTTCCAATACAGAAAACCTTAAAATAGATCTAACCTATGGATGCACAGACTTTATCAATAATTTTATTTCCAGAGACAAAACCTATCAGGTGCTTAATGATGAGTATTCATACTACTCGCTTTTTGGCATGAAAGGCACACCAGTAGACGAGCTACAACCTAACAGCATTGTTTTGGTATCACTACCTAATTACAAATTTGGCAATGCAAGGCCTGACTGGAGTAGTTTCACCAAGATGTGTGAGGCTAACAATATAGAAATACACATAGATGCCGCATGGTACACCGCAACCAAGCACTTTGGAATTGACCTATCACATCCTAACATAAAAAGCATTGCTTTCAGTATCACCAAGTCTGGCTTCGAATGGAATAAATTTGGCATTAGGCTCAGTAAACAAAAAACTATAGATCCTATCACAGTGCGGAACTACAATTCTACTTGGATAAACCAAAACGTAATAAATTGTGCCAACTATATCTTTGATAATATTCATGTGGACTACGCTTGGGCAACTCACGTCAACAACTATAATAAAATTTGTGATACACTGCAATTAGAAAAAACAAATTTTATACACGTTGCAAAAAAAGACGGAAAAAATATAGGTGTGGCAAAAATACTAGAGCAGTATTAGACCACTATCTCAACATCGTTGGCGTAATTTGTAAAGCCGTTCTCCTTCACCACCTTCAATACAGAATTTACCCGGCTTACCAATTCGTCCTTGTGGGATATCAGGAATATGTTTTTCTGCTGAGTCCTACTCATATCTTTCAGCACAGCCATTGAACTCTCCACGCCAGATATGTCCATTCCTGCGTCCACCAATTCATCTATAAACAGCAAGTTGATCTGTTGATAAAGGCTTTCCCATACGTCCCTGAATGCCCAGCTTAAACTTAGTATCAGCCTATTCCTCTCACCTCTGCTCAAATTATCGAAGTCCAACTCTCTCCCTAGTTCTTCGATACGCACACTCAAATCAGATTGGAATGTAACTGTGTGTGGCAGTTTTACTTTGCCAAGAAAGAATGCCAATCTCTGATTCAGATACGTCAAGTTCTGTTCTATGATCCTTGTCCGTATGAAACTGTCTTTAGCTGTCAGTAGTTTGTACAAGAACTCCTGATGTCTGTGTAGGTCTTCTAATTCGTTCACCTTGGTGTAGTCAATTTTCTGTATCGCCGATTTGGTTAGTTCTTCGACCTGCTCAGCATATGGATCCTGTTTCTTTTCGTTTTGTTCCAGTTGTCTTTTGAGATCTTTCAATGAGCCTTTGTGATTATATGCCTCATCCATTGCGTCGTAGTACGTGTCAGGTGTATTGCCCAAATCACCTATTGCGTCTATGTCCCGTTGTATATTTGCAAGATCACTTTCAAGTTTTGCACTATATTCTTTGGATTCGGTCAGCGTGGCTTTTAGTTTTCCAACTAGTTGTTCATGTTTGTCGTCCTTCAACTCCTGTTCACAAGTAGGACATTTTTGTTGTGCGGCATATTCCAGATCTGACACAGTTTTATCTACGGTGTTCTTTGCTTTCGTGAAAGAGTTTTCGTGATAGGCTTTTTCTTTTTGTAGGCTCAAAAGTTTAATATAGTTTTCATTGTGTTTCTGTAGACGTTTGTGTGCATCAAGTTCTGCTTTGATATCTACTTTTTCCAGTTCTGCTATTGCTTCTGCAAAACTTTTGGAATCTTCTTCTTTTTGTTTTTGCCATGCACTTGATCGTATTTTCAAACTTTCTATCGATTCTGTTATTTTTTCATTTGATGCAACCTTGGCGTCTATTTTTAATTTCTCTTCGGTCAGTATTTGTTTCGTTGCTTTTTGTTTTTCTTTTAGAAGATCTGCTTTTTGGGAAAGCAGGGTGATTCCAAGCAACTGTTCAATTATCTCTCTTTGTTCATTTGCTTTTGTTGATAAGAATGGCTGTGTGTAGGTGTTTAGTGCAATTATGTTTTTGAACATTGCATGAGTCATGCCCATTAGCTTGTTGATCTCAATCTGTGTTTCTCGGTTCTCACCTTGTGCTTCGTTGCTCTCGACATTCTGTTCAATGTTGTTTGCATAGAACTTGAATATCTGTGGCTTCCTGCCTCGTTCGATTGTGTATTCGATATTGTTTTTCACGAACTTTACACTAACAAGCATTCCCTTTTCGTTTGTTTTGTTTACAAGATTGTCTCGTCTTATGTTGGTTAGTGCTTCGCCAAAAAACACATATGACAGTGCGTTTATTATTGTTGTTTTTCCTGTTCCATTTCTTGCACCAGCATCATCCCCACCCAGGTCCATGTTTTCCCCAATCACAAGGACAAGGTTTTTGTTGGCAAATTTTATTGCCTGTGCTTGATTTCCAACACTCATGAAATTTTTGACTGTAAGTTCTTTAATTGTTAGCAAGTTGTTTCCTCTTCCATTCTTTATAACCACGTAACCACTCTTCCTGTGTCACTGGTTTTGCTAGTTGCTCCAAGAGTGATTTTTTAGTTATAGGTTGTTCAAGATCACCCTGGAGAACTTTTATTAATTTTCGTTTACTAATTCTGGACATCTAAATCATTGTAGATTGCTGTAAGTATGTGTTTGTCGTACGTTTCAGAATCTACACCTTGTAGTTGTTTTATTACAATCTGGTCCACAGAATCAAACTTCTGCACTTCAACGGTTGGTTGCTGTGCGTTGTCCACTTGTTCTGGTATCAGTTGTAGTTCTCTCAATTTATATTTTTCTATAAACGTTTCCCTCACAAAATTTGCTTCTTCATAACTTATTTTTATGTCGAGGGTTACTCTCACGTACATTTTTGGTTTCAAATATTTCTCTGGATCCTCAAGCAACTGTGAGACTTTGATTGTGATGTATCTTGGCATGTCGGGCCAGTTTATAAATTTAGGTTTGCCTCCCATCTCAATGATCATCATGCCTCGGTCATCGTCCCATGCGTCCGCATAGTTGTGTGGGAATGAGTTGCCCATGTATGTCACGTTCTTCATCACCTGTCTCTTGTGGAAGTGTCCTGAGAACACCTGCCCACAATTTGCAAAGTGCTCTGTCTGTATGCCTCCCACGTCTGGCATCTCCACCATGGCATTCATCTTGAAGTATGGCAGTTCAAAGTGTCCAAACACATATTGCTGTTTCATTTTTTCAATCTTTTTCCACTCGTCACCAACGATCCATGGTATCAGTGCAACGTCATCTTCAACGACCCATTCGTTGACAAGGTGAATGTTTGGAATATTTCTTATGAACTCCATCGAATTAATTTCTCTTTTTTCTCTGTAAAACAAATCGTGATTTCCCATCAGCACGTAGACCTTTTCAAAAGCCTGTCCCAGTCTCTCCATGTTTGATACTGTGTAGTTCATTGTCGAGACGTTTGTACTTGCTCTGTGATGATGCCAGTCACCCAGGAAAATACAGGTTTCACACCCATGTGCTTTTGCCTGTTCTATGAACCAGTATATGAATGCTTCACAGTCGTCGTTGTGTACACGACTGTTGCCCTTCATTCCGAAGTGTATGTCCGTGAAGCAGGCCACCTTATTAAAGAATGCCATTATGTTACCACTTCTTCTTCACGATTGGTTTATGATTTGTCATGTCTACTTTCTTGTAATTTACTTCTTCAAAATCTTCAGCTTCGATCTTTCCTGTCTTCTTTAATTTTTTGTTCAATTTTGCAATACCGGTCTTGTTAACTATTTTCACTTCTCCCTGTTGTGACTTCATTCTTTTCTTATATGAAACAGTGCTTGTGGTGTTTTCATTTTGCCTTGTGAAACTTGGCATCATGTTGTTCAACTCCAGCAGGTCGTCACGGATTGATTGATTTTTCTTTTCGATGTTCAGTATCCTCGTGAAACTGTTTGTTATGGCCGCTGTGTAGTACGCAAACGGGTTGTCTGATTTTGACTCATCAAACTGTAGGCCAATCTGACTCAACTGCATCAAAGCCTGTGACTGCATCTCGTCATTGTATGTGTAGCCTCTCCAGTTTGCTCTCGTTCCATAACGTTCACACAACTTCATATACATCATGGCCAGTTGATTTGTCATTTTGCCATGGTCCACTGAGAAGTGTCCGTTGCTCATTCCTCCCACCCAGTGTGATTTTCCCACACAAACCAGTTTTCCCTTTGTGTCGAACCTGTAGTGTTGGAATGGCGGAAAGTTGACCTTGCTGTGATGATCTGCAACGGTCTTTGGATTTTTCTTCCTCTCGTCGTCCATTGGCACATGATCGAACATCATGACTCTGAATACCAGATCGGTCTTGTCTATCTTCCTAGGACGCACCGTGTAGTCGGCCAATTTAATCTTTTTCATACCTGCCATTTTGGCCTCCTCCCATGCCTCCTGCGTCAGCCTCTTGGCCTTGGCCTTCCTAGCCTGTGCTACTGCACTTGCATTGATCTTCTTTAGATTCGGCACTATCAAGTCGTACTGTGCATCTTCTTTGGTCACATAGGAACAGTAGGTGTTTTTGCTGGCATGTATCTGTAGTAGCAGATCTCGGTTGTTCAGGTACTTGACTCTTTTCATAAATTATTTCTTTTATTGTTGTTGAAAATGACCACAAACAGGTCTGTTGAATCGTGCCGTATGGCGAATTATGTGCGCCTAGAATAATGCCTATAAATATAGTTAAAGTATACGAAATTTTACAAAGGAAAGCAACCATTATAATGGCTTTAAAAGAACTAGGAAAATTAGCTAAGAACGTGGCAGGTGGCCCATTGAACAGGACACTGGCTAGACTCACAGGTGCTGGTATTTCCACAGACAGCAGGATAGTGCAGGCAAGGGCGGCATGGTCAGGAAGAAACGACAAAAAAGACTGGCGTGTGAGACTACAGATTCCAAACGGTGCAGATGAGGTCTACAACTCACTGTTGGCCAACAACGATCTATTGGCCCCCCTGATACCATCACGTGGTGTGTTCTGGCCTTTGACACCAGCGGTTGTTATCACGCACACAGCAAATTACAATCCGTTGTCACAGACTCACAGCAACTTCCCATTCCAGGCTTATCAGAACTCACAAGTGGACGGATACAATATCATTGGCGAATTTCCGGTCCAGAACTCTGAGGACGCCAAGCACTGGGTGGCTACAATAAATTTTCTACGTACCGTTACAAAAATGTTTTTTGGTAAGGAACAAGATCTCAAAGGCAATCCACCACCAATCCTGCACATGTCAGGTTACGGTGATCACATGTTCAATAAGGTTCCGGTGATTGTAAACACGTTCAACGTTGAACTGAGACCAGGCATTGATTACATTTCAACAAAACAAGATGCAGGCGGACAGTACCGAGAGGCAAACGCAATTGACGAGGTAGCAATTTCTACAGGTCAGTCGCAGTCTTGGGCTCCAACACTGTCTAATGTGTCGGTGCTTGTAACACCGGTCTACTCTAGAGAATCTATCAAGAATTTTTCTTTGACTGAGTTTGCTCGTGGACGGTTGAATGGCAAGGGAGAAGGAGAGATAGGATTTATTTAATGGCCAAGTATTCATCCACATCACCGTACTTTGCAACTCCACAAAACGAAGTCAATCTGGAGGCCTTTGTTCCCCGGACAATTACGGCCGAACTTGATGATCAATCTTACACCATTGAAAGGACCTACGCCTACAGACCAGATCTGTTGGCCTTTGACCTGTACGGCACACCGAGACTATGGTGGGTATTCGCCCAGCGTAATCCAGACCAGATAGAAGACCCTATTTACGATTTCAAACCAGGAGTGACGATACAGTTGCCTAAGCAGAGCAACATCAACGTAGATCTAGGAATATAACATGGTAAGAAATTTACATGAAGGTTATTCCAGAAGCCAATACAATTCTTTTGAATTGAAAAATCCACTGCACAAATACGCTTCTTACAACGCACTGTTTACTCTTTCGGGGATCACAGAGAATGAACTGCGTGAGGGTGAATATTTGACGAAACCATTGCATGATGTCATTGCCAGGACCGGAGGCATAGGACCAGATGGCACCCGTAGTGCCTACAGGAGGGAAGAGATAAAGGCAAAGGAAGGAGTCAATCCTGCTGTAGATCGATATCACTCAAACGAGAATCGAAAAACAATCGAACGATTGAAAGAACGAAACGCTCGATACGTGGATAGCATATCGGTGCTTGAAAGGAATCATGACGTGTTCATAGAGAACGTCAACATACTTTCCACCATATCCCCCAACACAGACAGGAACCTCAGTAATTTCACCAAGATGGAGTTTGAGGTGCACGAGCCATATGGTATAACCTTCATTGAGAAAGTACGTGCGGCCACATTCAATTCTGGGTTCCTGGATTACCAGGATGCGCCACTGTTGCTGACAATTGAATTCAGAGGATTCGATGACAACGGCAAGGCACTCCGAACGGGCATGACTGAGACACGGAAGATACCGATACTGATAGTAAGGGTCGAGTTCGATGTCAGTGAGGGAGGTGCCACCTACAGCATCATAGCGGTGCCCTATTCAGATGTTGGGTTCGATGACAGGTTCAAGGTGCTTAGAACCAAAGGTGACATAACAGCATTCAATTTTTATGGGAAAAAAGGCTGGAAGGCCGAGATGGAAAAGTTGTTGGATGATCAGATGCAACAAGAAATCGACGAGAAGGTTAGAGAGTTCCCTGACAAATATCGATTTGAAATAGACGACAAACTGCTCAAGAAAGAACTATACAGCTACGCATTCACCCTGGATTCTATGTATGCCTCAGAGTCGCCGTCCGATACCAATGACCAAATTGGTAGCGTCTCAGGTTTCGAACAAGTCGAAGGCGGGAAGCGTAACGGAGATCATACACAGACCGTGGATTCCGGAACCACTGTCAACAAAGCTTTGGAGGACTGGCTGAGGAACCATCCTGGTTTCTTTGACATAGCCCGAGACTTCTGGAGGGCCTATCTAACCATGGCCGGTCAAAAGCTTCCGCAAGATGAGGAAGAGAGAACGCTTTATATAAGAAAACTTTTGACAACCAAAGAAAATGAAGAGAAATTAAAACAAATACTGCTGAAATATCAGTACGTTCCTTGGTTCAAGATTAAAAGCACGGTGTACACAGACACCTCAAAACTCGATAGGGTGACCAAGATGCACCCTAAGGAGATAGTTTACAAGGCCATACCATACAAGATCCACGTGTTGAAACTACTGGCAACCGGCCTCAGCGTTGGCAAAGTCAATTGGGAAAAACTGGTAAGGAAAAATTATGATTTCATCTACACAGGTGACAACCTAGACGTGCAGAACCTGAGGATCCTGTACAAAAGTGCCTACTACATGAGGAATGTGCGTGGTGACGACAAAGACATAAATGAGACAGGTGCGAAAAAGGTTGTAGGCCAGTTGACAAATCTTGTGTTTGGTTCGGAAGATTATCCAGAGCCTCTGTTGCCACTGAGGTCCTACCCCTCCAACATCAAGGGCAGGTCAACCTTAGAGAATTTCAGGGCAGGTGGATTCAAGAATCAAGAGTTCTATGACTACCTCACCAACCCAGAGGCAGATATGATGAGGATTGAGCTGGACATACTGGGAGATCCACACTATATTTCTGCAGATGTGTTGGCCTGTCTAAAGAGGATAGATAAAGAGAAGACCGAACAGCTGATAAAGATTGATAATGACTTCGATGATGAGCAGTTCGGCAGTTTCAACGCTGACCAGTACATGACGTTGATCAATCTTAGATACAGATTGCCAGCTGACATAGATGAAAAAAGAGGGACTATGTTTTCCGACGAGGGCAAAACCAGAGACGAGAATCTGTTCTTCAACGGAGTTTACCAGGTGGTCAAGGTGGATTCTAAGTTCAATCAGGGACAGTTCACACAAACACTGACCTGTGTGAGGATGAACAACCAACAGGGTCAAGGATCTGATGTAATTTTGGCTTCGGCTTTTGACCGTAAGTATCTCAAAAAAGAGAAACCAAGCGATGATCCGGATGAAGTTGAGAACATTAAAAACAATAAAGAATTGGTAGAAGACCTCCTTAGTGGGGGAAACCTTGAGATTACGGGGGGTTAATTATGAGTTTTAGAGACGGACGAGGATTCACAGACACACAGGACAACCAGAAGGACTTCAATGAGAAGTACATAGACAACAACAGTGGTCCTTTCTTGGCCACGGTGAAACTGACCACCGATCCAGAAAAGATGGGCAGACTAGGTGTCAACATACCTGCTTTAACCAGCACCACCAATCCAACACCGGAACAGATCACATGGTGCCAGTACCTATCACCGTTCTACGGTGTCAAATCACTCGCAGGGGTCAACGGCCAGGATCCATACGGTTATAAATCCAGTCAATCCAGTTATGGCATGTGGGCAATACCACCTGACATAGACACAACTGTGTTGGTTATATTTGCTAAGGGAGATAAAGGGAGACCAACTGCATTTTGGATGGGTTGTGTTCAGGAACCACACATGAACCAACAGGTACCAGGACACGGGTCAACGACCCAAACATCTATGCCTGCATCGGGTGGCGATTTTTCACAAAGCAAACAAGAAGTTTACGGAACCGATTTGTTGCCTGCCGGTGAAAAGAATCGTAAGTTTGTAGACACTCCTATATTGTTTGAAAAACAGAAATACCCCATAAATGAAAGGCTTGCCGATCAATTGACGAAACAAGGATTGATCAAAGATCCCGTGAGGGGACCTACCCCTAGTTCAGCACGTAGGGAATCACCAAGTGCGGTATTTGGCATGAGCACCCCTGGCAGAATCTCTCCAGATTCGGCAGAGCCGGTCATCGGTGTTGGCGGTAAGAAGGTTAGAGTCGACAGGGAATCTGGACACAGTTTCGTCATGGACGACGGTGCCGTTGATGGCACAAACCAACTCACAAGATTAAGGACGGCGTCCGGACATCAGTTACTGATGCATGACACAGATGGTGTTATTTACATAGCCAACGGTTCGGGTAACGCCTACATAGAGATGCAGAGAAATGGCAGGATAGATTTGTATTCGGGAGTGGGAGGCATAAATCTGAGGACTGAGGGTGATTTCAACCTGCACTCTGACACTAACGTAAACATCCACGCAGGACAGCAGATAAGGATGTCGGCACCAGGCACTCCTGCAATTTTATACAACGAAGATGACGAGGAAGTTAGAAAAGGCACTAAACAAGTGGGCGATGTCAGAGTTCCAAAAATAGAGGGTCAGTTTATCCAATCTACCGACTATCACCAGACATTAGGTGAAAAGGGAGTTTTTGTTTCGTCTCAGTCAGGATCTATAAGAAACTTTTCTAGGGATGGTATAAGTTCTTTCACAGAAGGAACACAGCTTCACGGAGCGTCTGGGCAGATACACCTGGCAGGTTCGCAGGTTCATCTTAACTCGACTGGCGCCAGCAGTCAATGGGGACCTAAGTGGTTGACGCCGGAAGCAACAGGCATGGAGCCTCGGCTAGAAGGTGATGTTGAGCTGGCACAGAAAGGAATCAAGCCACTGGAACCTTTCACTAGACAGACACAAACCACAGTACACAGATTTGTAACACACGAGCCAATGTTCAGGGCCAGTGTTATAAACAGCGATGGCATCATCCCAATAGACAGTGATGATAAGAAACAGTGGAGCAGACTGGCCAACACGCCAGGAACGCCAGAGTTTGTCAACAACAAGAACAGGCTCAGCGCCAACAGTGCTATACGAGATGCACAGTACCAGGCCGATGCCCTCGAATATGTTAAACAGAAGATGGGCAACAGCACAAACGTAGTCAAGGCCAAAAAACTTTTGACTGATTTCGGCGTCAAGTACAATGAGATATACGGAATATCTGGAAAAATTAATCTGCCGTTCGACATGAAGGACAGCATATCTGAAAAAGTAAAAGGGTTTACTGTCAACTCAACTGTGGCTAACGTTACTAACAGTCTAACATCACAGGTGGTAGAAAATTTCACAGGAAAGAGTACGCAACTGTTCAAGGATAATGTTTTTGTTAACACTGCCGGCGAACTGTTCTCACTTGGAAATACAGTATCAGGCATTGGCGGAAACATTGACATTGCCAACAATGCAATAAACACGGTAGATGGTTTGACAAAGAACCTGTCTACAAAAAATATCAATGCAACCATAGGAAGCATATCCGCGATCACACAGAGTTATCAAAGTGTTGTTGGCGGAAGGGTAGTTGGCATCAATCAAGTCAAGAGTTTGGCCAGCAAAGTTGGACTTTTCAATGCCAGAGACGCTGGTAGGTTGGGACAAAGTTTCCTACAGAATGTTGGATCAAACATAGCTACAAACATAGGCTCCATAGCAGGTAAGGTCAGCACTTTCTTCTCTTCAGGTGGATTCTTTAGTGATGCAAGGTTGAAAGAAGACATTAGATATGTCGGACAGTCACCAATGGGCGTCAATGTGTATTCGTTTAAATACAAACAGTTGCCTGGCAGGTTCATGGGTGTGATGGCGCAGGAAGTCCCATGGGCACGGCACATGACAGACACTGGTTACTATGCTGTGGATTACAGCAAGGTGGATGTTGAATTTAGGAGATTACAATAATGGCGTACGGTGATGGTGGATCAGGAAGTGGTTTGACAAATAAAACAGTGACCTTCAAAGGTTTCAGTTCACGTGCGGACAAACAGAACTTCAAACTGTATGATTTTGAAGTGGCCAAGCAGGATCTAATCAACAGGTTATCGGTACGTAAAGGCGAGAGGGTTGAGAATCCGGAATTTGGCACTATCATATACGATGCTATATTTGAACCATTTACAGAAGCCCTAAAGGACACAATAGTTGAAGATGTCACAGCTAATCTCAACGCAGATCCACGTATCTCCACACAGGAAATACTGGTAACAGAAGCCGACAAAGGCATAGCAATTCAGGCCACTATCACGTATGTTCCGTTGAACATCACAGAAAAACTGAGATTCAATTTCGACGAGAACTCACTTCTGCGTCTATCTTAATATACGCACATTTCCTAACACATAAATATCGTTGTAATTACAATGGCCACTACAGATAGACAAAACAGATTATTAGTTGCGGAAGATTGGAGAAAGATCTACCAGGCGTTCCAGCAGGCGGATTTCAAAAGCTATGATTTTGAGACCCTGAGAAGAACAATGGTCGCGTATCTACGTGAGAACTACCCTGATGATTTCAACGATTTTGTTGAAAGTTCTGAGTATGTTGCACTGATTGATTTAATTGCGTACATTGCACAGGCACTGTCATTCAGGGTAGACCTAAATGCCAGAGAAAATTTCCTCGAAACAGCGGAAAGAAGAAATTCAGTTCTAAGATTGGCAAGGTTGATCAACTACAACGCCAAGAGAAACAAGCCTGCAACAGGCTTATTGAAGATAGATAGTTTATCCACGACACAAGATGTGTTGGACAGCTCGGGCACCAACCTTGCAAATTCTACAATCATCTGGAATGATTCCGCGAATACAAATTATAGAGAACAATTCACAGCGGTGCTTAACGCCGCTAACCAGACAGGACAACTGTTCGGCAAGCCAAGGGAGTCAGGCAAGATAGGTGGAATTACAACAGAAGTGTACACACTTAGTTCGAATCAGTTGGACTTGCCAATATTCAGGTTCCAATCAGCAGTGGGAGGCACAACCAGATCATTCGAGATAGTTCCATCCTCAATAAACAACTCTGAAAGCATATATGAACCTGCGCCGGTACCAGGCACAGGACTAACTTACACTTATAGATCAGACGGATCCGGGGACAGTAGCAACAACACAGGCTTCTTCTTTCTTTTTAAACAAGGAACAATGCAGAATGAAGACTTCACTGTTGTCACATCGATCACTAATTATATCAAAAGTCTTGCTACATCAAACATCAACGACACAGATGTATATTTGTACAAGCTGGATCAGTTTGGTCAGTTAGCACAACTATGGACGAAGGTTCCATCACTTTCTGGCAACAATGCAATTTACAATTCATTATCAAAATCGGAAAGAAACACTTACAACGTGGTTACTAAAAATGATGACGCTGTAGACCTTGTGTTCGGAGATGGAAACTTTTCAAACATTCCATTAGGAAGCTTCAGGGCATACTACAGAACAAGTGACAACGCCAAGTACGCGATCCAACCGGCAGACATGCAAAATGTTACATTGTCAGTGCCTTACACAGATGCTAATGGTGCACAACAGACATTGACCTTGAGCTTGAGTTTGAAGGCCAGTGTTTACAATTCAGCCGCATCAGAAACAAATGAATCCATCAAAGAAAAAGCCGCACAGGTTTATTATTCGCAGAACAGAATGATAACAGCGGAGGACTACCAAGTAGTGCCACTATCCGCATCACAGGAGATAGTGAAGGTTAGGTCCGTGAACAGATCGGCTTCGGGCATATCTAGAGCCAAAGAAATACTAGACCCAACAGGTGCTTATTCTGACGTAAATGTGTTTGCTGAGGATGGCATACTATACAGAGAAGAATCAGTACAACAGTTCACGTTCAGCTTTAGTAATAAGACTGATATACAAGCAACGATAGATGCATCAGTTGAAGCAAAATTAAAAGAAGCGTATGCTAGACAGTTTTATTATCTAAAGTACGGCACTAAGGACACTAGCACACTCAGTGCTACCTGGAATTCAACAACAACCTCTACAAACACCAACACAGGTTTCTTCACATCAGGTGGTGCATTGGTGATAGGTGATTCAGCAACTTCTAATTTGAAGTTTGCAAAACCAGGAGCGTTGATAAAATTTACATCACCAGACACCAGAAAATTCTTGAACGGCACACTAGTTACAGCATCGACCGACAACGCCGAAGACAGGTTATGGGCTAAAATTGGAGCAGTTGTGCTAGATGGTGCAAACGAAGGAAAAGGAAATTTGGAATCAGGAGTTGGCCCAGTGACGTTAAACAACATTGTGCCAAATGGCGCTGTTGTAAATGCAATCATACCTAACTTAACAACATCATTCTCTGCGGAACTAGAAGCTGATCTTCTTGACAGGATATCTGCATACGAGGAGTTTGGATTGAGATATGATATCGACTCGGAAACATGGAAAGTGATCACATCAACAAATTTAAGCACCAGCTCAGTTTTTGATCTTGCTAATACAGGATCCACAACAGAAACAAACGCAGATGCCAGCTGGTGGTTCAAATTTACCAACAACGGAAACACGTACACTGTGCAATATAGACAACTTGATTATGTTTTTGAATCAGAATCACAGAACAAGTTTCACTATGATGTTGCAGAAAAAATTTATGACTACACCACAGGCAGAACTGTTAAAGATTCGGTCAAGATATTGAAAACCAATAGCATAGTTTCAACAGGCAACAGCATAGGCTACCCTCTCACGTGGCAGGTGGTGGATGTTGTAACTGAGGCCGACGGTTTCCAAGACAACAGGAAAATTAAAGTTGGCTTCTTTGATGCGGATGACGATGGCGTAGTGGACAATCCAGAACTTTTTGACATATTTGTCGAGCCCACTGTGTCGGAATCAACTAAATTTGTATTTTTTGAAAAGTATATTTCATATGACAACATAGAAAGATTTAGGCCATATGCGGCAACTAATTTTGTTGTAGCGGAAAACGAAGCAGATATAAATCTTAACACAGCATCATATGATGATGAACAGTTGTTTTATTTCTATGACAGTGCAGAAGATGTGATTAAAAAGTATAGCAGTGCAACCAACACCCTTTCGATCACAACAGATTACCTTGCAAGGAGAGGCAGAAGTTCGATAGAGTTCCAATACAAGCACCACGCCGGACAAGAAACGAGGATTGATCCTAGCGTATCAAACATTGTTGATGTATATCTATTGGAAAGAACGTATGACAACCTATTTAGGATATGGTTGCAGGATGGTGGAACCAAACCCGATGTGTCAACAGCAGATCAACTGAGAATAAATTACTCTGGGACACTCAATCCATTGAAGTCACTCTCGGATCAGATTATATACCATCCGGTGAAATACAAAATACTTTTTGGATCAAATGCCAATGAATCGTTACAGGCAACATTTAAGGTTGTAAAAAATCCTAAGACTAACGTGTCAGATGCAATTATCAAAACTAGGGTGATTGCGGCAATAAACGAATTTTTTGCCTTAGACAATTGGGATTTTGGAGACAGTTTTTATTTTACAGAACTAGCCGCTTACATACACAATCAACTTGCTCCAGACTTACTGACGGTGGTGATTGTGCCAAATCAAACAGGACAGAGTTTTGGGTCTCTGTTCCAGATAAATTCAGCGGCAGACGAGATTTTCATCAGTGGGGCCACCGTTGATGATGTGTCAATAATATCAGCACTTGGAGCCAACCAATTGGCGGCTTCTGGATCTGTGGTCACATCTACATCAACTGCCACTTCCAACACTACATCAGGATCAGCAGTGTCAGGCTCTACTACAACAGGTTCCGGTTCAAGCACCGGCAGTAGTGGATCAGGATACTAATGGCAGATAATCCAACAAATCCATTAACCAATAACGAAGTTGTCACACAGGGCAACAATGAATACAGGCGGACAGTACAGCACCTTCCTGCTTTCTACAGAACAGATACCAATCAACGTTTCTTGTCAAGCACGATGGACCCGTTGGTCCAGAAAGGCGCACTGGAGAGATTGGATGGATTCATAGGTAGGCAGGATGCATACACAAGGAAGGTGGATGACAGATATATCACTGCTACAAGTGCAGATAGATTTGCGTATCAATTGGAACCTGCTGTTACATACACTGATAAGGACACAACATCGGTCAACCCTGAGGACCAAGTAAAGTTTACAGCAACCTACGACGACTACATAAATCAGATCAAGTTTCTGGGTGGTAACGTCAACAATCATGATAGGTTGAACAAGGAGGTCGTGTACAGTTGGAATCCGGCCATAGATTACGATAAGTTGATCAACTACAGAGAATATTACTGGATACCAGAAGGTCCCGGCTCAATAGAGATAGATTCCGTCGGACCTAACGCTGTAGTAGAATATGGGGTTGAAAATTTAGCACAAGGAGCCTACAACTTCTCACACAGGGAAAATGAAAACAATCCTATACTGACACTCTACAGGGGTAACACATACAAGTTTAATCTGAACGCTAAAGGACATCCTTTCTACATAATGACGGAACCTTATCCAAGTCAAGTTGCAGAAGATGGATCAACATCAACTCTTTTCAATACCGGCGTAACAAATAACGGAGCACAGGTCGGCACAGTTACATTTACAGTGCCAACTTCGGGGGCGCCAGACACCTTGTACTATCAGTGTGGTAATCACAATGCCATGTATGGTATCTTACAGATAAAAGATATATCTAGCACAACGGCAATAAATGTAGAAGATGACATTGTAGGTGCAAAAAATTATAGTTTAAGAACTGTTGACTTATCCAACGGGATGAAGATAAAGTTCACAAATGCTTTAGTGGCCACAGCATACCAAGACAAAGAGTATTATGTTGAGGGCGTAGGAGAGGCCATAACATTGACGGACGTTGAGGACCTAATCACTCCAGGCAGTTATGCGACCGAGACCACCATACTTTATGACTCGGTGGCCTACGATTCGCGACCATACGCCAAAGCATATTACACTCCAGAAACCTTGGATTATATCACCATAAAAAGAGATTCATTGGATAGGAATGCGTGGTCAAGATACAACAGATGGTTTCATAAGTCAGTGATCGAAGAGACTGCAAGGGTTGGTGGGTTCAACGCAACATTCGATGAAAACGCAAGAGCCAAAAGACCCATTATAGAATTTGATTCAGGCCTTGCTTTATACAACCACGGAACGGTTGCCAAAAGGTCCGTTACACTATATGACACAGTCACGACAGATGCCTTTAGTGATGTGGTGAAACAAACAGGTTATATCATAGATGGACTTTCACTTGCCAATGGAATGAGGGTAGTGTTCGCCGCGGACACTGATCCAATCGTGAAGAACAAAATATATGATGTGAACTTTGTCACAGCAGGAGACTCAACACAGGTAATTAACCTAACAGAGGCGTCTGATGCCGCACCAGCAGATGGCGACTCGATATTCATAGAGTTTGGTACAACTAATCAGGGTAAAACTTTTCGTTATGACAGTGCTACCGAATCATTTGTGGAAGCACAGCAAAAGACAGATGTAAATCAACAACCGTTGTTTGGCATGTTTGACAATGATCACACTTCATTCGATGATGCCACTGCATATCCTAGTTCAACCTTCGCAGGAGCCAAAGTGTTTTCTTTTGCAACTTCTGACACAGCGACTACAGACACTGTGCTGGGCATCAAGGTCAAATACAACACAATTAACAATGTTGGAGATATTGTTTTTGAATCGGATCATACCCCAGGAACATTCACATACAAGAATGGAGCAAAAACAATTACGAAGAACTTGGCAGAGGGGCATCTGCACTACACAACAGGCAGGGCTACGCACAATTCAAGAAGCGCCTGGATCAAAAGAACCAGTGAAAGCAAACAGCGTGTAGTCAGGACTTTCATTGTTGAGCCAACAGAGAAACAGTTGTTTGCCATAGACTTTTTTGATAATTCAGCAGATCTAACTGATCTAGAAATATCTGTGTCGGTCAACGGAACGCGAAAAACACAGATCACAGACTACACCTTGGAAACCGGAACCAAGAACAAATATGTAAAATTTAACAAGGCACTTGATGTCAATGATCAGGTAAGGATAGCAGGATACAGCAGTGCTGATAAAGTGCCAAGCAAGGGCATATACGAGATGCCGGACAACCTATCAACAAACAGTCTAAATGAGGCTACCGGAACGTTCACATTTGGCCAAATAGTTAATCATGTGCGGGACATATTTGATAAGAATCAAGATATCACAGGCGCTATACCAGGAGTGTCAAATCTACGTGACAAACCAGATGCAAGGCTAAAGGGCGGAAGCATACTCCAGCACGAAGGATCTTTACTACCTGCGATGTTTAGCATAATAGATCAGGAAGTTAACTTTGCAACTGCACTAGACTATGTGAATCTTGAATACGAGAAATGGTACAATGCATTCCTCACACACGCAACAGGATCAGCATATGAAGGAGTTGCTGCCGACAGGGTAGACGAAATAATCTCAGCAATAACCCCAGGCAGGAATAGCACTTTTCCGTTCTACTACGAGGACATGTTGGGTTATGGAGAGAACGTGTCGACAAGGTCGTACACAGTTTTAGGATCTTCGCAGACAGATTACGCACTGGATTCACAACACGACATAACGACTCTAAGCAACAGGGCCGTGTACGTTTACCTAAATGATGTTCAACTGCTATTAGGAACAGATTACACATTCAGCACGGAAGACGATACTGTAAGCATCAGCAAGGCGCTGGCGGAGGGCGACAAGATTGTTATCAAAGATTACGCAGACACAACAGGAAGTTACATGCCACCATCGCCAACAAAACTAGGAATGTATCCAAAGTACACTCCTGAAACATTTACTGACACGACCTATTTGACTGACACTGCGGTCATAAGGAAGCATGACGGGAGTATAATAAAAGCATACGGTGATGAGCGTGACGCACTAATATTAGAATTAGAGAAAAGGATATACAACAATATAAAAGTAACTTATGATCCAACGTTGATCAATATTAGCGATGTGTCGCCTAGTGCGTTTACAGCAACAGACTACACTCTAAAGGAAATTGACAATGTCATGGGCCCAGACTTTTATCAATGGGCAGGCCGTAACAACGTCCAATATCTTAACAACACGGTGTTCTCAGAGGGATCGCCTTTCACTTACAATTATTCTAGATCTAAAGGCAGACTTATAGATGACAACCTTCCAGGTTTCTGGAGGGCCATATACAAGTATTACTATGATACTGACGCTCCTCATCTAAGACCATGGGAGATGTTAGGTCATTCAGAGAAGCCAACCAATTGGGACGACACTTATGGCACGGCCCCTTACACAGCAGGTAACGATGTTTTATGGAATGCAATAGCTACCGAGACAGGAAGATACGGCAAACCATTGATTAAATCTTACCTACCGGTTGACGCATCTGGAAACCTACTTGACCCTTTAGCGGCAGGCCTAGTAGGCAATTATGACATTCCAGGAAGAAGAAATTCATGGAAGTTCGGTGACCAAGCACCGGCGGAGACATCATGGAGAAGGTCTAGTTCTTATCCATTCACTGTAATGAAAGTGCTATCACTAACAAAACCTGCTAAATTTTTCTCTAATTTTTTTGATCCATCAAGATTAACAACAAATGTTTCAGGCAATCTAATATACAAAGATACTGGCATTCGTAAATCATTGGCCACAGCCAAATATCATTTAGAGACAGAGACAGATCTAACGACAGGGGTAACAACAAGATTCCAAACAGCAGGATATCAACCTTTTGTTGTAAATTATTGCATATCGAGAAACCTCGACACCAAAACATTTTATTATGACAAGATGAAAAATCTTTCTGTACAATTGGCATATAAATTAGGCGGCTTTACAGACAAGGACAATTTAAAAGTTTTGACTGATAGTGTCTCTCCAGGTTCGACAGCAGGATCAAAATTTATTCCGGATGAAAATTACAAGATATTGTTTAGAACATCAAATCCTGTAAACAGTTTCCAATATTCGGGTGTGCTGATTGAGAAGAATACGGATGTGAGCCAAGACGGATCGACTCTTTTGGGAGGATTTAAGGTTCTAGGTTATAGCACTATTAAACCTTTCTTCAATTTCAACTATCCTGTGAAAACAACTAAAGCCACAGCAGTATCCGTAGAAGGTTCAACTGTGGTACAACAATATGCGGCGTATCAAGAACTTACACAGACCATACCTTATGGACACGTATTCAACACAATACAAGACGTTGCAGATTTCTTATTTGGATATGGAAACTATCTCGAAGGGCAAGGTTTTAGATTCAATAAGTTTTCAAATGAATTAAAAGAAACATTGAACTGGGCTAATGCTGTTCGTGAATTTTTATTTTGGACCACTCAAGAATGGACGCCAGGATCGGCAGTGACCGTTTCTCCAGCCGCTGACGGTTTTGAATTAGACACTAACAACAGCATTGTTGGCAAACTACGTAACCTGGCAGGAGATTACTCATTGCTAGACTCTGGTGGTAGAAAGATAGACATAAGGGAGATCTCAACCAAGCGTATTGGAAAAACATTTGAATTAGGAATAAAATCCGACACGGTGGGTCTTTACAACATTGCACTCAACACAGTGCAGAAGGAACACGTACTAATCTTTGACAACAAAACGGTTTTTTCAGACATACTATATGATCCATTGACAGGATTTAGACAACAACGTTTGAAACTAGTTGGATGGAAGACCGGAGGTTGGAACGGAGATTACTACGCACCAGGATTTGTATTCGATGCCGCTCAGGTGACATACTGGCTGGCAAATACCGACTATAGGATAGGCGACTCGGTTGAGTATCAAGGTAAATTTTATGTGGCAAAAAATAATCATAACTCGGGAGACAAGTTTGAGTCAGACAATTGGACACTTAAGACAAATAAGCCTGCACCACAACTTATTCCAAACTTTGAGTATAAGATCAAGCAATTCAACGACTTTTATGATCTCGAGACCAACAACTTCGATGAATCACAACAACAGTTGGCTCAGAGGTTGATTGGTTATCAGAGCAGAGACTACCTCGAGAACTTATTTGTGAACGACGTTTCACAGTACAAGTTTTATCAAGGATTTATAAGAGAGAAGGGCACACAGAACGCCATAGACAAAATATTAAAAGCCAAGTACGAGGGCGAAGACATATCATTGGAACTGTATCCGGAATGGATGATCAAAACAGGCACATTCGGTAACACTGACTCTATTGAAAATATTCAGATTATTTTGAAAGATGAGGAGATACTTTCCAATCCGCAAAGCATTGAACTATTAGATACACCGACTGACACGGTTGAGTATGCTAGGTCCAACAGCGTTACAAAAGACGATTTCTACTATAAACCGGTGGAGTACACAGCTTCGACTACATTCAAGAGGCTGGACTACAGCAAAGAAGGAGTCAGCAGAGACATAGCACAGGTCTTCAAGACAGCAGGGTACCCACAACTGCAACAGGTACAGCACACGGCGTTCGATATACAGGACATACTGAATCTAGACATGAATCAGATCACCGCAAATGATCTAATTTGGGTGGCCAGCAAAAGCAATAAGGATTGGGACGTTTTTAGAATAACAAGTGCAGGTATAAAGATTGCTAACTTAAGATTAATCAATGATTCTACACAGTTGCAGATCACGTTCACAGGTTCTCACAATCTTTCAGCGGCAACTACCACTTCTGAAGCTGACTACCTAGGAATATCAAACAGTGAGGAGCCAACACTCAACGGTGTGTATCAGGTAAGCTCTACTCCGGACCACAAGACGGTTATCATAGATTATGACGGCAACGTTGGGTTTATCCCTGCACTCGAGGACGGATCCACAGCCGACAGTTACGGTAACATACACAAATTTATATCTGTAAGATTGGCCTCAATGGACAATGTCAACGATCTATTGGAGTTCGATTCATACCAGGACAAAAATGACGCCATTGAAAAACCAGGAGACAAGGTGTTTGCTGACGCAGACAGCTCAGGACTTTGGCGTGTTTACGAGAAACAGGATCCATACACGCAAAAATTATTATTGTCACCGAATGCCAGCACAGCAGAGCAGGAGTTCGGACACAGGGTTGTAGCGAGAAATGACGGTAGGACGGTGGTAGTGTCGGCGCCAGGCAAGGGCCAAGGTGAGATACATTTCCTTTTCAGATCATCAACAGAAGCCGGAACAGTATTTCAGACACAGTCAACAGTAACCATGACGGAGAACGACGACAACACCAGCAGGTTTGGTGATTCTTTATCGATCAGCACAGATGAGAACTTCGTGGTTGCGGGGGCGCCTTTTACTAACTCACTAGATGACGACGGAAGCACAAGACAGATCGACGCTGGACTAATAAAAATTTATGTTTGGGATCCGGCATCATTCAGCTACGGCATATTAAACACAATCACTCCACCAACTGATGGATCAACGGCAAATGAAAACCTTAATTTCGGATTCGCACACAAGATTTCAGAACCAGGTGTAGGGTCGGGCAGGACAACACCTGACAAATATCTATTTGTGTCAGCGCCAGGTCATGACAACGACCGTGGCAGGGTGTACATGTACACTTGGGGGGTTGGTTTAGATGGCTCTACATACGATACTTGGACTCAGGACTATACCATAGAAGCGCCTGCAGGTGGTTCAGGCCAGAGATTTGGACACAGGGTACAGGCCAACGACAACGGTGACATAGTTGCTGTGAGCTCATTGGCACCAGGAAATGCAGGTAAGGTGGAAATATTCATTAAGACTTCTCAAAGCAACGATGGTAGCACACAAAATTCATTCACACTTGCACAGACACTAACAGGTGCGGCCAGTGATGGATCATCACTGAATACCGCTTTTGGAGAATCCATAGCTATGAGTAAAGATGGAACTACTTTAATAATAGGCGCACCAGGAGTGGATGGAACATCACACCCAGATGCAGGAGCAGTATACTACTACAATTGGAATGCGGATGCGTCAACAAACACATACACACTACAGCAAACAATAAGTGCACCTAGTTCAAGCACTAACATGAAGTTTGGCACTAGCTTGGACATTAACCAGTCAGGCAACAGAATAATAATTGGCTCAGAAAACTTTGCCAGTGCTAGAGAAATGAAGTTTGATTCCGGTGAAACAACTTTTGATCTCCAAGACACAAATATTGTAGACAATAACATCGAATCCGGTGGCGCTTTTACGGCGACAATGTATAACACCAAGTACATTATTGATGACAGAATGGCATCAGATAGCATATCAGCACAAGATGATTTCGGACGTGGAGTCTGCATGATTGACAATTCTGTGTTTGTTGGCGCACCAAAAGATGACGGCAATACTTCAAGTGATGGAAGCACCAAAATAGTCAACGACGGTACCGTGGCGTGTTATGATCTGAATGTAAATGGCGAATACTCATGGAAGAATCTGGTTACAGAGACAGCACTAATAGATATAGATAAATTAGGCAAGGTGTTTGAGTTCGATAATTCATCAAAACAGATACGTGACTACTACGATCTATATGATCCTATTAAGGGTAGAATACTTGGTGTGGCAGATCGCGAAATAAACATCAAGACAGCATGGGATCCAGCGATTTATAATTCAGGCGACAACGCAAATACAAAAACGCCATGGGCGGAAAATCATATAGGAGAGGTATGGTGGGATCTCTCAACTGTAAGATGGTTATGGTACGAACAGGACACACAGGAATATAAACATAATCACTGGGGACAGATATTCCCAGGTTCAAGCATCGATGTATACGAATGGGTTGAATCGAAACTATTGCCAAGCGAATGGAATGCAAGGATCGGTACAACAGATCGTGTGATATCGGGCACCGCACTCTACGGAGATGATTCACAGTACACAGTCACACAAAAATATGATTCAAGATTAGACATGATGGTGAACTATTATTACTATTGGGTCAAGGGCAAGACAGATATGCCAAAAGGTAGTGTTGTAGAGAGAAAAAATACAGTGGCCTATATTGCAAATTTAATAGCAAATCCAAGTGCATTTGACTTCAAGTATTACGCCATCACAGACACAAACAAATTTTTATTATACAATGTTTTTGGATTGGTCAATGACAACATAGTATTGAACATGGACATTAGGAACAACACTTTCGAAGGTGATTCGCACAGCGTATGGAAGTTGGTAAGGGAAGGTGATAAGGAATACAGACCTGGACCGCAAATAGAGACTCGTTGGTGGGACTCATTGATAGGTAAAAATTCAGCAGGGGACAATGTACCAGACACGGACTTACCAGTCGACCAGAAGTATGGAAACAATACTAGACCGAGACAGAGTTGGTACATCAATAGATACAACGCACTAAAAGAAATCATAGACTACGCAAATACAGTATTGAAGAAAAATCAACTGGTTGGTCAAATAAATCTTGATAACCTTAATTCAAAGGATCCAGAGCCCACAGCACAAAGTGGAGAGTGGGACGCCGCGGTAGACACATACGCCGATCTCACATATGTGAACACGGCAGATATATCAGGAACTGTAAATTATCTAGTCAAAGCAGATGAAACAGCCAACAACTACTGGGCAATATACACCTGGGACGGTAGCATATGGTCGAGAACCAAACTACAGACCTATAACACGTCGAACTATTGGAGTTACACAGACTGGTATGGCACAGATCCCGCGGTGCATGAAATGATACATAGCGAAAACACGCCAATAGACAAACAGGTCAAATTTCAATATGAACTTGATACCTTAGACCTTGCTATAGGTAAGCATGTCAAAGTCACAAACGCAGACACGGGTGGATGGAAGCTGTTTATGCAGACAGCCACTGGATTTAAAAATGTTGGAACAGAAAACGGCACAATTAGGTTAAGCACCAAACTGTATGACTACTCACAGGATGCAACAGGATTTGCAGGTGAAGACAATTTCGATGATAATTTCTTTGACCAAGAACCTAGCCAGGAAACTAGAAAAATATTGACGGCTTTAAGAGATGATCTATTCATCAATGAGCTATCAGGAGAGTATAACACTTTGTTCTTTACAGGCCTTAGAAAGGTTCTGTCTGAACAGACCTACGTGGACTGGATGTTCAAAACATCATTCATTAATGCAAAAAATAGTGTAAGGCCACTAGATCAGAGGAAAGCATATACAACCAGCACAGACAGTTGGATAGAAAGCTTCATTAATGAAGTGAAGCCTTTCCATACAAAACTAAGGGAGTACAGATTGGGTTACACCAAGACAGAAACACAGGACGGAATATTCACTGACTTCGATAATCCAACTTTTTATGATGCCACAACAGGCAAAATAAGGTCATTAAATGTCAACAGTGACACAGACAAACTAACAGAATATCCATACCAGATGTGGTATGACTATCACAAGAAGTTCGTCAAGTCGATCACACTAACAGCAGGCGGATCTGGCTATGAGGTGACTCCGACTGTATCAATATTGGGTGGTACGACAGGTTCCACAGGCCCATTCCAACTACAAGGCACTAGTTCATCAGGCGCCAGTTCAGGAACTTTTGGTTATTACTATCCATTGTTTACAAGTGAAGTTCAATCTAACATTTGGGACTCGCAGAACGGAGGTTCTGGAGCGTCACACAGTCATACATTTGACCAATACCCTGGTGTGGTATTTTATATGCCTAACAGTCAGATTGCAAATCATGGCCTGGCAACAAAATCTGGCACATTCAAGATGTACGTAACACCTGCCACAACTGCCGCTACTGCAACTGCAACCATACAAGACGGATCTGTTACAAAAATTACGGTCACAGGGTCTGGTGCAAACTACACAGCGACTCCAGTAGTTGTCATATCAGGTGGTAAGACAAATGGAAGTACACCAACAGACACAGCGAAAGCATACGCTAACTTGGACAATGACCTAGTCAGAGATTTCGATACTACAATTAAATTCGATAGGGTGTCCAGCACATCTCGAGTAGTGGACTGGGCGGCATCGACAGCATACGCATACAACGACTTGATAAGGCACAACAATCAACTTTACAAAGTAACAAACGCTTTCACATCAAGCACCGACTTCGATGACAACCTTACAAGCTTATATAAAGTTTACGGTGATGAAACAGGACTTACAGCGGCGGATAGAACTAAAGGTTTTTACACGCCAGGGTCTGGTATGCCAGGCAATGAACTTGATCAGGTAATGACAGGCGTTGACTACGGTGGGACGATGGTTACAGGCCTACTGTTTACACAGGAAGCAGGTTGGGACAAAGCCGGCTGGTACGACTTCCCATGGGACAACTATGGGGGATCGAGAGTCAAGGCATTCAGAGCAGACGGATCCACAGCGGCATACACATTTGACACAGCACCTTCAACCACAGATGTGTTCCAGGTGTACCTAACACAAGATGACAGCACTAGAAGAAAGCTTTCAGATGTAGTCAGGGGTGACGGGTCGACCACTACATTTACCATAAGTGAGACGCCAGAAGAGAACGCATTGGTTGAATTCATTCCTTTTGATGACGACGGTGTGCTAACACCAACGGACGACAGGACACTTGACTCCATTGTCAAAGGTGGACTTTTCACCTCAGCACTTGGACATGCACCAAGCGACATCGTTTTAGAAGGTGATGCTTTTGTTTCTCCTGACACCAGTTATGCACCTGAAGAAACAGTCCCTGGACAGTTGTTCGACACTGTGGATATAAAAGTATACACATCACCAGAGTCAGGAGTGCCTTTCATAAGCGAGAGAAATTACACAGGTGACGGAAGCACAAAAACATTCAGCATAGGAGATTTCCCAGGTTCACTAGGATCGGTTACCGTGGCAGTTGACGGTGTGATAAAGAAGGGAAGTGCATTGGATTCAACCATTTCGGATTATACCATAGATGTGGCAAATAAAACTATAACTTTTGACAGTGCACCGGCCAATGACAGCATCATATCAACAAAAGTATTTGCGATATCAGGCGAAAATTATAGGGTACTGAACACCTTCACTGGAGACGGAAGCACAAGATCTTATTTGACATCCACAAGGGGGGAGTTCAACCTAGATTCTACATCGTCTGACATTTATGTTACAATTGATGGAGTGCCAACAACAGCTTTCTCCACAACCACTACTGCAAACACCATCACTGTTGTGTTTGATACCGCACCCGAGGCCAATACCTTTATACAGATAGCAGGATTCAACAAGTCTACGACATCTACAAGAAGTTTTGCAAGTATCAGGAGTGAAGCAATCACCTATGATGGTTCTACGAATAGATACAGTCTAACTTTCCCACCAGGTGCGATTGGACCATTTTCAGGTCTTACAATAATAGAACTGAATGGTAGAATGTTGCGTGGTCCAGACAACACCTATTACTTAGGAGATGGTAGTACATATACATACGGAGTGGTATCAGGACTTGAGGATGACTCGACAGTCGACCCTGCAAAAACAATTTCTTCAGCAAGTCAAGTTGAAGTCTTTGTGAACGGTGTGCAAAAAATACTAAACACTGATTATACAGTAGACATAGGTAATCAAAATGTTAATTTCAACACTGCTAATGTCCCATCTGCAACAGATGTAATTTGTATATCTACTTTAGTTGATCATCAATATTTTATTGACGGTGGAGCAGATGCAGATGTAGTATTAGTTCCTAGTGCAATCACATCACCTTATTCATTAAGTGCCAGTGATGTTCTAACCGTGACTACGTTTAACAATGCACTGGGGATGAAACAGAGAAGAGAAGTTTTAGAAGGAAGACCAAGTGGTGTGTTTAAATTGAGGTTCGATACACTGAACGAAAGTTACACTTTTGTGTGGCTGAATGGTGAGCAATTACTACAGGCCAGTGATTACACTGTCAGCGGAAACACAATTACAATTAACGGAAGAACAATCACTT
>PYIJ01343737.1_pt1 | contig 27898 bp, 18 predicted proteins | sample 3578051 | NCBI WGS metagenome assembly PYIJ01 (sample SAMN08408021, study PRJNA431606) | Marine metagenome isolate SA_KN192-05_S13_5m, whole genome shotgun... | biome: marine; feature: oceanic pelagic zone; material: water; isolation source: surface water sample, 0.2-0.8 um fraction ... | reverse complement strand
TAATAGGGTTATAGCTTGGGATCTTTATAATGAGCCTGGGCAATATAATGGAGCACCAAGAGTTTCAGAGGAAAGGGTGGTTGAAATATATTCAAATATTGGAGTAACCTTGCCAGATGATGAATTACCTCACAATACCAAGAACTATCCTTTATACGAGGGTGCATACCATAGAAATAAAATGGAACCTGGTCATATGGAAAAAAGGTTCTACACACTTTCTTTAATTAAAAAAGTTTTTAGATGGGCTAGAGATGTTAATCCTTCGCAACCAATTACGGCTGGACTTTATGACGGAGGTATTCCATACTGGGGTAATCCAGAGGGTTTACCAAAACTAGAGCAATTTATTGTTGAATCTTCAGATGTGATTTCATTTCACTCGTATGGTGGTGCTGAATGGACGCTTCAAGCTATTAAAGAACTTGAGAAATATGGAAGACCTTTGATTTGCACAGAGTATCTTGCTCGCGGGGAAGGGAGTACATTCAATACAATATTACCAATTTTTAAAAAACATAAAATTGCTGCCTACAACTGGGGGCTTGTTTGGGGAAAAACTAATACCGTTTATCCATGGAATAGTTGGAATACATCTTATACTGCTCCACCGAAACTTTGGCATCATGATATTTTTTATCCAAACGGTGAGCCGTTTTCATCCGATGAAATTGACTTTGTAAAGGAAATAATATCATCTGTCAATAAATGAAAATGCATATTTCTTACGTGCAAGTTAAAAAATCAATGGTTAGAGTGGATTTAATTCTTAATAATTAATCAACGTCATCATCTTGCTGAATAAAGGGGTTTAGTAAAATATTTTGATTTTTTTTTAATATTTATAAATATGGGATGAAAAAAAGCATTGTATTATTGATTGTATTTTTCGCTTCTCTATCAATGAGGGCACAAGAAAATGGTAATACCATGACCATACAATTTACTTCTAATACCAAATGGTGGGCCGGAATTATTCAAGATGGTCATAAAATGCCGATTAAAAATGGATTTGAAGCTAACTTCTCAGATCCGAATTGGTGGAATCAGTTGCAGCCACTTTTATTGTCAAATGATGGGGAACTTGTTTGGTCAGAGGAGCCTTTTAGCTTTGCTTTTAGGGCAAATAGTATTCTTATTGACAATAGAGATCCTTCATTAGTGTATAAAAAAGTTGGAAATAACTTAAAGGAAGCTTATTTGTATGCCAGTACTAATTATTTTCCTCCTTCAGGTAAAATGCCTCCAGATATATTTTTTTTAGCTCCACAATATAATACATGGATGGAATTAACATATAACCAAAATCAGAAAGATATTCTAAAATATGCGAATGCCATTATAGATAATGGAATGCCTCCAGGAATAATAATGATAGATGACAATTGGCAGGAAGATTATGGTAATTGGAATTTTCACAGCGAAAGATTTACAAACCCTCATAAAATGGTAAAGGAATTAAAGCGTCTAGGTTTTGATATTATGCTTTGGGTATGTCCTTTTGTCAGTCCAGATTCTAAGATATATCGAGAATTATTGAAAAGAAATGTTTTTATGATGGAAAAGAATGGTGAGCCAGCTATGATTCGTTGGTGGAATGGTGTCAGTGCTGAATTAGATTTAACGCGCTCTGAAGGAGTTGAATGGTTCAAAGGGGAGCTTAACATATTAAGAAATGAATTTGGAATTGATGGTTTCAAATTTGACGCAGGAGAATCTTGGTATTATACCAACTCAAAGGTAGTAGGGGCAAACTTAAAACTTACAAAAGGTGTAAGCTCTTTAGATCATACCAAATTATTTTCTGCAATAGGTTTGGATTACCCCTACAATGAATACAGGACTACTTGGAAAATGGGAGGCCAGCCATTAGTACAACGTTTGGCGGATAAAGGCCATAGTTGGGAAGACCTTAGAAGCTTAATTCCTCAAATGCTGTTGGAGGGGATAATGGGTTATCCTTTTAGTTGTCCTGATATGATAGGTGGTGGTTGGTTTTTGGACTTTGTAAAAAATAAGAATATTGACCAGGAATTAGTGGTCCGATCCGCCCAAATTCACGCATTAATGCCAATGATGCAATTTTCCATGGCTCCTTGGCGAATTCTAGATAAAAAACATTTTTTAGCTGTATTGGATGCAATTCAATTAAGAAATAAATTTAGGACTCTTATATTAGATTTAGCTAAAAATGCAGCTGTATCAGGTGAGCCTATTGTACGCTCTATGGAATATGTTTTTCCATTTAATGGTTTTGCTGATATCAATGATCAATTTATGTTAGGAGACGACATACTAATTGCACCTTATTTAAAGAAAGGGGAGGGTAAAAGAAAAGTAATGATTCCTGATGGAAAATGGCAATCTGATGAAGGTATCAAAATAGAAGGAGGCCGAATTATAGAAATAGAAGTTCCGATAAATAGATTACCGTATTTTGCTAAGATGAAAAATTGATGGAGAAATAAACACTTATCCAAAAAAAATAATTTTTACCCTAAGATTCAGTAGTTTTTTATTGAGTCTTAACTTAATTCAATATGATTAAAATTTAAAAAAAATTTTCAAATGACAATTGGAAATATATTTAAACCAATTATTTTTTGTAATTATGAATATTTTTTAAATGATTTTTTAGGGTTTATTTAATTACATTAATCAAAAAGACTTAAATGAATTTGAGAGAAAATTATCAAATTAGATTTTTATTATTTTAATTAAAAAAATTGAAAATTATAAGTATGAAACTCATCAAAAGAATTCTTTTTTATTTAATAATAAGTGTCATCGGTTCATTTACAAATTGTAATAAAATTGTAAATGGCGAAACTAATTCTGAAAAAATTACTTCCTACGGTGGAAAGGGACAAATACTACTTCGGAAAATAAACTCCAATTACTTGTTAAACAACATTGGTGAAAACACAGTGAGGAATGTGACTATTTATCTGCCTCCAGATTATTATAAAAATGACATAAGATATCCTGTTATTTATTTTCTACATGGTTTTACATCTAGTGATGCCGGTGAGATGAAAGTTGGCAAATGGGATAGTTTACTTGATCAAGCCATTTTAAATGAGAAGATAAAACCAGTAATTTTAGTTTTACCAAACCAATATACACAATACCAGGGTAGCTGGTATACAAATTCAGATTTAACCGGTTTATGGGCAGATTTTACCTCTAAAGAGTTAGTGAATTTTATTGATGATAATTTTCGAACTCTAGCAAATAGAGAAAGTCGTGGATTAGCAGGGCATTCAATGGGCGGATTTGGTGCAATAAAGTTAGGGATGTTATATCCTGAGGTTTTTTCTTCTATTTATGCCTTATCTCCTGCATTTCTTGGACTGGAAAAAGATATTGGATCAAAAGCAAAAGTTTTTAAAACAATATCTGAAATTACTACAAAGGAACAACTATTTAATGGATACAATTTTTTAGAAAGTGGTATAATTTCTGCCGCTATGGCGTTTTCTCCGAATTTAAAGAAACCACCTTTTTATGTTGATTTACCTTACCATTATAAAAATGATAGTTTGGTTACCAATAAAAGTATAGTGGCCATGTGGGAGGACAATTTACCCCTTTACATGGTCGATGATTACCTGAATAATTTAAAAAGACTCAAGGCATTAAAATTAGACTGGGGTAGAAATGATGGTTTAACGCATATACCCTTTACATCAAAAATGTTCAGTAAAAAATTAGAACAATACAAGATTCAACATTTTGCAGAAGAATACTCTGGGGGTCATAACGACAAAATTTATTCTGCCGATGGGAGAGTAGTTAACGAACTAATCCCCTTTTTTGATACGTATCTCGAATTTGAATGAAATTTAGAGATAAACTAAACTCTCAATAGAATAATATTGAAGATAAGAGGAAAGAGTTTTCAGATTAAAATAAATTAAACTATTTTAGTTTAATAAAGATAAAAGAGAGAAACTATTTGCCAGCAGTGATAAAAACAAAAGGACGTTCAGCTCATTGATAACGATTTATTATCCCTATAAATAATTTCACAACAGCGTTACGTCCCTTTATAATACTCAACTGAACCTTAATAACTTCATTCTGCAATAAATAGTTCTGCATTAGAAAAAAAATATCAAAAAGAACAACAAAAAACGGTACTACGAGTATGTTTATAAAAGTACTGCTGCAATAAAAAGTGGTTGATATTGTGAATTATGCCTTTTTAATTATTCTACATAAACAAACTGAACGATAGAAATATCTAACATCAAAAAAGCTATACTATATTATTGACATTCACTCAAACTTTTCATCAAATAATCACTATTTGATGCTTCTAATGTAAAGAAACCACCTACAATTTCACCCTCGTAATTATCATAATTTTCCCAAGATGATGTAACTGTCAGTTGATTGTTATTTTTTGAAATTGTTATGATCTCGGGGATATAACTAGAGTTTTCTACAATAAATGGTTGACAACACTTTATTGCAACTTCTTCAATATCGTTGGCGTATAAAGAATAGTTTTCGTAAAATTTAATAGAATTCCCACATTCAGATTCACAGAGGTCATCATGAAAAGTGTATTTTACGAATGCAATTTTTTCCGAAATAACTCCTTTATCTGGTAATTGAGATGGAAAAAATAGGTAAAATGATAAACCGCATTCCTCTTCTATTTTATATATTTGATTTGCTAATAATTCATACAGGCATGTATTATTTTCACAGTTAATTTCTTCATTTATATCTTTATCACAATTTGTAAAAAAAGCAATTACACATATTGTTACAAAAATTAAAAATTTCTTAATTAGTTTCATATTTTTTGTTAAAAAAGTAAAAAAATATAGGAAATATTATTCCATAGTTGTCAGACAGAAGTACTTAATTTTTACTAAATAAAAACATCATTTTCAGTTGTGGTAAAATCAATCCATTATCTGAATTGTACTATTTAAATTTTGTTTTAATGCCCCAAAATAAGCTCTAAAAGATTAATTAATAATAAATCATGTTTAATATTTTCTAGTAAAAGGTACCTTTTATTAAAATCTCTTATCTTTCCTAAATAAATTAATAGTACGACTTTAAAAGAATAGATCAAAAAATTGAGTACCTGATTATAAAGATAAAATATTTGAACTAAAGCCTTAGTAAGAATATTTACTTACAATAAAAGTAAAAAAATGAATTTAGAATTGGATTAAGAGAAATATTAAATAGCTTATATAATCATGCAAGAAAAAGTTAAATTGACCACTTTTGAAAACAAGAAAAGATGAATATTCTAAAACAAATAATAATTCTAGGATTAGGACTATTCGTTCTCTCCTGTCAGCATAAAAAAAAAATAAATTTTTTAATTCTACCCTCTCCCCGAGAAAGTACAATTAGTGAAAAATTTTCTCTTATAGCCCCAAGAGATCTAATCTTGGCCTACAGTCCAACAAATAATCCTCTTCCAAAACTTTTTAACTTTACTAAAACACTCCAAAAAACTGAAAAAGAAGGACAGGCACAAGTTTCATTCCAAATTAATGAGGATTTAGATTTACCTGATCAAGGTTATTTTTTAAACATTGCTGAAAAGAGAATCACTATTGAAGCTAAAGATAATGCTGGTTTGTTTTATGGATTTACTACTTTAGATCAAATAACTGAAGATGCAGTACTTCAAGGAGTTAACCTCCCTCTCGTTCAAATAAAAGATTATCCTGAGCTTACTTATCGAAGTGTCCACTGGGATGTAAAGCACCATTTAGACAAAGAAGCTTACTATTATGATCTTATAGACAAAATGTCACGTCAAAAAATTAATGGAGTCATTTTAGAAATTGAAGATAAATTGAAATATCACTCTCATCCAAACATTGGCTCGGCTGATGCCTTTAGTTCTAAGCAGTGGTTGGCTATTAGTGAGTATGCCAATGAAAGACACATCAGCATTAGTCCTTTAGTGCAAGGGTTGGGTCATGCTTCATTCATTTTAAAACATCCGAGGTATTTTGAGCTGAGGGATGATCCAGTGAGTGATTGGGCCTTCAACCCTCTAAATCCGAAAACATATGAAGTTCAATTTGATCTCTATGACGAAGCAATTTCCATTACTCCATATGGTAAATACTTGCATGTTGGAGGTGACGAAGTAAAAACTACAGGAAGAAATAGTGGTCAGTCTGCATTGGAATTACAACTTTATTGGCTTAACAAAGTAGCAAAATATGCACAAAAAAATAATCGTATACCAATTTTTTGGGATGATATGCCTCTTAAAGAAGCAGGACTGATGGATCCCATTTATGATACTTCGATTTCCGAAGGAGAGGTAGATTCAATTTGGAAGCTCAATGAATCAAAGCTGAACACCTTTCTAGATAAATTTCCGAGAAACTGTATTTATATGAGATGGAATTATCATACACCTCAAACCTACGGCAATCAGAAGGCAATGGATTGGTTTATAAAGAACGATCTCCAAGTAATGGGAGCAACAGCAGGTCAAACTCGCTGGACATTAATGCCTTTAAGAGAAAGTAATATTGAAAATATTAGAACTTTTGCTATCAATTCCATAAAAGGGAATTTGTCGGGATTACTATTGACCTTATGGGATGATGATTCTCCACACTTTGAGCTATATAAGAGAGGAATTGGTGCCTTTGCAGAGTATACTTGGGGGGGAGATAAAATATCTAAAGATGAATATAAAAGCCTGTTTATACATCGTACCTTTGGGCCACAATGGAAGAATCAAAATTTTACCTTTATCGATTCTCTAGAGCCGGCCGTTGGCGCATGGGTCAATGCATTTGTGGTTGATAAAAGTCATCGTAATAAATTAAAGAAGAATGAAAATGCCAAAGAAAAATTACTAATTGATCTTCCCAAAGTTAATCAAAAGGGTGATTGGGCGATGCGTTATTCGACCAGGATCGAGGAAGCAAAAAAATACGTTAAGCAATCAAGCATAATTACCAAAAAAATGGAGGCTCTGATCCAGCGGAATGTAAAAAATACTTTTATGATAGAGGTATACAGTCAAGTCTTGAGTCTAACTGATTTTTCTTTTGAAACACTCTTGCTCTTAGAGCAATATGACAGGGCTGCTTCAGAAAAAGAAGCTCAAGAAGCATTAGCTAAAATCATGTCACTACGTGTCAAATTTAATGATCTTCGTAGTGAATTTGAAAGAGTATATGGTCTTACACGGACTCTAAAAAAACCAGATAATTACATTCTAGATCAAGATCACCATCATCATCCAGCTAATCAAACTATTAATTTTGACTGGCAATTTTATTCAGAGTTGCTTTTCTTAGATAAAATTGAAGAGCATTTCAAAGAATAAACTTTTTTGGACGAAAGAAATTCTTATTACAATAAAAAACTATTCGGAATGTAATCCTTTAATATAGATTTTTTGTCTTAATTTGTTAATATCGAATTCATAGCAATTTTATTTAAATTTTTGTGCCAATAGGAAAATTCATTTCGAAACAAAACTGTATTGTTCTTCTATTTAGCCTTAGTTTTTGCTTTTCCTGTTCTTTAGAAAAATCGGAAGAAATACTTGCTGCTGAAAAATTATTGCCTGACATTATAGATTATAATTTTCATGTCAAACCGATTTTATCAGACAAATGCTTCGCTTGTCATGGTCCAGATGCTAAAAACCAGAAGGCAAACTTGAGATTAGATCAAAAAGAACATGCCTATGCCACTTTGTCTAGTGGCAATGGTAGGGCGGTTGTACCAAATAGTGCTTCTAAAAGTCTTATAATTAATCGGATTTTATCTTCTGAAAAAGATATTGTTATGCCACCACCTGAGACTAATCTTTTTCTCAATAGTAAAGAAAAGGCAATCTTGATTAAGTGGATAGAACAAGGAGCTGAATATAAATCACATTGGGCTTTCATCAAACCTAAAACTAGAAAAATTCCAGTTAATGGAGAGGATTGGGCCAAAAATGAAATTGATCATTTTATTCTGGATAAGTTAAAAATGAATAATTTAAATCCATCGAAGGAGGCGAGTAGGGAAAAGTTAATTAGAAGATTATTTTTTGACTTGACCGGTTTACCACCTTCGTTGAAGGATTTAGATTACTGGATGACTAAAAATGACGCAAATTATTATGAAAATTTAGTTGATAGTTTACTTAATAAACCTGCTTTTGGTGAACGTTTTGCAGCGCATTGGTTAGACGTAGCACGCTTTGCAGATTCTGAGGGATATCTAGATGATTATCATCATACTTTTTGGCCATATAGAGATTGGGTTATTAACGCATTCAACAAAAATTTGCCTTATGACGAATTCATATTATGGCAAGTAGGTGGAGATCAAATACCAAATGCAACGCAGGAACAAAAATTGGCAACAGCATTTAACAGAAATCATAAACAAAATTCAGAGGGTGGTATTATCCCGGAAGAATTTAGAGTAGAATATGTGGCAGATAGAACTAATACTTTGGGAACAGCATTTTTGGGACTAACTGTGGGATGTGCAAGGTGTCATGATCATAAATATGATCCGATTAGTCAGAAAAATTACTATCAACTTTTTAGTTTTTTCAACTCAAATATTGAAAGAGGAGATGCAATATTCAGTTTGAATGCAATTGAAAATGGTCAAAATGTACCTAATAAATACTCGATGAATGCCGGTCCGGTATTACCCCTAATAGATTCAGAGACTAAGGCGATACGAGAATTTCTGATAGAAGGAATAGAGAAAAAGAAGGAAAGCATTATTGATTTGGATAGAAATAATAATAAAGCATTTAAAATTTGGCTTGAAAAAAATGCGAACGCCAAAGATCTTCAAAAATCAATAAAGGAGGCGACTGTAAATCATCTCACATTTGATTACATGCTTAATGGAAAAGCAAAGGATCTAGCTGACGGAACTCAAGATCCTCATTATACTGATGAAATAGTTTCAGTAAAGGGAATTTCAGGTAAAGCGGTCCGAAGTGACGCCAGTGGTAAATTCATTGCAGATGGTAGAAGAGCAGTTTTTGAAAGGTCAGATCCATTTACAATAGGTTTTTGGATCAACACTCCCAAAGTCTTTGAAAATGCTCATGTAATTTATAATGGAAACAATCGAATTCAAGGTTATCGCGGATGGGATGTTGTAATTAAAGAGGGCCATTTACATTTCAGATTAAGCCATGCTCATCCGTATCAATCTTTGGATATTAAAACTGCTGACCCATTGAAGACCGATCAATGGATTCATTTTGTATGGACTTATGACGGCTCAAGTCGAGCAGAGGGTATGAAATTATTTATAAATGGAGAGGAAACATCATTTATTATTGAACGTAACTTTCTTTATAGATCAAGTAAACCCTTTTTAACTTGGGAACCAACGATTTATATGGGTTATCAGGGGTTGATAATTGGTAATCGCCATTTCGATAAAGGTTTTACTGGAGGACTAATTGATGAATTATATGTTTTAAATAAAGGAGTAGAGCAATTTGGAGCAAAATTTTTGTATAACTCTGAGCAGTCAGTCAAAGATTTTGAAAAGGCCATTGATCAAAAAGATTCAATTATTAAAGAATTTTATAATTTATTTATAGACCCTGATATTCAAATTAATCGTGAAGGTTTAAAAGAACTTCGTAATAAGGAGGTTATGTTAATTGATACGGTGCAAGAAATCATGGTAATGGAAGATTATGAGAAAAAAAGGTCAACTTACATACTTGATAGGGGTATTTATGACGCTCGAGGCCAATTGGTCAATAGTGAGGTTCCTGAGAGTATATTCAGGATGCCAAGTGATTTACCTCGAAACCGATTTGGACTTGGAAAATGGCTGACTCATCCTGATAATCCTTTAACAGCTCGTGTTGCCGTAAATCAGGCTTGGTACCTTATATTCGGTCGTGGTATAGTGGAAACTGCTGAAGATTTCGGAAATCAAGGTTCATTACCATCGCACCCAGAACTACTTGATTGGTTGGCACTAGATTTTCAGAAAAATAATTGGGATTATAAACGATTGATAAGGCAAATGGTAGTCTCGGCTACTTACAAGCAATCATCCGTAATTCGACCTGAATTAAGTGAAATAGATCCTGATAATCGATTATTAGCTAGAGCACCTAGGTATCGAAGATCTGCTGAAATGATAAGAGATAATATTTTAGCTTCAAGTGGACTATTAGTTTCAAAAATAGGTGGAAGATCGACATTTCCATACCAGCCTAAGGGTTTATGGAAGGAAGCTGATGTACATTCTTTTTTTCCGGGATATAAAGAAGATTATAGTAATGGTCTTTATCGCAGAAGTTTATATACCTTTTGGAAAAGAAACATGCCACCACCTAACATGCTTATTTTCGATGCCTCAAGTAGGGCAGAATGTCAAATTAGAAGGCAGAGAAGTAGTACACCATTACAAGCTCTGGTACTTCTTAACGATCCTCAAATTCTGGAGGGTTGTAGAGCACTCGCTGAAAATGCCTGGATCAATTCAGGAGGGAATCATACTCAAGCTATCAACTTTTTATTTCGATCACTGACCAGTCGTCATCCAAATGAAAATGAGTTAAAAATTTTAAATGCTCAATTTAGTGAAGAGCTGAGCTATTTTAAATCAAATCCAAGGGATGCCTCGGACTTTTTGAGTGTTGGATATAATAAAACCAAAAATATGTTAACTCAAGCTAATTTGGCAGCAATGAGCAGAATAGCTAATACAATATTTAATACTACTGAATCTTATTATAAAAACTAGTTTTTAAACATAATCTTAATAACATGTTTGATTTACAAAAAATAAAATATAATCAGAACAGAAGAGAATTTTTGAATACAACTACCAAGGGGATTGGTGTGATGGCACTTGCCTCACTGATGTTCCCGGATTTAGCTTTAGGAAAAACGAAAAAACCTTCAGATGCTAATTTTATTGACCAAGGAGGTGTTTTGAATGGATTCCATCACTTACCAAAAGCGAAAAGGATAATTTATTTATTTCAAGCAGGTGGTCCAAGTCAGTTCGAACTCTTTGATTATAAACCAGAATTAACAAAACGATGGGGCCAGGAAATGCCAGACAGTGTAAGAGGCAAGCAAAGATTAACTGGTATGCTTGCAGCACAATCAAGTTATCCATTGGTAGGGTCTCAATTTCCTTTTAAGCGCCATCCTAAAACTGGCGGATATTTTAGCAGCCTTGTACCACATATTGCTTCAATTGCAGATGACATATGTATGGTCAATTCTATGTATACTGAAGCAATTAATCATGAGCCGGCAATTGTTTTTATGCAATCAGGATCTCAACAGGTAGGTCGTCCAAGTATAGGTTCATGGATGAGTTACGGGCTGGGTAGTCCTAATAAAAATTTACCATCATTTATTGTTTTGCATTCTAGGGGTAAGTCTGAACCTCAAAATATAAATATGCAGGCTTGGAGTAATGGATTTCTTCCTTCTCATCACCAAGGAGTAAGATTTAGATCTGGAATAGATCCTGTTTTGTATTTATCCAATCCAAAGGGTATTGATAAGGAAAGTCGAAGACGAGAGTTAGACTATCTGGCTGCTTTGGAGGCTCAACAAAAATCAATCTGGGGAGATTCAGAAATAGATTCCAAATTGAATCAATATGAAATGGCATACCGAATGCAAACAAGTGTACCTGAAGTTAATGATTTATCTGATGAGCCAGACTATATTTTTGATATGTATGGTGAAGATGCTAGAAAACCGGGAACATTTGCTGCTAATTGTTTAATGGCTAGGAGGCTTGCTGAGAGAGATGTGCCATTTATACAATTATACCATATGGGCTGGGATCAACACAATTCTTTACCACATGAAATACAACAGTTAGCTTATTCCAGTGATCAGGCATCTGCGGCTTTAGTTAAAGATTTAAAGCAGAGAGGTTTATTAGAGGACACTTTGGTTATTTGGGGTGGAGAATTTGGTAGAACCAGTTTTTCTCAAGGTCCACTGACTAAAGGTAATTATGGTCGCGATCATCATCCGAGGTGTTTCAGCATGTGGATGGCTGGTGGCGGAATAAAACCTGGGATTGTTCATGGAAAAACAGATGAGTTTGGTTATAACATAGTTAGAGATGGTATTCATGTTCATGACTTTCAGGCAACTTTGTTGCATCTCATGGGTATCGATCATGAACGTTTAACGTATAAACATCAGGGCAGGAGGTACCGGTTGACAGATGTTCACGGAACTGTCATTAATGATATATTAGCTTAACTATTTTTAACTAGAAATTTTTCAAATAATCATTATGAATTTTGAATTGTTTATTGGACGATTTCATCCTTTGGTAGTACATCTTCCTATCGGATTCTTACTAATGGCTGTCATTTTGGAACTAATTTCAAAGTTTTTTAAGGATAAATTTGCTAATCTTGATCCTGCTATTTCAATAATAATTTTTTGTGGTGGTATAGGTGCTATTTTATCAGCTATACTCGGTTATTTAATATCCATAGGGGGTAGCTATGACAATGATTTGCTTTTTTGGCATCAGTGGTTAGGAATAGGCATAGGTATTTTATCTTTTATTACTTGGGGAATTAAAAAAAATTATATTAAGCTATTTCAAGGGGCCCCTCTAATGGCTCTAGTATTGCTCGCGGTAACTATTTTGGTAACCGGACATCTTGGTGGAAATCTAACCCATGGAAGTGATTATCTATTTGAATATGCACCAAATTTTGTAAAAAAAATTGTGGGAATTAAACCTGAAAAGGAATTGAAAGCAACTATTCCTCGAAATCTTGATTCTTTAATTATTTTTGAGCATCTCGTGCAACCTGTAATTGAGAAGAAATGTAGCCGTTGTCACAATCAAATGAAGACAAATGGTGGTTTATTGTTAACATCAAAAGAAGGATTTCAGAAAGGCGGAAATAGTGGACCTATTATAGTACCAGGTAAAGCTCTTGAGAGTGAGATATTTCTGAGAAATACGTTGCCTCAAAGTAATAGAAAATTCATGCCTCCAACTGGTGAACCGTTGACTTATAGTGAAATTAAAGTCCTGGAGTGGTGGATAAAAAGTGGTGCTTCTTTCGAATCTAGTCTTACTCAATATAAGGTGCCAAATGAAATAGAAATCATGTTGTTAAAACAATTTGATATTAATTTAAAACTAAATTCTTATTATGAGATAATTCAGGTATCACCCTTAAGCGATAGCATAAAAAATATAATGAGTTCTGCTGGATTATTGGTCAAACCATTGTCCAATAATAACAATTTTTTACAAGTCAAACCCATCACAAGTAACATAAGCAAAAGTCAAATTGAACTTTTATTGGAGGCTAAAGAGCAAATAACTTGGTTAAATTTAAGTAACAAAAATATCACTGATGAAATGCTAAAAACAATTGGTCAACTGGATAACTTAACTAGATTAAAACTAAATAATAATCCCATTACCGATTTGGGTATATCTTACTTAAAAAATTTAAATCATTTAGAAATTTTGAACTTGTATGGATCCTCGGTAACTGAAAAAAGTATAGTTTCTCTAAAGGAATTGAAAGGTTTAAAGCGCCTGTACATTTGGCAAACAGAAATATCGGAAGAAGGTATTAAAGAATTAAATAGTGAATTACCTGATTTAGATGTTTTTGATGGTGTTTAAATAAAGGTAAGTTTGCTTTTTTGGATTTGTGATTTGAGACTAAAGCAAAATACCCACAACAAATGAAATTAACGACTCAAAATCTTTTTGATCAATGCTATGGAAAATATGCGATTGCTGCAGTCAACGTATTTACCATGGAGCAGATTTTAGGATTATTTTCAGCAGCTCAGAAATGTAAGTCACCTTTTATTGTGCAGACGACACCCGTCGCTCGTAGTTATGCCGGTTCAGAAATGTTATTAAGTATGATTGAGGCAGCATCAAATATTTTTCCTGACGTAGTGTTTGCCTTACATTTGGATCATGGTGATGAGGAGCATGCCATCGATGCAATTGCCTCAAATCAATATACCTCAGTAATGATTGATGCTAGTCATGAAAATTTTAATGATAATGTGTCCCTTACCGAAAGTATTGTGAGTAAAGCTCACTTGAAAAACATATCCGTCGAAGCTGAACTGGGCGTCTTGAGTGGCATTGAAGATGATATCTCTATAGATGAAAATTATGCTAAATATACCGATCCCGAAGATGTAGTGAGTTTCGTTGACAGGACCAAATGTGATTGTTTGGCAATCGCTATTGGAACTAGCCATGGAGCATATAAATTTTCAGGTCAACAAGGATTACAATTTGATATACTTAAAAAAATTCAGGAGAGACTGCCTAAATTACCTCTGGTTTTACATGGTGGATCGGCTGTTAATCACTTTGAAATAGAAAATATCAATAAGTACGGAGGGAGATTAAAAACAGATGCCAAAGGTGTTGATCCCAAAGAATTAAGAAAATCCATAAAATATGGGATTTGTAAAGTGAATATTGCCACCGATACCAGGTTAATATGGACTAGAGTTCATAGGGAGTTTTTTAATAATTATCCTGATAAATTTGATCCAATTTTGCCTGGCAGAGCTTATATTGAGGCGCAAGAAGAATTTTTAATTAAAAAATTCCAACTTCTCGGTTCAATAAATAAAGTCAGTGATTTTAAATAAACTTAGAAATGCATAAAGATTCAAAATATTCGTTATTGATTAAGGCTTCCCAAACGCAAGATGGAATTTATCAAGAAATTCTTGCCAAAGATGTAGGATGGGAATTTTTAAACTTCAATGCCCGCATTCTCAAAAAGGGTCAAGTTTGGAAAGGATTTACAGGAGAGAATGAGTTTGGTATTATTTTACTATCAGGCGATTATTCCGTTAAAACAGACCAAGGTAATTGGAAAACAAAGAATGGTAGAAAGCATGTCTTTGATGGCATAGCACATACGCTTTATTTATCTCGTAATACTGAATTTGAGCTCACGGCTCAATCTGAAATTTTAGACATTGCTTTGGGTTGGTGTGAAACAACAGAAGATCATCCGGTCCAATTTAAAAAGCCAACTGAGTCCGCCATTGAAATACGAGGAGGTGACAATGCTACACGACAAATTAATTCGTTGATTGAGCCTGGATTTGGTTGTCAGCGTTTGGTTTCGGTAGAAGTATATACGCCCTCTGGAAATTGGAGCTCCTTTCCTGCACACAAGCATGATGAACGTATTGTGGATAATGATGGCAATTTAATAGAAGCCTGTTTAGAAGAAACTTATTTTTATAAGACAGATAAACCTCAAGGATACGCCATTCAGCAGATATACACAGGTGATAGAAGTCTTGACGAAATAGCAGTAGCTCAAAATAATGATTTGGTGATGGTACCCAAAGGGTATCATCCAGTAGTTGCGGGTCACGGGTATAATATTTATTATCTCAATTTTTTAACAGGAAGTGATCAGTCACTGGCCAATACTAATGATCCAGACCATGAATGGATTTATGATTCCTGGTCAACAAAAGATTCACGCATACCTATGGTCTTAGCTCGGTAAAAAAATGGGAAAAGTAAAAGCTGAAATGGACGTTATAACGATGGGAAGGTCTTCGATTGATCTATACTCCCAAAGTGTAGGCGCAGAATTTGTGAATATAAAAGGCTTTGATGCTTTCGTGGGTGGATCGCCGCTAAATATAGCTGTAGGCTGTCGCCGCTTAGGGCTTAACACGGCACTTCTGACCGCAGTTGGTACGGATAAAGTTGGAGACTTTATTTTAAATTTTCTTAATAGTGAGCAAGTTAATGTGGATTACATTCCTAAAATAAGTCATGCGAGAAGCAGTGCGGTACTATTAGGTATTCAACCTCCAGATAAATTTCCATTGGTCTTCTACAGAGATAATTGTGCTGATAGTCAATTAACCATTGATCATGTGGACCAGGCCCAGATTGAAAATTTCAAAATATTAGAAATTTCTGGGACTGCATTGAATTTAGAGCCAAGTAGAAGTGCCGTATTATATGCCATGGAAAAAGCGGTTAAAAATGATGTTGATGTGATATTAGATTTAGATTTTAGAGCAGATCAATGGAGCGATGTAAGGTCTTTTGGAATTACTATTCGATCTATAATGCCGAATGTCACGATTGCCATTGGGACCGAAGAAGAGGTTCTAGCTACAGTACTTGATTCCGAAGAACAGATTAATATCTCAGAACAGCAAGTATCAGCACCAACGATATCTGGTAATTTAGATCAGGCAGTCCAAAATATTCTGACATTAGGCGTCAAAGTTCTTGTCGTAAAAAACGGACCCATGGGCGTTACCGTCCACCAATTTAATAAGGAACCGATAAAAGTACCGGGTTTTCCAGTAGAAGTACTGAATGTATTGGGTGCAGGGGATGCTTTCGCTAGTGGTTTTATTTATGGCTATTTGAAAGGATGGGATATGTATAAGTCATGTCGCATGGGTAATGCAAGTGGTGCACAAGTAGTACTAAAACCTGGCTGCGCCAATTTTATGCCCACACTTGAAGAATCATTATTATTTATTGAAGCAAAAGGAGGATTTTGATATGAGTACTTTTAAGTTAACTGTAGCGCAAGCAATTATAAGATTTATTAATCAGCAGTATGTAGCGCGAGATGGAATTGAAAATCGGTTCTTTGCAGGATGCTTTGGTATTTTTGGGCATGGTAATGTTGCTGGAGTTGGCCAAGCCTTACAACAACAAAACGATATTAAGTACTATCAATGTCGTAATGAACAGGCTATGGTGCATACTGCTGCAGCTTACGCCAAAATGAAAAATAGGTTGAGTACTTTTGTTTGTACAACCTCCATAGGCCCGGGTGCAACCAATATGATCACCGCGGCAGCGGGTGCTACTATCAACAGACTACCTGTTTTACTATTACCAGGCGATCTATTTTCCAAAAGAAATGTTGCTCCAGCTTTGCAACAACTTGAATCTAATTTATCTCAAGACTTTTCAGTTAATGATTGTTTTAAACCCGTATCAAAATATTGGGATCGAATCAATCGACCCGAACAACTGATTTCATCATTACCTGAAGTAATGAGAGTGCTATCATCTCCTGTTGAGACAGGGACTGTTACCTTGTGCTTACCACAAGATGTTCAAGTTGAGGCTTTCGACTTTCCGGTAAAACTCTTTCAAAAAAAAGTCTGGCAAATTCAACGTTCACGACCTGATTTATCCCAATTGACTATGGCCGCAGCATTGATTAAAGCTAGTCAAAGACCTTTGATTATAGCGGGGGGAGGAACACACTACAGTGAGGCTCTAGAAGTTTTGAAAAAATTTGTTAATCAGACTGGTATTCCATTAGCTGAAACTTTTGCAGGTAAAGGTGCCTTGAGATTTGACAATCCCCAAAATTTAGGAGCTATTGGTGCTACCGGAACAATTGGTGCAGTCGAAATTGCAAAAGAGGCAGATCTAATAATAGGTATTGGAACAAGGTATAGTGATTTTACTACAGCCTCTAAAACTGCCTTTCAGTATCCTAAAGTTAAATTCATTAATATAAATGTATGCGAACTAGATGCTGCGAAGCAAGGTGGCGTGATGTTGCAAGGAGATGCTAAAGTCACATTACAGGAGCTAAAGACCCTTTTAGGAGATTTTGAAGTAAATAGAGACTATCGTCGAAAGATCAAAAAATTTAATGAACAGTGGGATAAAAGAGTAGATGAAGTTTACAATTATCGCCATAGTAAAGGCTTAAGCCAAGGGGAAATTATTGGAGCCGTTAATAATTTTTCAGATGAAAATGATGTCATGATTTCGGCTGCAGGTAGTTTACCTGGTGATTTGCACAAGTTATGGAAAACAAAAAATAATAAAGGGTTTCATTTAGAATACGGAAATTCATGCATGGGCTATGAAATTGCCGGAGGATTGGGTGCTAAAATGGCTGATCCCAATAGAGAAATATATGTTATGATAGGAGATGGAAGCTATCTCATGCTTGCTCAGGAAATTGTTACCTCCATTCAAGAAAACTTTAAACTTACGATCATTTTAATTAATAACAATGGTTATAAGAGTATCGGATCTTTATCGCGTTCACTTGGCAGCGAAGGTTACGGTACACGATTTTTGTACAGAAATGAACAGACAGGCATCATTGATGGTGATGAATCAAATAACAATGCTACACTTCCTGTAGATTTAGCTAGTAATGCTAGAAGTCTTGGTGCTTATGTAATTGAATGTGAGACTTTTAAAGATATTAAAAAAGCACTAGTAAAAGCTAAAACAATAAATAAAACTACCGTTATCTACACAGAATGTGATCGTCATCAAGAAATAGAAGGTCATGCCTGGTGGGAAGTTTCGATTTCTGAAGTTTCTAAAATGAAAAGTGTTCAAAAAGCTTACAAGGCGTATCTTAAAAACAAGAAAAATCAGAAATTTTATTATTAAACAAAAGTTATTAATACAGTATTATGCGAGCATTGAAAAATTATATTGACAATACTTGGACAGCGAGTTCTAATCTTTCAACGGTAAAGGTAATGAATCCGGCAACACAAGAGTTGTTGGCTAAAGTTCCTGTTGGATTGGGCTCAGAGAGGGATATGGATGATGCAATTAAATCAGCCCACCTAGCATATTTAGAATGGAAAAAGGTTCCAGTACTGCGTCGGGTTCAACCTCTTTTTAAGTTAAAGCGTCTCATGGAGGAAAATTTCGAAGATTTAGCCGAAACAATTACCCTTGAGTCAGGTAAGACTTTAGAAGAATCTAGAGGAGAATTGATGCGTGCCATTGAAAACATAGAAACTGCTTGTGGTACTCCTATGTTGGTGCAGAGTGAATTTTCTGAAGACATCGCAAGTGGTGTAGATGAATTTATGATTCGCCAAGCCTTGGGAGTTACCGCGTGTATTGCTCCATTCAATTTCCCAGCCATGATAACTTTTTGGTTTCTTCCTTATGCTATTGCTTGTGGTAATGCAATGGTAGTTAAGCCCTCGGAGAAAGTACCTTTGACGATGACTAAAATATTTCATCTAATCGATCAATTAGATTTACCCAAAGGGTTAGTAAATATGGTAAATGGAGGGAAAGAAGCAGTAGACGTGCTACTCGAGCATCCATTGGTTAAAGCGATTAGTTTTGTGGGAAGTACAGATGTAGCGAGATATATATATGCCAAAGGTGCTCAAAACGGAAAGCGAGTGCAAGCTCAAGGTGGAGCTAAGAATCCTGTAGTAATTCTTCCTGATGCAGATATTGATATGACCTCAAAAATTGTCTCCGATAGCGTTTATGGATGTGCTGGACAGAGATGTTTGGCTGCTTCTGTGATACTAACTGTTGATGATCAAAAAAATGATATGAGGGAGGCTCTTTATGAAAGTGCAAAAAATAAAAATACTGGTTTTGGTTTAAATCCTGGAGTAGACATGGGACCTGTAATTACCCCTGAGAGCAAATCAAGAATTAATGAGCTAGTAAAATTAGGTCTCAGCGAAGGTGCCAATCTTTTATTAGACGGGAGAGGCCATGAAGTATCAGGGTTTAAGAAAGGCAATTTCATCGCTCCAACGATTTTAGAAAATTTAGCATTAGATGGAAAGGTAATAAAAACAGAAATATTTGGTCCTGTTATGAGTCTTTTACATATGAAAACTGTTGAAGAGGCAATTACCTTTATAAATAATAGTAAATATGGAAATTCGGCCTGTTTATTTACAAGTAGCGGTGCAAGTGCTAGAAAGTTTCGGAATGAAGTAATGGCTGGGAATATTGGAATCAACATAGGAGTAGCAGCTCCCATGGCACAGTTTCCTTTTAGTGGATGGAAAGATAGCTTTTTTGGTGACTTGCATGGTCAAGGAAGACACGCTATTGAGTTTTTTACACAAACCAAAGTAGTCATAGAAAGATGGCCAAAAGAGTGGTCTAGAAAGTTTTAATAATTAAGTAAAGTAAAATTATCATGATAAAATTGGCCAATGCACCATGCTCTTGGGGGGTGCTTGAGTTTGACTTAAAGGGAAAAGTAGCTCCTTATAGTCAAGTTCTTGAGGAAATGAGAGTAACAGGATATCAAGGAACTGAGTTAGGAGATTGGGGTTTTTTACCCACTCAACCTAATAATCTTTCTCAGAATTTGTCTAAATACGAATTAGACTTGATAGGCGCGTTTCTTCCTGTGAATTTGAAGGACATAAATACCCATGTCAAGGGTCTTTCATATGCATTAAAAGTTGCAGGGCTGATGTATTATGCCGGTTATGAGCATGCCAAAATAATATTAGCAGATGATAATGGCTCGATAGAAGCGAGAGTAAAAAATGCTGGTAATATTACCTCAGCGATGGGACTGGATCCTAATGCATGGGAAATATTTGCCCAGGGAGCTAATCAGATTGCTTATGCAGTAAAAGAAGCTTACGGTCTTCAAACGGTTTTTCATCATCATTGTGCAGGTTATGTTGAGACTCCAGATGAGATTCATAAATTCCTTGAACATACGGACAAGCAGTTATTAGGACTGTGTTTAGACACAGGTCATTATTGTTATGGTGGGGGAAATCCTATTGAAGCCTTAGCAAAGTATAGAGATAGAATTTGGCATATCCATCTTAAAGATTTCGATACCAAACTCGCGAAAAAGGCACGTTCTAATCAGTGGGACTATTTCACAAGCGTAAAAAATGGTATTTTTTGTAAATTGGGTGAAGGTGCTGTTAATTTTAAAAGAATTATTAATGAGTTGAAGGAATCCAGTTATTCTGGCTGGGCCGTGGTAGAGCAAGATGTACTACCTGGAATGGGAAATCCAAAGGAATGTGCTCAAAGTAATCGTGAATATCTCAAAGGACTTGGATTGTGATAGTCAAATTATTTTTCTTTTTTGATGAAAATCATTCAATTCTATGAGATCTATTAATTAGATAAAGAAAAGTAAAAGACGATGAATAAAGTTAGAATAGGAGTTGTCGGTTTAGGAAGACTTGGGCAGCTACATGCTGACAACATAGTGAATAAGATAAAAAATGCTCAGCTATCCGCGGTGTGTAGCGTTCAGGAGGATGAGTTATATCATGCTAAAAAGCAATGGGGCGTAGATCAGTGTAATGCGGATTATAATGAAATGCTCTCACAAGCAGAACTAGATGCGGTGGCGATTATTTCTCCATCAAATTTACATTGCGAACAAGTAATCTCAGCTTTGGAAAAAGGATTACATGTATTTTGCGAAAAACCTTTAAGTATATCCAAAGCTGAATGTTTGACAGTTGAAAAAGCTGTTTTGCAGCAACCTAAATTAGTATTCATGTTGGGTTTTATGAGACGATATGATCCCTCATATACTTATGCTAAAAATAAAATAGAATCAGGCTTCATTGGCCGACCCATTTTATTTAGGGGATATAGTGTAGATCCTGAATCAGCAATTAATGGAGCTATAAAATATGCAGCCCACAGTGCAGGTCAGTTTCTCGATATGGCCATCCATGACATAGATTTGGCACGATGGCTTTTACAATCTGAACCTAAATCTATTTATGCTATAGGTGGTTGTTATGCACATCAAGAATTCTCAAAATATCAGGATGGCGATAATGTTTCTGCCCTTATGCAATTTGAAAATGAGAGTATGGCTTTTTTATTAGCTGGACGTACGGCTCCACATGGCTACAACGTAGAAACTGAAATCATAGGTACGCTTGGGCATATTAGAATAGGTTCTGTACCTCAAAAAAATCTTGTAGAACTCATAGATGGGACTGGCATTCGTAAAGAATGTACGTATTCATTTTCAGAAAGATTTAATGAGGCCTTTATTAATGAGATGCAAGAGTTTGTAGATTGTATCATAGAAGATAGAAAACCAAGCGTTTCAGCTCATGATGGTACCCGATCTACAATTATAGCCGAACTCGCGACCCAATCTTTCAAGAACAATAAATTAATTAAAATGGATTGAGTAACCGTAACCAATTATAAACATTAAAATGAAACAAATAAAGATAGGAATCATTGGTATTGGGCGAATGGGTCAAATCCATTTAGACAATCTCATAAATAAATTTTCAGAGGTTAAGGTTGTTGCAATTTCAGATATTAATGAAGAAGCCAGACAATGGGCAGAAAAATATACTATATCTAAGTTTTATTCGGATCATAATGATCTCATATCTGATGATGAGATCAATACTGTTGTCATTTGTTCCCCAACAAATCAACATGCAGAAAATATCATAGCCGCAGCTCAAGCGGGTAAAGATATTTTTTGTGAAAAGCCCATGGATTTGTCATTACAGACCGCAAAAAAGGTTTTACAAATCGTTGAAAAGACTGGTGTTAAATTTATGTTGGGATTTAACCGCCGATTTGATCCAAATTTCATGAAAATAAAAAGCTTGATCGATGAAGGAAAAGTAGGAGAACCGCAAATAGTTAAAATCACTAGCCGAGATCCTACACCACCACCGATTGATTATATGAAATCTTCTGGAGGGATGTTTCTAGACATGACTATTCATGATTTTGATATGGCTAGGTATATGATTAGTAGCAAGGTTGTCTCAATTTTTGCAGTAGGTAGGAACCTCATCGATCCTAATATTGGAATTGCAGGGGACATCGATACTGCGTTAGTAACGATCACTTTTGAGAGTGGAGCTCTTGTTAATATAGATAATAGCCGTCGAGCTGTCTACGGGTATGACCAAAGAGTGGAGGTATTTGGTTCCAAGGGTATGGCTGGTACAGAGAATAATAAACCTGATAATCATTACTACTACGATAAAATGGGTCGAATGGAATCTTTACCGCTTCATTTTTTTATGGATAGATATATTCCTTCTTATTTTAATGAAATGAAGTACTTTATTCAAAGTATCATTGATGATGAAACACCAAAAGTAGGAGGTCAAGATGGCTTAATTTCATTAGCTATGGGATGGGCTGCTGATACATCTATGAGAGAAAATAGAGTAGTTATGTTAAAAGAGATGCTTTATCAAGGTAAAGAATAAAAAAAACAGTGCGAAATTTAGTTTTTAGATAAGATAAAATATGTATACTTTCACAACTTTTTTAGCGTTTACGGTGTTCGTAGCAATTTACTCTTGGTACAAATTGCGAAATGAAAAGCTAGATTCTCAGGACGGATATTTTCTAGGTGGAAGGAGCTTAACAGGTCCTGTAATTGCTGGGTCTATGTTGTTGACCAATATCTCCACTGAACATTTGATTGGTATGAATGGATCTTCCTACAAAAACGGATTTATAATTATAGGTTGGGAAGTCACCTCGGCACTTGCATTAGTTTTAGCAGCTATATATTTTATTCCAAAATATTTAAAAATGGGTTTAACTACGATTCCTCAATATTTAGAAAATCGATTTGATAGCTTGACTCGGACCTTAGTCGCATTATTTCTAATTATTTCTTTTGTGGTAACCCTCTTACCTATAGTACTTTACACTGGAGCCATTAATTTAGAAAGTATCTTCAATATTTCAGACATTCTAGGTGTGAACAAGACGGAAGGTCTTTGGATAACCGTGGGATTAGTTGGCTTATTGGGATCTATTTATGCTGTTTTTGGCGGTTTAAAGGCAGTAGCCATTTCCGATACTGTCAATGGATATGGCTTATTGATAGGAGGAACTGCTATTCCTATACTAGCTTTAGTGAGTATAGGTGATGGAAATGTACTTTTAGGTTTGAACATGGTATTTGATACCATTCCAGAAAAGTTTAATGTGATCGGAGCTAAAGATTCAGTCATGCCTTTTGAAACACTATTTACCGGATTGATCATTAATCAAGTTTACTTCTGGTGTATGAATCAAAATATTATTCAACGAGCATTAGGAGCTAAAAATCTCATAGAGGCCCAGAAAGGCTTGCTTTATACTGGTGTTTTAAAAATATTTGTTCCAGTAATCATCATATTACCCGGTGTTATTGGGTTTTACTATTTTGGAGATAAATTATATGATCAGCAAGATATGATCTATCCAGAATTAATAAAAAAGGTTATGCCCAAATGGTTTACAGGTTTATTTGCAGCGGTGGTGATGGGTGCTGTTTTGAGTACATTTAATAGCGTCCTTAATAGTGCTGCCACAATTTTTAGTGTTGATGTGTATAAGAGGCATATTAATCCATCTACCAATGATCAAAAAATGGTAAAAGTAGGGAAATCAGTATCGGCGACATTGGCCTTATTCGCAATTATAAGTGCACCAATGGTAGCTAATGCTTCAGATGGACTATATCAGCTTTTACAACAACTAAATGGTATTTTCTTTATTCCAGTGGCTTCAATAATGCTCGCAGGCTTTTTCTTGCCCAACATATCGGCCATAGGGGCTAAAGCAGCTCTTTTCACGGGTTTATCATTTTATGTAATTTGTATTTTTATTTTAGAGGTAGATCTACATTTTATTCATATTTGGGGTATTGAATTTTTATTAAATATTACTATTATGTATTGTGTTTCCTTTTTATACCCAAATCAAAAAAAATTAAATATTAGTAATACTAATTTATTAGATCTAACAGAATGGAAGCACACTAAAAGACTATCTATGAGTTTATTCATAGCAACTTTTCTCATTTACATCTTGTTAGGACAAGTTGGTTAATTTGTCTTTATTATTATTCACCAAACAACTTTATTTTAGAACGTTTATTTGTATTAAATAAAAAGGAACGTTATTAACCTCAGAAACATCGGATAATTTTCAGATTAGTTAGATGTTATAGAAAAATTTAGTTAACATAATATAAATTATACAACAATAATATTAACAACTTTGATACTGCAGTAACACATATTATTGGTCAAGTCCAGCTTAATATTGCATTTTTCCAAAAATATTAATTAGCTGTTCTAGTAAATCAATGTTTGAATAGCTCGAGGATTTATAGATAAATTAGATTCTTTATCTCCAACATACAGCGAGTATTCGAGCTTATCATTAGACATATTCATTACGATCGTTATCATTTCTCCATTTGGATTCATCCAAGATGTACTCTCTAATAGGCTCTGACTTGATGACGTGCTAATACGCTTAGCTCCTGGTATGATGAATTTAGAAAAATGTCCCAAATAATAGTATGATGGCGTATAAATAAGTGAGTCAGCGATAACATCGGCATGAATTGGTGCAAAACAGAAGTTTTCGACATGATTTGGGCCACCATTTTCATTCAAAAGAATATTCCAGTCTGTCCAGCCAACTGTTCCATTATTAAAATCGTTAATAATTGAATGTCCGTACCGTTCAGCATTTGGCCAGTATTGATATTTTGTAGAATCGAATCCTTCATTACAGCCTTCGGTAAATAATAGTTTTTTATCGGGATAAGATTCTTTAATAAGGCCTAAGTTGTCAAATTTCGGATTACCACCTGTCCATGTCTCATACCAATGAAAACCTATGCCCCATGCATATTTAGCAGCCTCGGGATCGTCAAATATCGTATTGGCTCTATTGGTAATTAAATCACGATTATGATCCCAAACAATAATATTTTTTTCACCAAATCCAGCATTTTCCATAATAGGTCCTAAATGATTTTTCAGAAAATTACGTTCTTCCTCTGCTGAATAAATACACGATTCCCATCTTTGAGTAGCCATAGGTTCATTCTGGATAGTTAATCCCCAAACAGGTATACCTTCTGCCTCGTAGGCCTCGACGAATTTTACAAAATAAATCGCCCAAATGTCATAATATTCTGGTAGTAATTTACCCCCTTGAAGCATATCCTTATTCGATTTCATAAAAGCGGGTGGACTCCAAGGACTAGCGTAAAATATTGCGCTCTCTCCTATTAAGCCCAAAGCTCGTTTGATCATAGGAATTCTGAACTCTTTATCTTTTTTAATTGAAAATGTAGAAAGTTTTTTATCTCCCTCTTCAATATAAGTATGACTCCCTGATCCAAAATCTGAACTATGAATTGATGTACGAATGATATTATAATTAATCCCGCCTTCGCCAAAATATGCATCCAAAAACTCACGCTGGTTAGATGCTGACAGTTGGGCAAAAACTTCAGCACTCGCATCGGTGATGGCACCTCCTATTCCAAGAAATGACTGGTATTGCTTATTAGGATTAACAAAGATTGATTTCTCCCACTCCCGAGCTTGGTTTTTATTTATGAATGCATATTCACCTAATTTTGATAGGCGTAAGTCGGTGCCTCTTGCCGTTTCGTAAATAATTAGAGAATCATATGCATTCCTCTTGACTTTATTATCTAATAAGTTTGATCTACTAAAAGTTGAAATGGCAAAGAGCAATATAAGAGCTGTTAATATAAATTTCATAATTGATAAATCTTTATCATTTTCTAAACTTAAAACTCACCCCAAATCAATTATTTTAGATTGATTTTTGGATGAATCTAACTATTTAAAGTATTAATTTCAATAAATACTTCGATTAAGTTTCCTTTATATTAAATTAGTTTCTAATTCTAAATTTATACTTTTGAAATTTTACTACATACTATTATTCATCTGTATTGGAGTTGTATTTACAAATTGTCAACCACATGATAGGGACATTGATAATGACGCCCAAAGTAAGGACAATCAATCTAAAAAAAAAGTTACTATTCAAGATGTTGATCGTGGCATCAGATCTAATATTGATTCAAAAATCAAGGAAGGTGATGGTTATTTTACCTTTTGGAATGATGATAGTACGGAATTGAAGCTAAAGCTTGTACGAGTTCACACAGAATACCTATCAGTCCTTGGAAGTCATGAATTCTTCGCTTGCGTGGATCTCGCTACTGCAGATGGGGATGTATATGATGTTGATTTCTTTCTAAAAGGCAATGCCAATCAAATGAAAGTAACAAAGACAAATATTCATAAGCTGAACGGAAAACCTTATTATGCTTGGAAACAAGATACTGATAAAACTTGGTATACAGTGCCTATAAAAAATGCAGAATCAAAGCTTTTGGGTGTGGTTGAAAGTTCTGATCGTTTTACTTTCACTTATGAAGTGGAGCTACCTAAATTAAAAGAATCTTCCGAAATATGGCTTCCTTTAGTGCAAAGTGATTCTTTCCAAAAAATTCAGATATTATCCATTAATGCTCCTGTTAAATACCAAGTTCTTAATGAAGATATAAATAAAAATGGTATTCTCCATCTTAAGCTATTGAGTAAACATAGTCATGAAAAGATTATTATAAAATATCAAGTACAAAGAATAGAGAAATCAGCTTATTCTGATGCTCATTTAAATCGAAGAAAATATCTAAAGGCCACGGCATTAAATCCTGTAGGAGATCGATTTGAAATAATTTCAAGTACTGTAATTGAATCAAAAAAAGCAAATACTCCATTGATGAAAGCCAGAGCTTTATATGACTACATTATAGACAATATGCGGTATGCTAAAGAAGGTATTTACGGGACTGGTGATGCAAATTATGCTTGTGATTCTAAGTCTGGTAATTGCACAGAATTTCATTCATTTTTTATATCACTTGCCCGTTCTGCCGGAATACCATCAAGATTCGCTGTAGGTGCCTCTATCCCTTCCGAGCGCAATGAAGGAGGTATTGATGGATACCATTGTTGGGCAGAGTTTTACGCCGAGGGGAAATGGTGGCCAGTAGATATTAGTGAAGCGAACAAGTATACACCACTTGCCACCTATTACTTTGGACACCACCCAGCCAATCGTATAGAATTCAGTCGTGGTAGAGATTTGAGACCAGAACCGTTACCCCAATCTGGACCTATAAATTTTCTGGCTTATCCAATATTGGAGATTGGAGGTAAGACATCGTATGTCAAGACTACTTTTTCTTTTGAAAGAATAACCTCTTAGACTAATAACATTAATTATTAGGGTGTTCTGAATCAGTAGGATG
>PYIJ01493696.1_pt1 | contig 28096 bp, 25 predicted proteins | sample 3578051 | NCBI WGS metagenome assembly PYIJ01 (sample SAMN08408021, study PRJNA431606) | Marine metagenome isolate SA_KN192-05_S13_5m, whole genome shotgun... | biome: marine; feature: oceanic pelagic zone; material: water; isolation source: surface water sample, 0.2-0.8 um fraction ... | reverse complement strand
TGAGATTTTAGAATTTGCTGCAATATTTAATGGTGAAAGGCATACTGAAGATAAGCCAAGTTAGCAAAATCTTTAAATACCCACTAATAGCGTTTTTTCTGATTTTATTATTCTTTTTTTCTTCATTTATAAAAGCAGAGTCTTATGCCATTGCAACTAGGCACCATCTTGCTACAGATATTGGCATGAAAGTTCTTGAAGAAGGAGGAAATGCCATTGATGCGGCTATAGCAGTAGCATTCGCTTTAGCAGTAGTTAATCCATCAGCTGGAAATCTTGGCGGTGGTGGATTCATGCTAATACATTTAGCTAAAACAGGTGAAACTTTGTCAGTTGACTATAGGGAAAGGGCTCCCGCTAAGTCTTTTGAAAAAATGTTTCAGGATGATTCTGGAAAAGTTTTAAAAGGACTTAGTTTAAATTCTATTTTGGCTTCAGGAGTACCAGGTACTGTTGCGGGTATGTTCTTTGCATCAGAAAGATTTGGAACAATAAATATCAAAAATTTAATTAATCCATCAATTAAATTAGCAAGAGAAGGTTTTGTTTTGTCCGATTTTCAGGCAAAAAATCTGAATAAATATAAACAAAAGTTTTTAAAAGATAAGGAAGCAAAAAAAATTTTTACAAGACCTAATGGATTTTCTAAAGGGGATATTTTGATTCAAAAAAATCTTGCTAGTACATTAGAGAAAATTAAACGAAATGGGAAGGAGGAATTTTACTCGGGGGATACTGCAAACAAAATAGCAAACTTTTTTCAAATTAATGGCGGTATTTTAAGTTTGATGGACTTGAATCATTATGAAATAAGGATTCTAAAACCAGTTTGTGGAAATTATAGAAATTATCAAGTTTGTTCTATGGCACCGCCAAGCTCTGGCGGAATTGCTTTAGTACAGATATTAAATATTCTTGAAAATATCAATCTAAGCAAGCTTGACCATAACTCAGAAGAATATTTAAAAATTCTAATATCTGCCATGGACTTTGCTTTCAGCGATAGGGCTAAATTTCTTGGAGATCCTAAATTTTTTAAAGTACCTCAGGATTTACTTACATCAAAAAAATATGCTGATGAAATTTATCATCAAATACAAGAAAAGAAATCGCCTTCAAAAGTGAATGTAAAAATTTTAGAAGGGGAAGAAACAACGCATTTTTCTATTGTAGATAAATGGGGTAATGCGGTAAGCAATACATATACTTTAAATACAGCTTATGGGTCAGGAATCATTCCTACAGGAACTGGAATTCTTATGAACAATGAGATGGATGATTTTTCATCAAAACCCGGACATCCAAATGCATATGGCTTAATAGGATCGGAAGCAAATAAAATTGAGTCTAAAAAAACCCCTCTCTCGTCTATGTCTCCAGTAATAGTTTTTCGTGATTATAAACCTTATCTAATAACAGGATCCCCAGGCGGATCCACTATTATTACAAGTGTTTTGCAAGAGATTTTAAATGTTTTAGATTTTCAAATGTCCTTAGAAGAATCTTCCAAAAAAAGTCGAATACATTTTCAACATCTACCAGACGTATTATTTCATGAACAGTTTGAGGAAAGTCTTATAGAATTGCTAAAAAAAGAAAAAAAACTAATAAATAGAAAGTTAGGCGAAATTCATTCTATTTTAATAAAAGATGATACCGTGGAAGCATTTTCAGATAAGAGAAGGCCAGATGGAAAAGCAAGCTCAGTTTATAAATAAGAAAATATTATTTGACAAAAATGTAGATTTTCCAGAATTACCTGGCGTCTATAAATTTTTTAATTCAGAACATGAAATTATTTATATTGGAAAAGCTAAAAATATAAAAAACAGGGTAAAGAGCTATTTAAATGTTAGAAAAGGCGAAGGTAAAAGAATAGTAAAACTAAAATCATCAATTAAATTTGTAGAAACTATTATTACAAAAACAGAATCTGATGCTTTAATTTTAGAACAAGGACTAATCTCAAAAAAACGACCTCCCTTCAACATACAATTTAGAGATGATAAATCATATCCAGCAATACACTTATCTACCTCAAAAGATTACCCAGCAATTTACGTTTCGAGACAGAAGGATCCTAAAAGTACTATATTCGGACCTTTTGCGAACGTTGGAGCTATGAGGCTTAATGTCAACTTGATAAGGTCTTTATTTAAAGTAAGGAATTGTAAAGATATAAATTTTAAAAATAGATCTCGCCCTTGCATTGAGTACCAAATGAACAGGTGTTCAGCTCCATGTGTAGGAAAAATTTCTAAGGAGGATTATGCCTTTGATGTGAAAAACGCTATAAATTTTCTTTCCGGAGATACAAAAAATATTATTTTGGATCTTCAAAAAAAGATGGATTCATATTCTAAGAAAAAAGATTATGAGAGAGCAGCAATATATAGAGATAAAGTTCAATCTATTAGAGACACTCAAAAAAAACAAAATGTTTTAACAGGATTTGAAGATCTAGACGTTATTGTAATAAAAAGAAATAAATTTAACTGCTGCTTGAGTGTGCTAAGAGTAGAAGATGGATGGATTACTAGTTCTCAAAATTTTTATCCAGATTTAAAGGATAATATAACCGATCAAGAACTATTATCAGTTTTCTTAGAAAATTATGTAATCGGTAATAAAGATAGAAGATCAGTCAATTTTCTTTTTCAAGGAGAAGTCTTAAAAGAAACAAGAGATTTTTTATCTAAATTAAAATCTCCAAAAATTAATATTCATAAGCCTAATAAGAAAAATAAGAATCTAATAGATATTTGTTCTTCTCAGGCTGAAGATGCATTATCTAGAAATAATAATTATTCTTGGGTGCAAAATTGTTTAAATCATCTTGCAATTTTTTTGCAACTAGAAACCATCAATAAGATTGAGGGTTTTGATATTAGTCATACTTCAGGAAAAAACGTATCTGCTTCATGTGTTTCTATTACCAAAGATGGACCTAATAAGAAACATTATAGAATCATGAATATTAAAAATGATTCTAATAATGACTATTCATCTTTAAGTGAGGCTATTCAAAGAAGATGTAAAAATTTGCAAAAGAATGGTTTAGATCTTCCTGAGGTAATTTTATTGGATGGGGGAAAGGGGCAATTAAGTACGGTTAAGAAAAATCTTGATAAAAAATTATTAAAAAAAATAAAAATAATATCAGTTTCAAAAGGTCCTAATAGAAACGAAAAGTATGATCTTTTACACTATGATAAAAATCAATATGAATTAAGTGACATAGATGAAATGTCCAAACTTATTCAGTTAGTGAGAAATGAATCTCATCGTTTTGCAATCAACCATCATAGAAAGAGGAGGTCTAAAGAGCTTTTTTTATCTAGTTTGGATGGAATAGACGGATTGGGAGCTATGTTAAAAACAAATCTTATAAAATATTTTGGAAGCATTGACAAAATTACTCAAGCTTCATTAGATGACTTAAAGTCTGCTCCTGGAATAGGAGAAAGTAAAGCTAAGAAAATTCATTCATATCTTAAAAGAAATTAAAATGAATCTACCAAATATTTTATCTATTTCTAGGATATTCCTTTTAATTCCAATAATTTTTCTCTTTGAATACGGTCTGTATTTATTTTCTTTGATAATTTTTATAATTGCTTCAATATCAGACTACTTGGATGGATATTTAGCTAGAAAGAATAATCAAACTTCTGACCTGGGTGCTTTATTAGATTTGCTTGCTGATAAAATTTTTGTCTCTACTTTGTTAATCTGGATGACCTTTAACTTTGCACATCCAATCATTTTAATCTCATCGATTCTTATTGTATCAAGAGAAATTTCAATAAGTTATTTAAGATTATTTGTCGTTTCAAAATCAAAAGAATTAAAGGAAGTTAAGTCTGATCTATTAGGAAAATATAAAACAACCTTTCAAATGATTGGACTGGGATTTATATTAATCTCCCCCGACATATTATATTTAGCCTTCTTATTTGGGTTAATCTTGCTGTTATTAAGCGCAATAATTTCTTGGTATTCTTTTATTAAATATTTGAATAAATGGATTGTTTAAGCCAAATATATACAATAGCTTTGCGGCTGAGTGGCAGAGTGGTCATGCAGCGGATTGCAAATCCGTCCACGCCGGTTCGATTCCGACCTCAGCCTCCAAAAATAATATAAAATGAGCTATGTTTTTGCCCGGGTGGTGGAATTGGTAGACACAAGGGACTTAAAATCCCTCGAAGGCGACTTCGTGCCGGTTCAAGTCCGGCCCCGGGTACCAATCTTAGGTCTTAGATAAAATGTCAGAACAAAAAGATACAGAATTAAATCTCAATATAGCCTTTAGCATATTGAAAAAGGGTAAGAATATAATTGCTTCAGCTTCTTTGGTATCTGGAATACTCTTTTTTGTTTACTCTCTCTCTTTAGATGACTTATATAAATCTGAAGCATTATTATATTCTCAAAATGATAATCAAGGTGCTTCATCAATTGAAGCTATGTCAGGTCTAGCATCCTTAGCAGGAATAAATTTAAACAATTTGTCAGAGGATAAAAAGTTATTGGGAATGGAACTAATTTCTTCTAGAGAATTTTTCAAACATCTCATTACCTTTAACAACATTCTTCCTTCGTTAAGTGCAGCAAAGAGATATGACAAAGATTCTCAGACTTTAATTTTTAACAATAAGATATACGATTCTGTGAAAAAAGAGTGGCTCAATGAAGATAATATTTCTCAAAAGCCTAGCTATTTGGAAGCATATAAAAGATATAGAGATGTTATGAAAATTTCGTCTGATCCAAGGACTGGTTTCGTGAAAATAAGTGTTGTGCACATGTCTCCCGAATTCTCTAAAGATTTTTTAGATTTAATCATTCGGGAAGTAAATTTGTCCATTCAAAAGCAAGACCTTATAGAATCTGAAAATGCCTTAAAGTATTTACGTAATGAATTATCTATATCAAGACTGGTTGCAGTTAAAAGTTCATTAGATAAGCTCATTCAAGCACAACTTAGAACTCAGATGATGGCTAAAATAAGTAAAGAATATGTCTTTAAAGTGTTAGAGCCTCCATATACTCCAGAAGAGAAATCAGAGCCATCAAGATTTGCTTTAACGTTTATTGGGTTATTTTTAGGATTTTTGTTTTCAACACTTTTTATTTTCTATAAAACAATTTCTAAAAAGCAAAAATGAATTTTTTTGAAAAAGCTGACTATTCTAAATTAGTCGTTGGAATTGTAGGTCTTGGTTATGTAGGACTTCCTCTCTCTAAGGCTTTTGCATCAAAAAAAATAAAGGTAATAGGCTTTGATATAAATTTAAATCAAATAGATATGTTGAATAAAAACAAATCCTACATAAATCACATTGCAAACAACGATATAAAAAAAATGAGAAGTGAGTCCGGGTTTGAGTGTACAACAGATTACAGCAAAATATCTGAAGTTGATGCTATTATTATTTGTGTTCCGACGCCTTTAACGAAATCTGATAAACCAGATTTAAGGCCGATTTATAATACTGCAAATAGCATTGTTCCTTTTTTAAAGCAAAACCAAATTGTTATCTTGGAGTCAAGTACTTATCCTGGAACAACTCAAGAAGAGTTAGGAAAAATTTTAGAAAAATCAAAGTTAAAGAAAGATGAAGATTTTTTCTTGGCTTATTCTCCTGAAAGAGAAGATCCAGGAAATAAAGACTTCACAACAATGACAATTCCTAAAATAGTTGGTGCAGACTCAGAAAAAGCCTTAGAAATGGCTGAAAAACTCTACTCCATTATCATAGACAAAGTTATATCTGTATCAAGCACAAAGGTAGCAGAAGCAGTCAAACTAACCGAAAATATTTTTAGATCTGTGAATATTGCCCTCGTAAATGAATTAAAAATTATTTTTGATTCAATGGACATAGATATCTGGGAGGTTATTGACGGTGCATCCTCCAAACCTTTTGGGTTTATGCCTCATTATCCAGGTCCCGGATTAGGAGGACATTGTATTCCCATTGATCCCTTCTATTTAAAACATAAAGCGAAGGAATTTAATATTGATACTCAATTTATTGAATTAGCTTCCAAGATAAATAGGGATATGCCTAATTTTGTTGTTTCGAAAATTAAAGAAGCTTTAATTAAAAATAAAATATCTATTAAAAGGTCCAAAATTTTGTTGGTAGGACTGTCCTATAAAAAAAATGTTGATGATATGAGAGAAAGTCCGTCTTTAAAGATCATTGATATCATTTCCAAAAATGGAATGAATGTAGATTTTCATGATGATTATATAAAAGTAATTCCTGAGAATAGAGACCATAGTCATCTAGTTGGAAAAAAAAGCGTTAATTTAAATGCAAATAATCTATCGAAGTATGACTTAATTCTTCTTTCTACAGATCACTCTTATTTAGACCTCAACCTTATTTATAAAAATTCTTCTTTAATAGTAGATACAAGAAATGCTTTTGAAGCTTTCAAAGATTCAAAAAAAATCATAAAAGCTTAATATGAAAGTTGCGGTGATAGGTTGTGGAGGTTGGGGTAAAAATTTAGTTAGGAACTTTCATTCTCTAAATGCATTACATTCAATATGTGATCTAAACGAAAACCTGGCATTTCAGATTTCTAAAACTTATAACGTAGACTCTTTAAAATTTCAGGAAATCTTAGAATCAAGTGTAGAAGGCGTTGTAATTTCCTCTCCTGCAAAATTTCATTATGACTTATCTATTCAGGCTCTAAAGTCAAAAAAGCATGTTTTTGTAGAAAAGCCGTTATCTATGAATATTCCTCAGGCTAACTCGATGATAAAAGAAGCAAAAATTAATAAAAGAAAATTAATGGTTGGTCACCTACTTCAGTATCATCCGATTTTTAGAAAACTTTTGGAATTAAAAAAAAGTGATAGATTTGGAAAAGTTAGGTTAATTTACTCAAATAGATTATCTTTTGGCAAAGTAAGAAATGAAGAAAATGTCTTATGGAGCTTTGGTCCACATGATATCTCCATGGTTTTATCTTTAATAAATTCTAAAGTAAAAAATGTTAGATCTTTTGGAAGCTCAATTTTGCAAAAAAAGATTTTAGATGAAAGTCAAATTGACATAGATTTTATGAATGGAGCAAGAGCAAAAATTAAGAACTCATGGATAAGTCCATTTAAAGAACATAAATTAACTCTTATTGGAGATAAAGCAATGGCGGTTTTTGACGATACCAAAGATTGGAATGAAAAATTACTTATAATGGATTATAAATTTAGTGCAAAAAAAAATACTTTGAATCTTGAGGCAAATAAAAAAAAATTTATTAAGGTACCTTTCTCAGAACCTTTAAAGGAAGAATGCATGCATTTTTTAGAAATTATGAAAAATAAAAAAGAAAATATTACTGATGGGTTTGAAGGGAAAAAAGTTGTCGAAATATTAGAAAGAGCTTCTAAAGCTCTCCCATAAAATGAGCGTTAAAAATACAAAAAGATTTAAAGATGTATTCATACATGAGTCTTCTTATGTAGATGAAGATAAATCAATAAAAATTGGCGAAGGGACTAAAATTTGGCATTTCTGTCATGTTTTGAATCAGTCAATAATAGGAAGTAACTGCAGCATAGGACAAAATGTAGTCATCGGGCCAAATGTAAAAGTAGGAAATAATGTAAAAATTCAAAATAATGTAAGCGTTTATGAAGGTGTTACTTTAGAAGACGATGTTTTTTGTGGCCCATCCATTGTTTTCACAAATGTAATTAATCCTCGTTCAGAAGTTCAAAGGAAAGATGAATTTAAGCCTACCCTCGTAAAAAAAGGAGCATCTATCGGGGCAAACTCTACAATTGTTTGTGGAAATGTAATAGGAAAATATAGTTTCATAGCTGCAGGAGCTGTTGTAACAAAAGATGTTCCAGATTTTGCATTAATAATTGGAAATCCGGGTAGAGTTGAAGGATGGATAAGCAAGTCAGGAGGAAGATTAGGTAAAGATCTTGTGTGCCCAATTGATGGATCAAAATATTTTTTCTCAAAAAAAGATATTCTAGAAGAGTTAATTCAGTAATGATTTCCAGTATCCCTTTAATTGATCTAAAAACTCAATATAAAAAAATTAAATCAAAGATAGATGCATCTATAAAAGAAGTTCTCGACCATGGCCAATTTATAAATGGTAAAGAGGTCTCAGACTTAGAAGAAAAGCTTTGTGAATTTTCCTCTGTAAAAAATACAATATCGTGTGCTAATGGAACTGATGCTTTAGCTATTGCCTTAATGGTCATAGGAGTAGATAGCAAAGATGCTGTTTTCGTTCCGTCATTTACTTATGTTTCATCAGCTGAATCTGCAAAACTTATTGGCACTAATCCTTTTTTTATTGATGTTGATGATGATTTTAATATTGAGTTAGAAAGTTTTAAAAACGCAATAAAACAATCAAAACAAATGGGTTTAAATCCCAAATGCCTTATATCGGTTGACTTATTCGGGAATCCGTCAGTTTCTGATGATTTGCTTAAATTAGCTAATGAACATTCAATTAAAATAATTTTTGATGCCGCACAAAGTTTTGGCGCTGAATATAAAAATAAAAAAGCTATAAATTATGGTTATCTTTCTACTACAAGTTTTTTTCCTGCAAAACCTTTAGGCTGCTTTGGAGATGGCGGTGCAATATTTTCAAATAACAAAAATTTGGCAAGAAAAATTTCTTCGATAAAAAATCATGGGACAGGAAGACATAAATATGAACATATTAATATTGGAATGAATTCAAGATTAGATACCATTCAGGCTGCGATACTTAAAGAAAAACTAAAAATTTTTCCTGAAGAAATAAAAAAAAGAAACAAAATTGCTGAAATATATAACTCCGAATTAAATGAATCTTACATAAAACCAATTGTCTCAAATAAAAAAAAATCTGTTTGGGCACAATATACTCTTAGACATAAGCAAAGAAATAAGATCATACAAATATTGCAAGCTAATAATATAAACACTGCTATCTATTATCCCATTCCTCTCCACAAACAGCTTGCATTCAAAAAATGTCCAAGGGTTTTCAGCGGTTTAAAAAATTCTGATAAATTTTCTAAGGAAGTTTTTAGTATTCCAATGAACCCTTATCTTAAAGAGAACGATCAAAGTCGAATAATTGATATCTTAAATAAGATTTAATCGTTTTATGAAATCTTTATTTCAGAATGATTTTTTAAAGAAAGTTTTTCCTTTAGTTTTAGGCACCGGAACATCTCAATTTTTTATTGTCATTTCTTCTCCCATTATCACTCGAATCTATAATCCCTATGAAGTAGGTATTCTTTCGATTTATTTGGCAATAGTTTCGGCACTTACAATAATAACTTCTCTCAGGTTTGAGTTAGCTTTAATGTTGCCAAAAAAAAATGAAGACTTAGAAACTTTATTATCTCTAGGGATGACTCTAACTATATTTATTTCATTTATTTTAACTTTTCCTCTTTTTTTTATAGATTTTAAAAATAACGATTTTCATAAATTTTTTATTATTTTATTTTTTATTTCTTTAACTTCCTCAGGACTTTATCAACTTTTCATAAATTATTTAAATAGAGAAGGCGCTTTCAAAAGAATTGCTATTGCCAGCGTTATTTTGTCAATAACTACTGTTTTATCTCAGATAATTTTGGGATTTTTTAATTATAGTTTTTTTGGATTGATACTTGGATCATCTATAGGTGCATTAATAAGTTTAATGATGCTGATTCATTCAACTAAAATTAATTTACTTTTTTTATTAAGTAAAATGAAAATAAGAAACTTACAATATATTTTTTTTAAATATAAAGAATTTCCTTTTTTTTCAACTCCTGCAGCTTTCTTAAATGGTTTTGCTTTGCAATCACCAATTTTCTTCATTGGTTTGGTTTTTGAATCTTCTATTGCAGGTCTTTATGCTTTGTCTCTTAGGGTGGTTTATTTGCCAATAAGTTTAATTTCATCAGCAGCTTATCAAGTAATTTTTAAGCAGATCTCTGAGTTAAGAGAAAAAAATCCTAAATTATTAAATATTTATATTTTAAGAAAATTAATTGGATTTTTTACCTTTGCGATTTTTCCGCTTATTATTTTTTCTTTTTTTTCTGAAGAAATTTTTGCTTTAGCATTTGGAGAGGAATGGAGAACATCAGGAAAATATGCAGTTTATCTGGCATGGGCAGGCTTGATAAAGTTTTGCATTAATCCTCTGATGGCAATTTTCAATTTTGAAGGTCATGTCAAAACTGGATCTTATTGGCAAATTCTTTATTCGTTTTCTTTGATTTTAACCTTAACTTCTCTTTATGTATTAGAAGTCTCTATGAATATTTTCTTAATTACTTTCGTTGTTCATGAAATAATTTTATACCTGATATGTCTATATTTAATAAATAGAGCTAGTTTAATAATGAAAATTTCTAAAGAAAATGAATGACCCAATAAAAGAAAATCTAAATTATGATTTTATGGACAGTTTTCATGACTATGGCTTTCCTCATTCATTATGGAGATATCAACATAGATGCAGGATGGAAGTTATTGATAATCTGTCACAGAAATATTCCAACACTAGCTCAAGTGTTCTAGATGCAGGTGCTGGTAAAGGACCAGTATCTTTTTTTTTAATAGATAAAGTAAAAAAAGTAATTACAGTTGAATTTGATAAAAAAAATGCTGAAAGAATAGAATTTAATTTTAAAAATAAAAATAAAGAATCTAAATTAAATTTATTACAAGCTGATCTAAAAGATTTAAGTGAAATAAAAGACTCTTTTGATTTAATAATCTGCTCAGAGGTGCTTGAACACATTGATGATTATCAAACAGCATTAAGTGAATTGATAAGGTTGTTAAAAGAAAATGGAAAAATAGTTTTATCTATGCCAAATGTTATTAGTTCTTTTTGGCTATACGATATGTTTATTTATTATGTTGTAAAAATTGTCCGTAAAATAAAAGGTAAGGAGCCTCAGGGAGGTTACTCTTTTTGGGAGAGATCAAGACATTGGTCATTTTCATCAAAAAAGATAAGAAATATAATGATTCAAAATAATCTTAAAATAATAGAAGAGAAAGCAACTTCATTTCTTTTTTTTAGTGACTGGATATACAAATTATTTTGTTTTGATAGAAATTTTCTTCGCTCTCATAAGTTAGAAAAGTATCTTTCGTCCAAACTTCCTCGCTTATCCGGCACTTACTTCTTAGTTGTAGAAAAAATCAAATGAGCTCAAAGCTTTCAGTTTTATTAACTGAACCAAACCAAAAAAATTCTCTTGGTATTGCAAGAAGCTTAGGTTCTAAAAATATAAATATATTTTTTATATCAAAAAATAAATATGATCAATCGAACTTTTCTAAATATTGTAAAGGAGTCTTAAATATTAAGAAAAAGGAGTATGATAAAAACCTAATAAGAGACTTTATAGTAAAAAATAAAATAGATTTAGTAATACCGGTAGGGACGGAAAGTACTATTTTCTTTTCAAAAAATATTACTTTCTTTGAAAATTACACTAATTTTTTTGTGCCAAATCCTCATCAACTTGAAAAGACTTTATCAAAAATATCTACACTTAAAATATCTGAAAAACTAGGTATTCCATTCCCAAAGACTGTTTTTCCCAAAACAGTTCACGAAGCAATTGAAGAGGCAAAAAAAATGGATTTTCCTTGTGTCATAAAATGGGCTCATGAAATTGGTGAGACAAGAGTTGAATATCCAAAAGATATAGAAGATTTTGAAATTAAATATAAAAAAATGGTTTCTTATTTAGATAATTCAAAAGATTACGATCTTCCATTAATACAAGAGAAAGTAGAAGGTCAGGGAGTCGGAAACTTTGCATTTTTTGTTGAAGGAAAAAAAATCGCTTTTTATCAACATATTAGAATTAGGGAGGCGCCACCAACTGGAGGAGTAAGTGTCTGTGCGGAATCAATTTATATGAAAGAACTTGAAGAATTAAGCGATAAAATCCTTAATCATTTAAAATGGAATGGAGTAGCAATGGTTGAATTTAAAAAAAGAATTGATGGATCTTTAGTATTAATGGAGGTAAATCCAAAATTCTGGGGCTCTTTAGATCTAGGATTGACTCTAGGAATCAATTTTCCATTTAAAATGTTAAAAACATTAAATGAGAATTTATATATAGAGGATTTTGCTAAGAAAAATTATTCAACTGGTTTGAGGTATCATTGGCCTTTAGAAGGGGATATAAAGTATATGTTTTCAGATATAAAAAGATTAAAAAATGTTATCTATGATCTTTTAAATCCTAATGTTAAGTCAAATTTACACTTATTCTCTGATCCTATGCCTACTTTAATAACAATTCTTCTGAATTTAAGGTTGGTTTTTTTAAAGAGTATGGGTATAAAAAAATGAAAGGCATAATTCATCTTCATTCTTCTTTTTCTCATGATGCTATCAACAAGATTGACAAAATTATTGATAAGGCTCTAGAAAATGATTTAGATTTTATTATTCTGACCGACCACGATACGATTAATGGAAGTTTAGCTTTAAGAAAAAGAATAAAGGAAAGAAAATTAAATTTACTTGCGCCAATAGCTGCCGAGTATAAAACTTCTTATGGAGATATAATTGCAGCTTTTATTAAAAATGAAATTACAGATCTTAGGTATCAAGATTTCATCTTGGAAGTAAAAAAACAAAATGGACTTATACTTTTTCCTCATCCATTTCAAAGCCATCCTGATGATAAAATTGAATTAATTGCTTCAGATGCAGATTTAATTGAAATTTCAAATTCTAGATGTACTAAAATTCAAGATGAAAAATCTGAAAGATTATCTTATAAATTTAATAAGTTTACTTATCACGGGAGTGATGCCCATCTACCAAATGAATTATGTAATGTGATTGTTGAAATAGAAGGAAATCTTACTGAAAATGACCTAAAAAATTCTTTGATAAAATGTGAGATGAGTTTATTAAAAACAGAAAAAACTCTTATTCGAAATATAAGCCTTTCACAATTAATTAAATCCATCAAACAGAAAAATAGAAAATTATTTTTAAAAAATTTAGTTGGTATTTTTATCGATTCCATTCGATTAGGTTGGAATAAAAGAGTTACTTGATTAATGGGTTACATTTTTTTATTTTTTTGGATATCTATTCAGATTTTTTGGTATTACCTTCTTAAATTCTCTTCTGTAGATATCAAGGAAATCTCGATTCCATCCATTTTAATGGCTTTCATTTATATGTTTTCATTTGTTGGATTCCCTATTCTATGGTTCGGGCTAGATCCTTATAGAGAATTAGTAATAACCGATAAAAATATTCTTTATGAGTTATTTATGTACACAGTTTTTGCAATAACTTTTTTAATATTTGGCTTTATTTTGGGAAGACAATTTTTTGGAAGTTTAAATATATCTGAATATTTTCAAAGAGATAAAGTTGAGCTGGGAGATAATCATAATTTTTTGACTTTTTTATTTTGCGTTTTATTTATTTTTTGTATCGCCATATTGTTTTTATATATTTCCGTGATTGGTTTCAATAATTTAGCTTTCATTGCTGCCATTGAATTTGTTTCATCTGATATATCTACTACTGAACTAAGATCATCATCTACAAATGCTCTAGGAAACTACAGATGGTATAAGCTTTTTATGAATGATTTATTATTATTTTGTTCTTTTTTCTTTTTTGCATCAGCCCTGCTAAAAAGAAAATTTTTTTTATGGTTCTTAAGCATTTCGTCGATACTAATCGTTTCATTTGCTTTAATAATGTCGGGAGAGAAGGGACCAATAACGCAAATTCTTATTGGAATATTTCTAACTTATTATCTAACGCAAAAAGAAGGGAAAATAAATTTCAAAATAATTGCTATTTTTGCTTTTATTGGGTTTTTGATACTAGTGCCTGTTGATTACCTACTGCAACCAACTTCAGAAACTCTTCTAGAATCTTCTTCTAGTGTTATCAGTAGAGTTGTAACAGGTCAAATTCATCCAATGTATGTCTATTTTGAATATTTTCCTTATTATCGAGATTATTTAATGGGTGCAACATTTCCAAATCCTGGCTCAGTTTTTCCATTTGAGCCTGTAACTATAACTAGAGAAATTATGGCTTGGGATAATCCAAAAGAAGCAGAATCTGGAGTCATAGGTACAATGCCGGCAATCTTTTGGATAGAGGCTTATATAAATTTTGGCCCCTATTTCTTTTTGGCTGTATCTGTCTTCATTGGGATTGGCGTTTTTCTCATCAATAAAATTATTCTTTTATTTAAACCAAATCCTCTAGTAATCTCTTTTTTTGTTTGGTTGATTTTATTTTATAAAGATTTGGCTGTTTCATTTTTTTCAGATCAATTTCTGAATCTTTACCTTTATGCAATCATTTCTATATTTATGGTTTTTTACCTCATTGTTAATAAGGGAAGATTGATTGTGACAAAGTGAAATGCTGGAAATTAAAATTCCTAAAAGTTTTTCAAAAGAGTTAAGTTGGCTTTTTAGAGTAATTCTCGATGATTTTTTTAATATACCTTATGAAATAGAAACTGTAGATGACGATAAAAACGTTTATATAGAAACAACTTCTAAATCGATAAAAATCCCAAATATCTTCTTATTTCAAGCCAAAAAAAATTGGTTAGATGAAATTTCTCTTCCTAAAAAAGTTTCTTTTTTAGCTCTTGAGAAATATTTCAATAAGCAATTTCATAAGCCTGATTTGCCAGTCTTTTTTGGAAAACCAAATATTGAATTTTCAGAAAATGAGGTATTTCTTAAATTTGATTTAATTGGAACTTTATTTTTTTTTCTTTCAGGATATGAAGGTGCTTCATTTAAAAGAAAAGATGAGCATGAAAGATTTAAATTGGAAGACTCAATTCTTTTTCAACATAATTTAATTTTCAGAGCTCTGGTAGATGAATACTGTGAGGTTTTATGGCACTTATTAGAGATAAATAATAAAAATTTGAAACGAAAACCTACAGAGGTAAATCTTGAAATATCTTGTGATGTAGATGTTCCGTTTACTCTATCTTCAAGGTCTTTTTTTCTTACGTTAAAAACTATTGTTGGAGATATTCTAAAAAGAAATAATGTGTTTATTGCCTTGAAAAACTTTTTAAATTATTTTTTTACAAAAATTAATTTTTTTTATTTCGATCCTCTTAATACTTTCAACCTAATAATGGATGTTAACGAAATTTATGGGAACAAAGTTATCTTTAATTTTATCTTAAACCAAAATAGTTTTATGGATGGAGAATTTTCATTAAAGGACACACAGGTAAAAGTGCTTTTGAATAATATAATTAAAAGAGGACATAAAATAGGACTACATGCTAGTTATAATTCCTTTAAAGATATTTCTCTATTTTCAAAAGAGGTTGAAATGCTAAAAGAACTATTTAAGAAAAAGGGAATATCAAACTATAAAATCCATAATAGACAGCATTATTTAAGATGGTGTGACAAAAAAACTCCACATATTTTAAATGCATCAGGAGTAGATTTTGATTCTTCAGTCTATTTTGCATCTTCTCCAGGTTTTAGAGCTGGTACTTCAAAGGAATTTAGAATGTTTGATTTAGAAAAAAGAGAAAGCCTCAATCTTATTCAAAAACCTCTTTTAATTATGGAGGAATCTATGCTTAGTGATAAGTATTTAGGTTTAAAATCAAAAAAAGAAATTTTTAAAATGATTGATGGGCTTGTATCAACCATTCGTTATCATGGAGGAAACATTACTTTACTTTGGCATAATAGTTCTCTACAAACACGCTTTAATAAAAAAATATATAAAGAAATTTTGAAAAGAATTTCTGATTAAATATTTAAAAATTTTTAAAAATGCATAACGTACATATTTCTCTTACAAATATGGTAAATGAATCAAGAGTTCGAAAACAAACGGAATCTCTTATTTCTCAAGAAGCCATCTCAAAAATATCTATCATCTGTTTAGGTGATGGCAAATTAGCAAACGTTCAAGAGATGTCTGAAGATATAATAATCTATAGATTTAAACTTTTATCAGGCTCTCTTCCCAAAAAAATTTTCTTCCAATTTTTTAAATTGATAGAGTTTTACCTAAGGTCTTTTTTTTTCGTTGCAAATCAAAAAGGAAAAATCGTAAATGTTCATTCTCTGGCTTTGCTACCCTTAGGAGCATTATTGAAATTCTTTTTTAATGTAAAACTTATCTATGATGCTCATGAGTTAGAGACTGAAACACACGGCTTAGTAGGCCTAAAAAAAAATTTTGCGAAAGCATTTGAAAAAATCTTTATAAAATATGTAAATCTTGTAATTACCGTAAGCCCAAAGATAAAAGACTGGTATTCTTTAAAATATCAAATTTCTAACGTGATTTCTGTTCTAAATTGCCCAAAATTTACGTTGCCAAGGGAAAATAATGAATTAAGAAAACAATTAGGTATTTCACCTGAAAAAAAAATATGCCTATATCAAGGTGGATTCTTTCTTGGAAGAGGCATAGAAGAAATTATGTATTTTTTTATTTCTTCAAAAAGAAAGGATTTTGTATTAGTTCTTATGGGTTATGGAGATTTGGATGATTATGTTTTGAAACAATCAGATAATCACGCCAATATTTTTCATTTTCCTGCTGTAAGTTCAGAGAAACTAATTGAAATTTCTTCTGGAGCAGATATAGGCTTGTGTCTAATCGAAAATAGCTGTTTGAGTTATGATTATTGTTTACCAAATAAAATATTCGAATATAGTATGTCCAATTTAGCTGTATTGGGCTCTTCTTTAAATGAGATGAAGCCTATAATTGAAAATAATGGAATAGGAAAAGTTATTCATACGAAAAATGAAAATTCTTTTTGGAATTCTTTAGATGATCTCATAGAGATGAAAAAATCTCCCAAATTTAAAAGAAATTTAGAGCAGTTTTCTAAAAACTTTTGTTGGGAAGTTCAGGAAAGTTTAATGATTGATGGGTATAAGAAGTATATTTTTTAAAAAAATTTATGAAATACAAAATCTGTAAAAATTGCATAATGGATTCAAGTGATCCTGAAATATCTTTTGACAAAGAAGGCGTTTGTAATCATTGCAATAATTTTAAATTAAATATTCTGCCAAATTGGCCACTTCACAGCAATGGAAGAAGTGAATTAGATAAAATTGTCAGCCAAATCAAAAGAAAAATGAAGAATAAGCCTTATGATGTAGCAATAGGTTTGAGTGGAGGTTTAGACAGTTCATATGTAGCTTATATAACAAAACGAAAACTTGATTTAAGACCTTTGGCTATTCATGTAGATGGAGGATGGAATTCGGAACTTGCTATACGCAATATAGAAAATATTTGCAAAAAATTGGATATAGACTTGATTACTCATGTTATTGATTGGGAAGATATGAAAGAATTACAGAGATCTTTTCTTCTTTCTGGATTAGCAAATCAAGATGTTCCTCAAGACCACGCATTTGTTTCTGGACTCTATAAAAATTCCCTGAAATACGGAATTAGATTCATCTTCTCTGGAGGAAATATAGCATCTGAATCTGTTCTGCCAACTTCTTGGGCATATAATGCAATGGATTTAAGACATTTAGAAGGCGTTCATAATGCTCATGGAAGAAAAAAATTAAAATCCTTTCCCACTACAAATTTTTTTGAATTTTACTTTTGGAACAGATTTATAAGAAGAATGAAAGTAATAAGGCCTCTTAATTACATTCCTTATGTCCAAAATGATGTTATTGCTACTCTAAAAAAAGATTTAAATTTCGAATACTATGGCGGTAAACACTTCGAGTCTAGATTTACTAAATGGCAGCAAATATATTTTAGACCAAAAAAATTTGGCTTTGATGAAAGAAGAGCCTATTTATCAAGTTTGATTTTATCAAAGCAAATCTCAAGAACGGAGGCACTAAAGAATCTAGAGGCTTCAAAAATCAGATTTTCCGATATTAAATTAGAAACAAGTTTTATCTTAAAAAAATTAGAAATTTCAAAAAAAGATTTTGATATCATGATGGGTGAAAAAAATAGATATTTTACCGACTACCCATCCAACTTCTTTTGGTTTAATTTGAAAGACAAAATAAAAGCCTTTTTATCTAAATTTGAAATAAAATTTTCAAGCAATTCATAAAAATATGATTTCAATTGTCGATTATGGCTTGGGTAATATTGCCTCAATTCATAACATGGTAAAAAAAATTGGTTATCCTGTAGTTGTTACCAGTTCAAAAAAAGATTTATTTCAATCGAAAAAAATAATTTTACCAGGAGTTGGTCACTTCGATTACGGAATGCAAAACCTAAAAAAATTAGGATTAGTAGACGTATTGAATAATTGCGTTTTAGAAATGAAGATTCCTATTCTAGGAATTTGTTTAGGGGCTCAGTTATTTGGAAAAGGAAGTGAAGAGGGAAACGAAGAGGGGTTAAATTGGATTGATATGGAATCAAAAAAATTTAAATTATCTGACAAATACAGAATACCTCATATGGGTTGGAATGAAATAACCACTTTAAAAAATTCTGTAATATTCGATGAATACAGATTTAGAAGATTTTACTTTGCTCACTCCTATCATATGGAGTGCTTTGATGAGAAAAATATTCTTTCAACCACTGCTTATGAGTCTAATTTTAACTCTTCAATTATGAAAGAAAATATAATAGGGACTCAATTTCATATTGAAAAATCACTTAAACATGGAATGAAGGTAATGGATAACTTCTGTAAATATTTTAATGCTTAAATCAAGAATTATCCCGGTTCTTCTTCTTAAAGGAGAGGGGCTTGTAAAAACAATTAATTTTAAAAACCCTAAATATATCGGTGACCCAATAAATGCGGTAAGAATATTTAATGAAAAAGAAGTTGATGAGTTAATATTTTTAGATATTAATGCTTCAAAATTAAATGTAGAACCAAATTATCAATTGTTAAGCAATATTTCAGGTGAGGCATTTATGCCTATGTCCTACGGTGGGGGTATAACTTCACTTAAACAAATAGAAAAAATACTAAAATTAGGGTTTGAAAAAATTGTTATAAACTCTTCTTTTTTTTCTAAAAAAAATCTTATTCAAGAAGCCGTAAAAAATTTTGGCTCACAAAGTATTATTGGAGCTATAGATGTAAGAAAGAATATCTTAAATTCTTATGTTGTATATAAAAATTCTGGACTAACTAAAATTAAGGTAACTTTGAAGGACCATATTGCATCTCTTATGGAGGCAGGCGTAGGAGAAATTTTTATAAATTCAATTGATAAAGATGGATACATGAAAGGTTATGATTTAGATTTATTGAAAGTTGTAAGTTCATTAATAAAAGTTCCATTAATTGCTTGTGGAGGAGCAGGCAGCCTAAATCATTTAAAGGATGCTATTATCAGAGGAAATGCTTCTGCTGCAGCAGCAGGGAGTCTATTTGTATTTTTAGGCCCTCATAGGGCAGTGTTAATAAATTATCCAGATAGAGAAACAATTTATAACTTAAAAATAGATAAGTAATGTGTGGGATATTTGCATATTTTGGCCCCAACTCAGAAGATTATTCTTCAAAATCATCTATTGAAAAGCTAGAGAAGCATTTATCAAAAAGAGGAAGAGATTCTTTCGATTTTCATAAAGATGAAAATCATTTTCTTTCTCACTCTAGATTAGCTATTTATGATACGACAAGGAATTCACAGCAACCTTTTTTTTCAGAATGTAAAAATTATCAATTGATTTTCAATGGGTCTATATATAATTTTGAATATCTTAAAAAAAATTACTTATCTAATTCTAAATTTAGAACTAACGGAGATACCGAAGTTTTACTTCAGGGATTAATTGAATATAAGAGTAGTTTTATAAAATATCTAAGAGGATCTTGGTCTTTTGTATTCATAGATAAAAAGAATAGAGATGTGATAGTTTCGAGAGACACCTTTGGCGAAAAACCTTTGTATTACAAATTTGACAATAATGAATTGATTTTTTCTAGCTCTCTTTTTGCCATTTTAGATTTTCAATCCTCTATGGAAATTGAATATGAAAATTTTCAAAGATATCTTATCTATGGCCTTTCTCGAAATGGACTAGATACTTTCGCTAAGGGAATTAAAGTATTCGGCCCAAATCAATATCTTACTTTTAAGCTTAGCGGTGAAAAGAATAGTTTTAGCTTTTCTAAGATCTTTAAAAATGAATTCGATTCCCAATATCATAATTATTCATCAGAAAAAGAAACCCTTTTAGAAAAAAACCTTGAAGCAGCTTGCAATGAAATGCAAAAAGCTGACGTTCCTGTAACAGCAACTACAAGCGGCGGAATTGACAGTAGTTTATTGGCTTCTTTTCTAAATAATATTACTAAAAGTTTTTGCGCAGAGGTTTCAGGAGATTCATCTGAATATCTAAATGCTAAAAGAATAGAAAATGCTACAAATCTAGTAGTAAATAAAATATCAACACAATCAGAAGACTTAATTAATCATTTAAATCATTGCATATGCGCTCAGGAAGAGCCTTTTGACAGCCCAAGTGTTCTTCTTCAATTCCATATTTATAATGAAATTTCTAAGGATGGATATAGAGTTGTTATTGAAGGTCAAGGCGCAGATGAACTATTTTTAGGATATTCTAGATATTTACCATTTTATTTATCAGAACTTATAAGTTCTTTTAAGTTTTTTAAATCAGCTAAAGTTTTTTACTTAATGACAAAAAATGATAAAAATTTTTCAAGAATAAATTATTTTTTAAGTTTTTTTTATTTTAATTTTTCTTTTTTAAAATCTTTATACATATATTTAAAGAACGGCATTCCATTAAAAAACTTTTTATTTTTTGATTACTCAACTTCTGAACCTTTGGAAAAAAAACATTGGAGAAATAAAGAGATAGAAAATAATTTAACCAACTTATTAAACATAGCAGACAAAAATTCCATGTTTAATAATATTGAAGTAAGACTTCCATATCTTTATAGAGAGGTATCTAAAATTGCTATTGAAACAAATACCGAGGACTTATTGAAGAATAATGTATTTAAATCCCCTCTGCGATTAATTTTAAAAAAGAGAAATCTTAATGAAATATCAAATGATAAGTTTAAATTTGGATATCAGCCAAATAACTCAGAGATAATTTCAATTTTAAAAAACGCAATGTCTTTGAAAGATATTGATGAAAAATGGATAAGGGAGATAAATATCTTATTTGGCAAGGACTTACAAAGCTTGAAGGATGAGTTCTTCTTTAGGTCTCTAGTTTTTTTGAACTGGATAAGATGTTTGTCAGAAGAAACAGATTTAAATAAAAATATTTTTCTGAAAAATTAAACCTATCATGAAAAAAATATGTTTTTTAACTTCATCTCATCCGAGATTCGAACCAAGAATTTTTCAAAAAATGTGCCTCTCTACTGAAGAAAGTTACGATACGTCACTGGTAGTATCAGACTCGAAAGGTTTTGAAATATTTTCAAAAGTAAGAATTTATGATGTAGGAAAAATAAAGAATAAATTTTTTAAAATGATTGTGGTTCCATATTTAATGTTGATTAAAGTAAAGAAAATTAAGCCAAATATTGTTCATTTTCATGATCCTGAACTGCTTTTGATTGCTCCCATATTAAAACTTTTAGGTTTTAAAGTAATTTACGATTGTCATGAAAACTATGATCTGCAAATAGAGACAAGACAGTGGATACCAAATATTTTCAAGCCTTTAATTAAAATCTTTTATCTCTCTGTTGAAAAATTAACTTTCCCTTTTATTGATAAAATCATTTTTCCACAGCCAGCCATGATTGAGAGATATAAAAATTATTCTGAAAAAACACAGGTGATATCAAATTTTCCTGAAGAATCTTATTTAAAAAATATTAACTTAAATAAAAAAGTTAATAAAAAAGTTATCTATACCGGTGGAATCTCTGAGGAGAGGGGAATTTTCAATATTTTAAGCCTCGTAGAGCACATGCCTGATTATGAATTTACAATAGCAGGCTATGTTGAACCGAACTTATTGAGAGTCCTAAAAAAGAATAAGATCTGGAATAGGATAAATTATTTTGAATTTATTACAGACTCAAAATCTCTTCAAAAATTATATTCTAGTCACTCTTTTGGTTTGATTTTATTCAACAATGTTGGTCAATACTACATGTCATATTCATTAAAACTTTTTGAGTATATGGCTAATGGGCTTACAGTAATAATGCCAAATTTTGGAAATTGGAAATCATTTAATGAAACTTACAAAGTTGGATTAAGTGTAGAAGTTACTAATTCTTTGAACATAGCACAAAGGATAAATAAGCTTACTGAAGATGATATGTTACATTTCAGATTGAATAATAATAAACTTGTAAATAAAGTTTTTAATTGGGAAACTCAAAAAAAATTACTGTTAACTCTATATAAAAAAATGCTCGATGATTAAAAAATTTAAAAAAATAGTTGTTTTGGCGCCTCACACTGACGATGGAGAATTAGGCTGTGGCGGAGCCATTTCAAGACTAATCAGCGAAGGTGCAAAGGTTTTTTATTTTGCATTTTCAACAGCATCTAAATCTGTACCTTCAAATTTAAGATCGGATATCTTAAAAGATGAGGTAATGAAAGCAACAAAAGCTCTTAAAATTCCTAAAAAAAATGTATTCATTTATGATTATGAAGTCAGAAAATTAAATTTTCACAGGCAGGAAATTCTTGAAGATTTAATTCATAAAAAAATTGAAATTAAACCAGATTTAGTTTTCTTGCCTTCTCCAAATGATATTCATCAGGATCATGCAACAATCTCTGCGGAGGGGTTACGTGCATTTAAGAACAGTTCAATTTTAGGATATGAATTAATTTGGAATAATTTAACCTTTAATACAACATGTTTTATAAAGCTTGATAAAAATCATATTTCTGAAAAAGTTAAAGCCCTGCGATGTTATAAATCACAAAAAGACAAACCTTACATGCAAAAAGACTTTATTTTCTCTTTGGCGAAATCAAGGGGGGTACAAATAGGAGCAAATTATGCTGAAAGTTTTGAGGTCTTACGCTGGGTAATATAAAAGTCTTAGTAACTGGAGCCGGAGCGCCTGGAGGCCCTGGAATTATTAAATCTTTGACTTTGGATAGCAATATAACAGTCTTCTCAGGGGATATAGATTCAAATGCAACAGGAAGATTTTTTTCCGAAAAGTTTTTTCTTTTAAAAAGGGCAGACTCCAGAGATTTTATAAACGATCTTTTACAACTTTGTGTTTCGGAAAAAGTTGACATTATATTGCCTCTTGTTACCAAAGAGCTTTTTAAATTAAGTAAAAATAAGAAAAAATTCCAAGATAAAAAAATCAAAGTAATTGTCTCGGACTTTAATTCGCTTAGCATCGCAAATAACAAAGGGCTTCTTTACGAACATTTAAGTAAAAATGGCATCTCTTTGCCTTCATATAAAATTGTTAAAACAAAGGAAGAATTAACCTCATTTTCAAAAGATTTAGGCTATCCAAAAAAAAAGATTGTAGTAAAACCTTGTATATCAAATGGCAGCAGGGGAGTTCGTATTCTTGACGCTTCTTACGATAATTATTACTCCTTATTTAACAATAAACCATCATCTTTAATAACTAATTTAGAAGACTATTTAAAAATTTTGGGGAACAAAAAATTTCCAGATTTAATTTTAAGTGAATACCTTCCTGGAGAAGAACTTACTATTGATACATTAGTGAATGATGGAAATATTTATAGGCTTCTTATAAGAACACGTAATCAAATTAGAAGTGGCATCTCAATATCAGGAAAATTCGTAAGAGATTCAAATGTTGAGAAATATGTAAGAGATATAATAAAAAATATAAAAGGTTTAAACGGCCCGATAGGTTTTCAATTAAAAAAATCTAAATCAAAAGGATATCTTCTTTTAGAATCTAACCCGAGATTGCAAGGAACTTCAATCGCCTCTCATGGTTTAGGTTTAAATTTTCCTCTAGAAGCTGTCGAGTTGTCTCGAGGACAAAAACCTATAAAAATTATAACGAAACAAAATATAGCTTTTTCTAGATATTACGAAGAAATATTTTATGAATATTAACTATTTATTATCTTCAGTAAGTAAAAATCGAACAATAATTTTTGACTTGGATAACACAATATACGAGGAAAGGTTATTCCTTTTCAAAGCATATAAGAACATTTGTAAAAAATTCTATAAAAACAAATGGGAAGACTCTTATAAATTCCTTGTAGAGGAATTTGAATACTCTCAACATAAAAATATATTTTCTAAATTATTAGCTGAATTTCCTTCAGATGATTTGAATTTAGAAAAAATTATTAAATTTCTAAGATTACAATCATTTAAAAATGAACTCGAACCATTTGATTGGTTTAAGCAATTTCTATCAAAGATACCTAAAGAATATAAAATTAGAATTATTACTAACGGAAATCCATCGCAACAAAAGAATAAATTTAAATCAATAAATTTTAGCAATTCTCCAAATGAATTTGAGTTGATTTGCGCAAATGAGACAAAACCTAAACCGCATAAACAATCTTTTTATGAATTAAAAAATTTTTCTAATTTTATTTCCCCAGTTTATGTTGGAGATTCTATTTCTGATGAGGAATTTTGTGCAAATTTAAAAATTGAATTTTTCAACGTTTCATTGTTAATTTAAATTAGCATGAGAATTAAAAATTTTTTTAATCTCTTTTGCTGACCAATTTTTTGCTTTCTTTTTAGCAAAATACATTAAAAACTTTTCATAAGTCACAAAACTATTTGATACTTCCGGAAAAAAGCTTGCGTCAGGATGGCAATTCAAAGTGATAAGACCACCTACTGATTCTAGATGATGAATAATTTTCACAACTTCTTCTTTTTTAGACCAACATAAAGAGTCCATTAAAGTTAGCGGATTGTGAATTACATTTACTTCTCTCTTCAATTGCCTGGACCATGGTATAAAGGGGCCAGCTATTCCTGCTTTGAAACCAATTTCATCATACCAACCAATACTTTCATCTAACTCTATACCACACTTTTCAATATTGACTGGATTAGTTAAGGCGTCATAAGCAAGATAGTGGGCTCTGCCAGATGATACTTTTTTTGAAAATAATTTTTCTATTATTTTTATTTCACTTTTTATTTTTTTAACTGACCTTGCACTCCAATAATTATAATGAACGCCAACATTGAAGTTTTTTGGAATTATATTTATGAATTTTTTGATGTTTATATTCTTACTTCTTGCTCCAAATCTCCCTTGTTTGCCTACTAGAAAATAAATATTTGAAGAGAAGCCATACTTTTTTTCTAAATTTATCATTCTTTGAAGATTGCCTTTATAAAATTTATATGGGAAAACTAATGTGATTAATAAACTTTTTAATAAGATGTATATTTTCTTAAATTTGAGTTTTCTCATTGCGATAAAGATTTTTGAGACCTTACTTAATAAAGTAAATAAATCATTTCCCTTTAACTGGTCTATATCATGAGAAATTGATAATCCTACTGGAGATACCCACTCATTTTTAAGAGAAAATTTTGGTTTATTTTTAAATTTTAATGCTTGCATTGCATCTAGAAGCACAGCGTTAAAGTCATTTAAAATAGGGACATTTAATAATTTTTTTTCTGATTTGTAAGACTGTTTTGAAGAAAATCTTTGATGAATATCTTCTGATACAAATCCTTCTTCTTCTCTAAAAGTTAAGGATTCCATCATGTTTCCCCAAAAATCCCAAGACGGTATCAAACCTCCCGATTCATTTTCAAACCAAACACAAACATCACCACTTGATATTCTTTTCAAATTTTCACTCGAAATATCTATTGGATTCCAAGTTTTAATATTCGTATTTCCAAAATCAAATTTATAAATTTTTTCACAACAATTAATTTTAAAATTTGTGGGGATATAAATGTATCGATCTCTTGATTTATGAATATCTTCTTTGTCTATTAGTTTTATTAATTTTTGATCATAAATAGCAAGCCCTTCATTTGAAAATTGAAATTTTGAAAGTGTTGCTAATTGATTTAGAAGCCAGTAATCAACATTCAAAATAAAGCACCTTGGTTCATCAATCTGGTTATGTATAAATCATTTAATTTGAGGTTATTATCTTTATTTTGATTTTTTAAAATAAAACTAAGACCTCTTTGTGTCTCTAGCCATCCGAAATCTTTATATAAATTTAAGATTTTTTTTGAAAGAGGGTTATTACCCAGATTCCAACTTCTTATTATGCTAGCATTTTCTTTTTTTACGTCATTCTCTACGTGCTGTAACAAATGAAATAGAAGGTAATTTGATTCTTTGTTTTCTAAATATTTTGGATCTACTATAAAATCAACAATAGCTGCAACAGATTCATTTATACCGTAAATAACATATGCTATTGGCTTACCTTTTTCTTTTAAACAAATAAATTTTGGTTTATTGAAAGGGTTGTTGAAAATTCTCCATTCAAAAAAATCTTGACTCCTATTAATAGATGTAACGTTATTTCTGTCTAGAAATTTTTCAACAACACCTTTTAAATCATTAGAGAAAGAACTTACACTCTCAAAAGAGATAAAATCTTTTTTTTTAAGCTTTGGCTTTTTAAAATTTGAGTAAATAGAACAAGACAAAGATAGAAATTTTTCTAAAAATAATCTTGGATTTTCATACGAACCAGTTATTTCAGATAAACCCTTGTTATTAAAAACTTTAAAAACTTGTGAGGTTGTTCCTAAAGTTTCAAAACCAATCCTTTCAAAAGGTTTAACTGCTGGAGTGAAGCCCCAGATAAAATCAAAGTTATTTACCTCATTAATTTTAAACAATTTTTGATACATGAGATCAAATAGATTTTTCCCTCTAAATTCATTAGAGATTAACGTCTCTTCAGATTTTGCAGTATTGATCATTTGATTTGAAGAATTAATAAAAGGTATAGGAATTAATGCTTGAGTTCCTATGATTTTATTTTGGTATTCAGCATAAGAAAATAGAAGATTGCCATCTGATGAGATTTTCCTTGCAAACAACCATTTCCATTGATCTAAAGATCGATTTTCATTGTAGTAATGATTAAAAAAATTATTTAATCTATTCGCATCATTTAGTGTTGCTAATTTTATTTTAATATCGCCTGATAAGTCTTCCATGGATTTCTTTAAGAATCCAAATTATAAATCACAATTTATTTTAAAACCCATTTTTATAATCTTTGATTAATGTATTTATGTTAAATTAGCCCCCTTGTTATGTGTGGTATTTTTGGCGCAATTTCTGATGATGGAAATATTGTAGATGATTTCAACATACTTGCTGACTTGGCACAACAAAGAGGAAAAGACTCATCTGGAATCATAGCTTACAAAAATGGAGATTTCTCAGTCTCAAAAGCAGACTTTCAAATAAATGAGCTTTTAAAAAAAATTAATCTTTCTGAATCAAAATGTCTTTTTGGACATAGTAGATTAATTACTAACGGCCATTTAGATAATCAACCTGTAAAAAGAAAGAAAATATTGGTTTTACATAATGGAATAATTACTAATCACAATGATATTTGTGAAGATATAAATTTCAAAAAAAAATTCAAAATAGATTCTGAAGTAATTAATGGAATATCTCATGATTTTTTATCTAAGGGTGGAATTTTGCAGAATCTTCCAAGTGAGATTTATAAGAAATGTATCGGTGTTGTTTCTTGCGCAATAATAATTCCTTATTTGGGAAAACTAGTTCTAGTGTCAAATAACGGAAGCTTGTACATAGGAAAGAAAAATAAAAATATCTTCTTTTCGTCAGAAGAGTATCCTTTGAAAGTAATAAAAGCTAAAAAAATTAAAAAAATTTTAAATGATTTTTTAATCATCGATATTCCCAAATCAGATAAAAAAATTGCAGAAAAAATATTTACCACTCAAAGACCTAATTTAGTTCCCGAGTTAGTTCTATCAAGTTTTAATGAAAATTTACTTCAATATGAGAAGCCTAATCTAAAAAGGTGCAAAAAATGTATTCTGCCTGAATCTATGCCATTTATTTCTTTCGATGAGAAAGGCATTTGTAATTATTGTAAAAACTATGTTGAGAGGAATA
>PYIJ01168446.1_pt1 | contig 28312 bp, 36 predicted proteins | sample 3578051 | NCBI WGS metagenome assembly PYIJ01 (sample SAMN08408021, study PRJNA431606) | Marine metagenome isolate SA_KN192-05_S13_5m, whole genome shotgun... | biome: marine; feature: oceanic pelagic zone; material: water; isolation source: surface water sample, 0.2-0.8 um fraction ... | reverse complement strand
GTAAGTTGTTCACTCAATTCAAAAGATATGTAACAAACGTTCAGACCAGCCTGTGCCCAGTTCACTGCAAGATTCTGCAAGAACAAACTCTTACCTGCGCCTGATCCACCTGCAAAGATGTTTAGTTCTCCACGGTTGAAACCGCCAAACAGTTTCTTGTCTAAGTTCGCCCAGCCTGTGCTGATCTGTCCGTTGTTTGCCTTGAGTGCCTCTAGTCTTCCTTTCGGATCCTCAAAGTAGTCTGTACCAAGATCACGTGTCAGTCCTACATTGACTGCTTCCTTGACCATGTCCTCTACAGGAGCATAGTCACCCTTCTCTAGCAAGTCTGCCGATTGTAGTATTGCATGTTCTAGTGCCTTGTGTCTTGAAAATGTTTCAAATTCATCTAATAGCCAATTGAAATGGCTTGGGTCTAAATCTTTTGCTGATTTTAATTTTATATCATGTTTTGCATTTACCTGTTCTACGTCAGGCATTACTTTGTATTCGTCCATGTAGTCTTTTACAAACTTTGCAATAGGTTGTAGTTTACGGTCAAACGATTCAGGTTTGAATATGTTCTGTGCCCTTGCAAACGACTCGGCGTCCGCCAATAGCATTTCTATATAAAGTTTTTGTACATCAAATGTGTATTCAGCCATACATCTTTCTCTTTAAATCTATCTTCAGTTTACTTCGTTCTGTTGTTTTCAATATTGATTGTATAGTAAACAGCCTGCCATATTTTAACACAGCATCCGCCACATCGCCAACCGTTTTGTCCCATTCTGGAAAAGCAACACTCCATCCAAATTCTATTGCTTGGTTAATCAGTTTTTCTCCCGGAGCATCTCTGTCTGGCACTACAATTACTTGTCTGCCTAATGCATCTATTAACTCTCTTTGTGTTTCATTTATCTCCGATCCTAGTATGCTTACACCAGAAACGGTTATTGCATCAAATGGACCTTCAGTAACTATTACAAACTTTCTTGTCCAGTCCTGTGCATCCATGTTAAACACATATCCTGGTTGCACGTCCGTGTAATATTTTACTTTGTCAGATTGGTCAAATATTCTTCCTGTAAAGCCAACGATATCACCACGCCAGTAAAATGGAATCAATAATCTTCGATCAACGTCCCAATGCTTGTCAGACGAATACATAAAGTCATACCAATCAGCACCTATGCCTCTTCCTGCTAGATAGTTTAATAAATTATCAATTTTGGTTTGTTGCTCATTAGTCATTGTTCCTACTGTGTACTCTTCCAGCCATTCGCCAAGTGATCTTGTTTGTTTTGGTAAGTCTTTTTTCTTGAATGTGACAAATTTTTTCTTTTCGTATTTGACGTCACCTTCTTCTTCACGCATGGCTTCTATTGCTAATTTACGTATTGTGTCATCGGGTATGCCAATGTATCCCATGAACTGTCTCATTTTGTATGTAAGTTTTCTTCCTATCACATAACTTGCTTTGTAGCCACAGTTGAAACAGTGATAACTGACTGTGCCATCAGCACTGGTCATTATGCCACCACGCTTTTTCTTGTCTGCAGTTTCGCCGTTGTGTACACAACAAGGTGCATTGAATGATATCCATCCGGAAGGAGTTTTTTTCCTACCCGCAGGCAGGCTCGTCAGAATAGTAGATTGGATCAGGTTCATACCCTATATTTTACTGTCTATAAAGGATTTTGTCAATCTTTCCAGTGTTGTCTGGATCATTATCCCAACTGAATCTAACGGAATGGTAAACTCCTGTGAAATTCAATGTGCTTGGTATAGAAGCACTCGATAGGGTTGTCTCGGTAATTTTAAAGAAGTCTGCGTCCTGTGGACTTGATGCCATGGTTCCTTGAACAATCAATTTACCAGAAAAACTATGTGGATAGATAGCAATGGTGTGTAAGGCTTCATTATTGTTAATTCCTGGTTTCCCGTCTATTGCACTTGAAGTATTTTTTAATGGACCTCCTGTGCCAGTGAAACTTGATATTTCTGTACTCGCAACAAACTCTGGATATGCACCATCCAAAATCTCTATTGTTCCTGCAGATGCGTAACCTGTGTCTGAGTATGTGACTTCTCTGCTTCCATCTGATTTTACTTCACGCACTGCAAAGTTGTAAAATTTAGCATCTAGTGGTAACAAGTCGCCTTCTGTAATCGTGCAACTAGCATCACCCTTTGTGCTCACAGTAGAGCCATCGTCTAGTATTGTTAAAGTTTTGGTGATTACGGATTTTTTGGACTCCGTATCAATCACATTCAACTCATAAGTCTTAGAAGTGATATCTTGGGCCTTTTGATCCTCGTTTTTGAACGTGAATGTAAGGGGATTGCTGACCCCTCGGTGTATAGTCAATCGTCTATCGTACACTTCTGAGTTCCTCCCGTGAAAACCATTTACGTAGGATATTACCAACTGTGATAGTAAATACCTTGATACTGTTTGCATAATACATATTTAACAGTATTTATAGATAGAGCATGAACGAAATTTTTAAGACTTTAAGAGATAAATTTCCATTTTTGAGCCTGATTAGAAAGGGCGATTTGGAATATGTTGGTATTGTGCAAAATCAAGACGCCAACGTTATCAGTTTTTACGATTATGGTAGACTTATGCTACCGCAGGATAAAATGAAATATCTCAAATGTGGGGAAACTTGGTGGCACGAGTCTAATCGTAAATTACCAATTAACATTTTCCTTAAGGGCGAGTTCCGTTATTTCCGTTCAACATTGGTAACTCTTAATGCAAAAGATATTGAAATCGTGCATGGGCCAACAGTTAAACTTTCGGAAATTTCGAAGAAACGGGTGAAGAGGAAAACAATCCAACTCGTTAGAAGACCTATCTAATCTTTTTTCTCAGGAAGTATAGAACCTGTTGTAATATAGTGTTGTGTTAAAGGACTATCTGGCTGATAGCCATATGGATCTTTTTTTGAAGCGGAGTTTCTTTTAGTACGTTTTTTTTGGATTTTTTTCTTTTTATATTTTTGATGGTGCATCAAAACTATATTTAGCACGTGAAAGCAAATTCATCTGAACTACGATTGCCTGTGCATATGCAACTGCGTGAGACTTCTTGAAAAAATATGATCCGTCGGCAGGACGCACCCATACTTCGTTTGTTATATCCTTCCACTCCTTGTGCACCAAGTGTCGTTTGGCTGGTCTTATTATTGCTAGTACAGCCGCAAGTTGTTCAATAGTTCGAGGGCGTAGTGTTGACACAATACCGAAGTGCCCGTTAAGGTGGAAAAGTTTTTCAACTATCTTTTGATCTTCCAACATATCCCAGTCAGGTTCTTGTATCATCAATTCAACTAGTTCTTGTTCTGACTTGACTTCTTTGTATATGTTTACATTCAACATGTCTATTTTAAAATATTTTCTATCTTCCGCTTCCTTGTAATCTAGAGAACTGTGTCCTGTCACAGGATGCTCTGGACAAGCATGGAAATAAACTCCTGTCTTATGTTTTTCCATTTTGTCGTCTTTTATTATTGTAGCGGGTGTGTGCTTGAAAAGTTTCAGCACTCCATCTCTATCGTAAAAATCTATATCTACATCAGGCATTAGTGTACACTTCCTTTTTTCTTTTCAGTATATTTTATAAAATGTTCTTTGCTACCAGGATCTAGAACGTCAACGACGTCTAGTAATTTTCTGTAACCTTCTGTGTTCAGATACTCCTTATTCATATCGGGCATAATCACTCTACCGATCGATCCGTCCTCCTTGATAACCACAGCACAATCTCCTTCCTCGAATTTAAGATCATCAGCAATTTCTAATTTTATCTTAGACAATTTTGGCCTCCTTTGCTGTGTCCTGCACCAGCATATGATCAGCAGGATAACTTTTCAATTTGCTTGGCCAGAAACTTGGGTTTATAAATCTTTCTATCATTTGTAATTGTTCGTCGTTAAATGATTTTAACATCCTTTTGCCTGCGTTGCAACCTAGCAACAACCACGGACTTATCTTTCCTTGCTGTATGTGTGCAACTGCTCTATTTGTATTCACAAGCCTGAAGTAGTCTGACCACTGTGCATTTTGTTCGTTTGCCCAATCCATCATTGTTGCTATACTTCTTTGCAGTGCGGCCTCCACTGGTTCCGTCTTGAGTGTGTCTATTAGATATGCTTCGTATAAATCGTCTCTTGCCCAGTGGTCCAATTTAATTTTTGATTGTAAAACATAATCAATATATTTTTCTGGATATATTGGGTTGATGTGCATAATATATCTACCAAATTTTACGAATGCGTTATAGTAAGCACTTTTACAGAAGTCGTCGTATGTTTTTACTTTCGCATTGTGTTGATGTATTTGATAGAATCTTTGGAATACCATAAATGCGTTGACCACCCATTTTTCATCGCGTTGTAGATATCTACGCTTTGGTTCACATAGGTGGACTTGCAAGGTTCTTGCCTTTGCAAATTCCTTGCCACAGTAGGTGCATTTATTTTGATTCGATGCCATGTGCTTCTATTAATTCCTCAAGTTCTTTATCTGAGATAATTTTGTCTAACACTTCTAAGTCTGCTTCTTTCCAGTTTGGATAAATTTGTTGCAACTGCTTTAGACTTTTGTTTGGAACACGCTTCATTGGTTTGATCCATGGATGGAACTGTTGCTGAAGCGATCCACACATTGCCGTTAGTATCCATAGAAGTTTTTTGTGTTTGCCTAGAGTGAAGCAATGTTTATTAACACATTCGTTGATCATTTCTACGTAGTGTTCTACATAAAATGGGTCTTTTGAAGATGTGCTTGATACGTATCTCATGAGCATATAAGGAGAGTACAAAGATTTTTCCTTGTCGTCTATCCTGTCAAAGTAATCTTTGTTTCTGAAATCGACTGCCTTGAGTCCGTTCCTAAGATCAAAAAATTTTCTATTTTTTTCTGCTGGCATATTTTAATCCAAATGTTGTACAATCTTTTGGTGTAATAAATGTTAATTTTATTTTGTTGTTCATATGTTGTAAACCTGAAACTTTATCATTTAATTTTGCTTTCCCTAACCAATCGAAGAACTCCATTGCCCATTTACCGTCGTCCATCCACACAGGCGTTCCGTTACTTGTTAACATAATAGGAGCCTCTATTTTAATTGTTTTTCTACCAGACTGAGCCATAATCTACTTGTTCACATTGTCTTGATATATCTTTTACAAAGTAGGCACACATTGGCTTTGGACCATCTCGCAATGGAACTGCTAACATCTGTCCTGATTTTATTTTTGGAAAGTACCATTTTACTTCTGTGTATATGTCTACAACATCAATAGGCATAAAGTCTGGTTTACTACTGCTCAAAGGATTAAACGTAAAAGCATCAAAACCTCTGTCATTCAAACTTGTAATTGGTAGCACGTGCATCTCTGATTGGCCTGCTTCTCCTATTAACATTTTCCAATCAAGTGGCATTTTAATTTTGTGCTCACCTATTTCCAGAACGGCGGCCGGAGCATTAAAACTTTCTAAGAATATTAATGGTATGTAAAAGAAATCTGGATTGGCAGGATCTGAGTTGTCCAGAACAGCAAATCGTAATTTCTCATCAACCCATTCAGGTATTCTTTCTAGTGTGTATGTTCTATCGTCCAGAGTAAGGATTTTCATAATCTATCTTTTCTATATTATACGGGTAATTTGCCTCTTTGTAAAACTTTTTTCTTTGACCGAGGTGTCTTTTTGCAAACTTGCAACTGCTGGTTATATCCCATATTTGCACACTATCCTTGTCCTCTGCCTTACGTATACCACGTCCTATCGATTGTATCACACGCACAAATGACTTGCCTGGTTCTATTAGGACAAGATTAAAAATACGAGGAATATTAATGCCAACAGCGGCAACTCCATATGTGGCAATAATAATTTTATTTTGGCTAGTAGAGATTTCATCATATTGTTCCTTTCTATCTGTATTTTTAGTTGAACCAGAGACAAATACTGCGTCCTTTAATTTCTTCTCTAGTATCTCACCTGCACTTATTCTATCAACAAGTATCAAAGTATTACCTGAAGTTGCTATGCTTTGGATGGTTTGTGCTACCCATGTCATCCGTGTCGTGTCTGTTGTGAGCCATTTTAATTCTTCGCCATAACTTTTGAACTGCGGGAAATCTTGTGTTTGTAAAACATTAACATGACAGTTAGCCAATACTCCTTTGTCTTGCAATTCACTGGCCTGTATTCTGTTTGCAACTTCACCTATGCTACATTTAAGTCCCATGAATTCATAATCTGCTTTTGGCACAGTACCTGTTAGTCCCCAACGTATGCCACAATGTGCAAACGGACCAGTAAGCAATCTCTTAAGGACGTCTGCTTTTGCCATGTGAACTTCATCGATTATTACTGTGTTGATACCTTGTATGGCTTCGAGAAACTCTGTTGTGTGTTCGTCTTTGGCTTTTTTCTCTAGCACGTTAAGACTTTGCCACGTTGCAATCGTGTTGTATCTTCCAAGTTCTTTCCTATCTCCGTAGTATACTCCAGTGTCTAAATTGCATGTAAGAAAATCTTCTTCTGTCTGTGTTACTAAACTTTTGTTAGGTACTATTGTAAGTGTTCGTCCATATGGTTCTACAAGTTGACACAACGCCGCTGTAATAATTGTTTTACCTGCACCTGTGGCAATCTCCTGTATACACTGTGGATTTTCTATAAACTTGTTTATAGTTTCGACTTGATAATCACGAAGTTCTAGTTTTTGTCCTGCACATGGATGATTGTCGGGCCATGTTATGTGTGATAGATAATCTTTATCTACTTTTTTGAATTCAAAATTGTGTTGCTGTCTTCGATCTTCGAAATCTACATATACGCCGCCGTCTTCTAATATTGGCAATATTTGGTCGACAAGATTTAGATATGTTGTGCCTCCCAATCCAAAAAAACTTACTTTGCCGTCCCACCTGCCAAGTTTCACTGCTGGTAGATGCCTAGCGTATGGAATCTCATATTTAAATTTATTGGATAGACGTTTACGCCATTCGAGAGACAAGTTCTCAAACTTCACATTTACTTCGTCTTTGATTACTAGTTTACAACTACTCATTTATAATTTTTTAATAACGTTATCATGCCAATCCCAACTACTAGGTTGGTGATCACTATAATACAACTTTTTAGGAAGATTTTCAAGTAGTCTTTTTAGATTGTCCGTCCCTGTGGCATAATAACCACCGCCTAATGCAACTAAAGACGACTGTGGTTGAATCTTACTTTTAATCAGTGCCCGAGGAACTCTGTTTCTCACAAAAATTATTTTGGTATTTTTATCTATGAATTTAAACTGTTTGCTCATTTGATGTAGTTCGTATAGATTTTCAAAGAACTCTTGAGACATTTGGTTATTAAGCAAGTAAGTTCTTTCTTGATTAAAACGATCTAAGTCTTTTTTGAATATAGGTTCTTTCAAGTCAAAACCCCAACTACATTCTTTTAATAAATCTATTCCATACTCTTTGAATGCATTTAGCCATTCCCAGAACTCTTCTACTTCCTTAGGTTCCTGTACTTCGCTGTGGCAAGGCATTAGTAGAGGAAAAGCATTCAATTCTATTAATGATTTTACTACTTCCTTTTTAGAAAATGTTTTAGAATCTATCCAAAGTTTGTGATAATTTTTTTTAGCAATTTTTTTGGCTAGAGGATTTACAGCAGGAAAGTCTAATTGACTTGCATCTATCCTTAAATTTTTGAGACAGTCTACTTGTTCAATTAAAGATTTATTGGCCATATGTGTTTGCCAATACTCCGCCATCGATTCAGGTGCATGACGGAGTTGCACTGACCCATCAATTATTTCTGCGGACGGTACTTTGAAATTGCTTATTGCTTTGTTTACTTCGTCATAATCTTTTAGAATGTCTTTTGTTACAAATTCAAAATCATATCTCGCGGCTATCAGGGTGATATAGTACACAGTAAGATCAGTAAGTTTGAATAGCCATGTTTTAGAATCGCCGTCGTAGGAATAATAGGATGTTGGCAAGTTACGTTTGTCTTTGATACATCTAATTAATTGTATAACTTTTTTGTTGTAAGGAAATTTTACATGAATGTATGTCTCGTTGTTGTGTGTTACGTACTTGATTGTTTTTTCAAAATTTATAACTCTGAATTCTGATTCATATACTGGATTGTCTGCAAGATATTTCAGGTCCATCCCGTGTGCTTCAAATTTTGTGAGATATCTTTTAAAGATCATCAATGCAAGTTTGGCTTGTTTTTCTGTCCAAGCATACTGAGATTCGGCCAGTGATACGATTGTTTGCCTATCCTTTGGATGTGGCTTGATTCCCCCTGTATTTCCTATCATACCGGGGTTTGCCCAAAAATAATCATTATATGCTAATATTTTGAGTGCTTCGTTAACTGTTTTTGGCAAATCTGACTGCATTTTCTATCCTGGTAATTTAGATAATTATTAGTATATTATAGCATAATTGGTAATATAGTCAACCATGAAAAAGTACAAAAACAAAAGTGTAAATGTCAGGAAACAACTCAAAATTAAGTTGGAAAATACTCTGACTAGACATAAAAACATTGCCGGATTTAAACCAACAGAACAACAATTATATCACTGGTTTGGTGTGATCAACAGAGGACTTTTCAACAGTAGATTACCAAGAGTACCTCTACATATTAAAAAGTTACATAAGGATTGGGGAAGATGTGTGGCAAATTGGGACAATAGAAAAACACCCAAAGGCAAATTTGATCAAAGGGTAATACCATATCATATCGAAGTTGAATACTATATCGAATTACACTGCAAATTTCCTAGGTGGAAAGATTTTATAGAAACACTTGCACACGAAATGGTACATCTATATCAAATGACTTGGCTGAAAGATCCTTATTCAAACCATAACTCTAACTTCTTTGCTTGGAAAAATAAATTTAAGGTTGCAGGTTTAAACCTGTCCAGGTGCTAAAACTTTTTCAAATTCAGCGTAACTAATAGTTTTTGTATTGCCCAGGTCTGTACCTGTTTGTAAATTTTGCATGTATTCGGGAGGATTGTCATGTACAACAACATAATTTACATATGGTCTCATTTTGATCATATCTCTAAATTGTTTTAACCAACCATCGAATACAGTGTCGTCATTTCGAGGACCATAATTCAACGTGTCTTGATACATGTTGTTTAATTCACCCTTGCCGTACTCTCTGAAATCATAACCAATCAGATAGATGTTTTTATGTCCATGGACACCTGCAGTCCAAAAGGCTGTGTTTCCTGATATCCAGTGTGGATTGTTTGGTACCAAATGTAAAAGTGGCGGTCCGCCTTTAGGATGTCTGTTGACTTCTATTGAAGGCGCATAGTGTATACATTTTTCATAAACTTTATCCTTGACCATTGAAAGAGTCATCCTTGCGTCAACACTAAAAATAAAATCTGGCATGAAGTCTCTGTACAGTGCGTTACAGCCGTAAGTTTGTCCTGTTGCTTTTAGTTTATTGAGATCAAAATTTTTCCTCGATGGACCATTTCCGATGCAGTAAGCGTTACCTCGCACCTTGGCCTTGACCCGGTCTTCGTAGTAAGCAGTCTCCTGTGTTTTCTTGCCGTTACGTATAATCAGATTTGTGTTTACAGTTTCCCCTGTGTACGGCTTCCATTCGATTGGCTCGATCTTATTCATAGATAATTTTTAATAAGTCTTTCTTTAATTCTTTTCCATGGTAATCCATTTGCAATTTCGTCTTGAAACCATTCAGTGTATGATAACTTGTTTGCCCATGTTTGTCTATCAGGCATTCTTGGATCATTGATATTTTCTAGAGAATGATTACCAACATCGTAACACAGACTGCTTTCAGATACAAAAACAGGAATGCCGTTGATTACTGCCTCCATGGCAGGATTTGAACTATGGTTTACTACTGCCCAAGCATTTTTTAGAGTGTCTTTAAAATTGGTGTCGTCAATTGTGTTGCTGTCCATTACAGGTCTAGTAATTGTTACATTTTTATATTTGTTTGTATCTAAACCAACAGGGTTCCTAGGATGAGGTCTCACCTGAATAGGCTTGTTGGTGTGTTTTCTAATTTGCTCTATCTGTTGTTCGAACCAGACTTTCATGCTAGGCATACCACTCCACTGCTCGGATGCATCATGTTGTCCCAAAATTATTATGTTGTCACCCGTCTGTTTCCATGGTTTAATGTTGTGTTTGAATAATGGCCATCTAGTTGCGTCGACTTCTTGATTGGCAAAGTCTGCTCTTCTGTTGACTCCATTTATTCCAATCTTGAAACTTTTATTTCTTCTAAGTCCTCCTACTTCCAGCACGATCACAGGCTTGTTGGCCTGTCTGTATCGTTTCCATATCTGTCTGTAATTACGCATCCTGCCTAGCCATAACACACTCCATATTACTGCCACGTCGGCGTTGCTATCTCTGTTGAGTATTACTTCGTCACCTGCGTCTTGCAAACTTTTTATAAACGCATTGAATATAGGCTCCGAATTTAATGGCCCGTGCTGTGTCCAAACTTCTAACTTCATTTTACTTTTTTCCAATAATCCAAATCAGCAATACCTTTTGTTTCTTCGCGTGATTGTGGTTTGAAATCTTTTTTCCAACTTGTTCCTGTCTCCTTTCTTTTGCCTTTGAAGTGGTCCATGTATAATCCTAACACGCTATTAATGAATACATGATGTCCTCTTACGCCACTAGCGTATCCTATGTCATTTACTTTTGCATCTTTTTCTTTTTGATATTTTTTAGAGAGGAACCAAAGCGAAGAACAGTCTGTCCATCCTGACGTAAGTTTGAATACTCCTCCATTTATATAAAGATTTTCCCAGTCGGTGTTAAAGTTTTGTATCTCTGGATGTTTTAAATTATATCCAACAAATCCGCATTCTGGATCTTTGCCTCCGTCGTTTAGTTTTGGATTCTCTCGCCCAAGATAGGTTATCAATGTGTCTTTGGGTAACACTTGTTGTAAAAAACTTTCTGGCATGGAACGGAAACTATATGTGTCAGCATCAAGCCAAATTACATAATCATAATCAGTATTAGACTTTATTGCGTGTGTCACACAAAATACTTTGTTTGCAAATCTAACAGCATTCCACTGGAATGATCCTTTGGACGGCATAGGACCTGGCCTCCTCACCCCGTTGGGTTTTAATTCTATCTCACCATTTGCTACAGGGTCGTCTTTGTGTTTATTTTTAAATTTCAATAATTCTGGCTGAACAGCATGGACATCAAGCCATTGCACTCTTGGATGTTCAAAAATATCCTGTGCCTGTGACTCATGGTACACTGCGATTTCAGTGCCCTCCGGCCAATGTTCTAATACACTGTCTACTGCACGTTTGGCGTATTGGTTCCATGTGCCTGGCTTGTATGATGTTATTACTTTGATCTTCATGAAAATATTTACATTACCTTGTCATGTTGTATTTTTTAATCCAATCACTGACCATCCACGCTGGTATTAATGCCTTGCCTGCTTTTTGGCTGGCACGTACTACATTCAGTTTGGATTCCTTGCCTGTGCGTTCATTGTAAAACTTGTTAAGTTTGTTACTTGTACTTTTTGTAAGCCAGTGTCCTACAGGCACAGTCCATCCTGTCTTTTGTTTGTTAATAATTGCATCTGGCAGTCTACCAGCATACGCTTTCTTAATCAATATTTTTGTATCACTTTTGTCTTTTCCCATCTTGTCATCTGTGTGAATGCCAAAACAATATTTCATAAAAGTCTTGGTTGCTAAAGGGAAACGTCCCTCCATGCTGTACGCCATGCCGTATTTGTCATTTCTACTAAACATTTCTTCCGGCACCTGTGCAACACAGTCTAATGCCATATGAGAGCCTATTGGATCATTTGGATTCCATAGTTCTCCCTCATAACACTTTTTGAACTCTTCGAGAAGTATGTGATCGGGAACAGGATTATCTGTGAGGTTCAGTGGACGCTTGATACGGTTGAGCCAAAGTCTTAACACATCGTCCCAACTTTCTATTTTTGATTTTCCTATTTTTTTCTGTAAGAATTCTGGATTTTTCATTTTCCAATATTTTGGATATCCTGCTAATATCTCATCACCCATATCACCTGCCAGTGTTACAACTATTTCATTGTCTGCTAAAAACTTGTTTGTATAGCAATACATCGACATACTAGGATTGTACACCGGCTGTTCCATGTAATATATGCTGTCGTCCCATTTATCGATGAATGCTTCTGGAGTGATTACCACTTCTTTATGATTGAAACTATTTTCGTTTGCTAGTATTTTGGCACAATTTGCATCACTGTTATAGTCTTCGTCGGCTTGTACGTTTGGATTCATTCTGTTCGTGAATGTATTTGCTTCACCTTTTATTTGTTTCAATTCGTATGCAACTACACTTGAATCTAATCCACCGCTTAAGAACACACCAATTTTTCTACGGCCAATAGCACACATCTCAACTGTCTTACGTGCCATTGTTCTAAATTCTTCTTCGCTGAAACTTTTATCTCCGATTGGTTTGATATGCACCCTATGGGTGTTTGTAATCTTTTTTTGAGCCATGTCATATACTATTGTTTCGCCTGCTAATAATTTTTTGATGCCAGTGAAGAAAGTATTACGCAAAGCATTTATACCGGTACGTGCCATAAAACTGACTGCTAGGTTATCCATCTTCCTGCTTCCCGGTACCTTGTCTAACATGCCTTTGATTTCCGATCCAAACACCAATCCTTCATCGATCTCAGCATAGTACAGAGGCTTCACGCCAGCATGGTCTCTAGACAACCAAAGTTGTTGTTTGTCTTTTTTGTAATATGCAAATCCATGCATCGAATCTATTTCGTCTATGAAATCCAGTCCAAACTCGTCGAGTCCCCAAGCCAAAAGTTCTGTGTCACATCCGGTGATACCCGCAAAGCCTTTGTTGTTATATTTTTCTTTCAATTCATAATAGTTAAAAATTTCACCGTTGTAGACCAGTGTGTTGCCTTTGGGTGTCTTCCATGGTTGTATAGAAAGTTGTGGGTTGGCCATAATGCTTAATAGGTTGTGTCCCAATGTAAGTTTATGTTCCGGATCCCACCAAACCTTGTTCCCGTCCGGCCCTCTATGTTCACAGGTCTGGATAAAGTTCTGTATAAATTCTGGATTGTGTTCGGTTATTCCGTATATGCCACACATTACAGGCCTAACTTTGTTTTATATCTTTTGAAAACTGTGCCGTCCTTGATTTCTTTTTCGCTCCATAGTTTGTAACCTAGGTCGTGGAGCCACTGTGTCCTATCAGGATATTCCGGAGTTTCTATATTGTTTAAATCTTTGTTTGCTACTGGCCAACTAATTGCAAGATCTGAGGTATTAAAGGTAGGGATTCCACGAACGCAAGAGTCGACACCGGCAGTAGAATTGTGAGTAACAACAGCATGAATATTAGTTATTGCTTCTTGGAAATGGAATCTGTAGTACTTTTTCTCATCTCCTTGGAAGTATTTTTGACCAATATGCACTTCTACGTCTTCGGGAAATTCTTTTCTTCGTTGTTCTATGTTTACTACATGATTTGGATGCGGCCTCACAATAAATTTCCTATCGGTTATAGGTCTTAGTTTTTCATACACTCCATGAAACCATTCTATAGGATCAAGTTCGTTCATGCTCCAATTATCTTTAGGTTGTAAAACAAACATAATTGGATCATCTTGATTAGACTTTCTCCACGGTTCACTTTTCACATTCCATCTGGCCTTTGCCGCTTCCCATCTGTCAGGTGGTGAGTTATCACTTAAAAAATTTCCGTTGTTCATGGGTGAATATAAAGATACTCGCCAATGATGATTTGGTCCATGCACGTTACCAAAACTTGAAAGCAATCCTCCGTCAAATGTTATTATGTATATGCCTTTTTTCTTTGCACGTTCAACGAGATCCAGTCTTCGGCCTTTGGTGTGATGCCTTTGCTTTGTGCCTCCGTAACCAAACATGCAACCGATTGGTGCTGTTGGTTCCATCTCATTGTCCTGCCACGGACCCGTCATGTGTTCGTTTACAATAACAGGTTCGTCACCACATGCTCTCACACCCTCTGCCATGTATTGTAGAAGGTCCCAACTTGCACCCCTACGTCTGTCTTTTACTGTCCTTCTAAATATTTCAACTTTCATCTAAAACTTTCCATGCATATCCGTTTTTTATTTCTTCTGCTGTGAACTGCCCATATGCCATAGAATGATATAATGGCTCTCTTTCAACATATTTAGGTGTTTCTATTTTTGCGAAATCAGTTTCTGATATAGGTGCACACGCATTGTGCGGGTCAGTGAAACACGGTATACCTCTTGTTGTTGCCTCCAATGTGATATTTGAATTATACGTGACAACTGCATAAGCATTGTCCCAATCTATTGGTCCGCTAGGTTTTGTGTCGTCTTTGCCCGTCACAACATATCCCCCGTGCTTGTCGAATCCTATTATAGGATTATATCCTTTGTTCTTGACAATAATGGGTCTGTCGGTATTTGCCTTAAGTGTTTCGATTGTTTTGTCGAGCCAATTATGCACTCCAAAAAATTCTTGCATAGCATTGGATGGCGGACACACTATTATATTTTTGCCATCTTTCTTCCATGGTTTTATAGGCCACGGGAACGAATTCTTAAAACGATCATCGGGTCTTTGCTCTTGCCAGTTTTTGAGATGATTATTTTTTACTATTTTTGTATAAAAAGGAGAGTTCCTTGTCTCTCCCCAGTAAGGTCTATCCATGTAGTAAAAATCTATTTTATTTTGCTGAGCCCATTTGTAAACTAAATGCGTGCCACGTAGCACACCGAATAGCACCACTTTGGTGCAGTCTGTTTTGCCAACTATTTCGTTAGGTAATAATTTTTGTGCACCTGGCAAGCCTTGTACGGCCCAGTCAACATATTTTTCAGTAAGTTTTCTGTTAGTTGCACTAACGTATATCATGGGACAGTCTCTTGATATCTTCATTAACCATCAAAGCAACCATGTCTCTGAATTCGGTTTTAGGTTCCCACCCTAATTTTTCTTTTGCTTTTGAATATGATCCATGCAATGCATGTACTTCCGCTGGACGTTTGAAACGTGGATCTGACTCGACGTATTGTTCCCAATCTTCGATGTCAGCAGTTCTAAAAGCATGGGTGAGTAATTCTCTGATAGAATGTTGCACTCCTGTGCAGATTACGTAATCTCCTGGATCCTTCTGTTGTACCATTGTGTACATTGCCTCAACAAAATCTCCAGCAAATCCCCAATCTCTTTTTGCATCAAGATTTCCTAATGTAAGTTTTTTTGATAATCCTAATTTAATTTTAGCAACTCCGTCTGTAATTTTTCTCGTTACAAATTCTTTACCTCTGATTGGCGATTCATGATTAAACAGTATTCCATTAGAAGCATGTATGCTGTAACTTTCTCGGAAGTTTACGGTCATCCAGTAAGCATAAAGTTTTGACACACCGTATGGTGAACGTGGATGGAAAGGTGTGTTTTCATCTTGAACACCTTCAATGTTTGCATTGCCGTACAGTTCGCTTGTACTTGCTTGATAAAATCTTGTCAGTGGATTTTGATTTACTATTGCGTTTAGGATGTTTAGGACACCCATGCCATTTACTTCGCTTGTCTGTTTGTTAAGTTCCCAACTGGCGCCAACAAAACTTTGTGCGGCCAAATTGTAAAATTCGTTAGGACGAATAGTTCTTACAAGATGATTCATGTTGGCATCGTCTGTGATATCACCTGTTATCAGTTCTACGTCGTTCTCTATTCCTAGGTAATTTAAATTTGATAGATTTGGATTGCTATATCTTTTTACCAAACCATAAACTTTGTAGTCTTTTTCTAATAAATGTTTTGCTAGGTATGGTCCGTCTTGCCCGGTCATTCCTGTTACAAATGCAATCTTTTTCATTTAATTTAATTATGGTTGTTTATGCTCGTGGTACTTTTTTCCAATAGTCGATGTTTTGCACGTCAACTTCTGCTTTAGGATTTTGCCTAAGATCTTTTTTTGTTGATGTTTTATGGGTTTTTCTTTTGCCCTTGAAATGGTCCATGTAAAGACCTAGTTCACTATTGACAAAAACGTGATGTCCTTTTACACCTTTCCAATAACCAATATCATTTACTTTTATATTTTTCTCTTTCCTGTATTGTTTTGACAAATGCCAAAACACTGCAGAATCATGCCATTCTAATAAATTGAATACATTGCCGGTGACGTACAACTGCTCCCAATCATTTATAAAATTAATAGTTTCTTTGTGTTTAAGATTGTATCCAACAAAACCACATTCCGGATACACCCCTCCGTCGCCTAACGTAGGATTTTCTCTGCCAAGGTAAGTCAACATTGTGTCTGTTGGTAAAATATTTGTAAAAAAATCTATAGGTACGGGCCTGAATGTGTATGTATCTGCATCTAACCAAACAACATAATCATACTCTTGTGAATTACGTACAGCATTTATTATACAAAATACTTTATTTGAAAATCTAACAGCGTCCCATAAGAAAGATTGTTTGTCCTTGTCCAGACCTTTTAGGTGCTGTGATCTACGTACCCCGCCATCAATTTTTTCTAACTTGCCATTAGCAACAGGGTCGTTTTTGTATTTGTTTTTAAAATTTACTAGTTCAGGTTCTGCAGTATTCAAGTCAATACAAGTAATTCTCGTATTCACATCTGCTGGTTTTGGTTCTTCGCAGTACAAAACTATATCTATATTATTGGGAAGATTTTTTGCCATGGAATCAATTCCACGTTTTGCAAATTGACTCCAAGTTCCTGGTTTATAAGATGTTATCAGTTTTATTTTCATTAATCTAAATGTTTTATAAAGTTTGCTACATCCACTTCGAAGTTGATGAGGTCACTAAATCTTTTTACACCCTTAGGCTTCTTACCGCTGGTCATTTCTATAGGAACAGTGTTAGCAAGATATAATTCATGTTGCAATCCCAAATGGTGAGATAAAACTGGGTAAACTTTTTTGTGTACCATGTTTGGATCTTGAATCTCGATTACTTTTGTGCCCGACTTACACCATAACAGATTTACTAGACCAGCACCATGAGCCGCAACTACGTGGGTTGCCTCTGCAAATGTTTTCATCTGTTCTTTGATTGTCATATTCTCTAGTGCGACAGTTTCCCATCCTTTCAACGCTAGAACTAATTCGTTTGAGTTTACCAGTCTTCTAGTTTTTGCTCCTGGACGTAGCACTAGTATCTTACGAGAAGGTTGTATTTCTTTAAGACCATGTAGACCCTTGAAGTGACGTAGCCATGGAGCAAGGTGTGGTGTTATCACGCCGTCCTGGGTGTTGCTCATACTAGGCACTAACAAATGTTTAAATTGCCAAGTTTCATTTTTAGGCATCACAACAACTTTTACATCAGGAAATAATTCTTTTAACACTTTGTCAAAGTATGGACTATGGTTGGCTAAAACAAAACAGTACCTACTAAAATTTGTTGACCATCGCTTTTCGACCAGTCTAAATTTAGAAATCACGTCGATCCATATATGCCATGGGTTATTGGCGCTGGCTTCATCTATTGGCAACCATACGTAACAATATTTTTCAGGAAATGTTTGTGTGACTGGTGGAATATCCACTTGCATATTTTCTTTCCACTCGGCCCAAAGGTTATGAGATTTTTTTGGTTTCATCCTAGATTGGTGTGTCAATGGCCATACATGTTGCGTTATCATTTTATTTTCCATTGTGATTAATAATGGACACGAATGTACTTTACAATTATGAAATTCTGCAACAAATGTTGGTAAACTTTTAAAATTTGTGTTTACAGAATTATTATACGGTACGGTGTACTGGTATTCTTGATCAACAGTTTCCCACCTATCTAAAAAGTACTTCAATGAGTTAATATTTTTTACTGGCATTTTGGCAATAATTAGTATATAATTATCGCATGGCAATATCCAAGATGTTCATAAACGGTTGTTCGTTTTTAACCACACGTCCTCGCGACAATGTACACACTCATGCAGGCGAGCAATTAGCAAAAATGATGGACCTTGAAGTTGAAGTTAATTTGGCAAATGGTGGACGTGGTAGCAAAAGATTAATGTGGACCACAAGGGCCTGGTGTGAAAAATTTCCGAAACAAGCAGAAAAATGTTTTTTCTTAATAGGATCAAGCGGTGGTAATAGATTTGATTATCCAACTAATGACGGTTATAAAAAACACAAGTTTCCCACAATGGAAACAACTTGGAAAACTTGGGATCCAAACAGAGACAATAGCACTAGATCTTTTATGAAATATCTATTCAAGTTAGGTGCTGATATAGACCAAATGACACAGATAGAATCATTATTAACTTTACTTGACTTGCAAGATTTTTTTGAGAAGAGAAAATATCCATATCTCTTTTATAACACACTAGCAGATGCAAAGATTACTAACAGTGATGTCCAATTGATGCATGATAGTTTAAACAAAAAAAGATTTTTTAGGCCCGAAACAAGTCATCTAGACTTTACGGTTGCAAACAAACAAGAATGTAAAACAGGAGATCCTCATCCAAATACAGAAGGACACACACAATGGGCAACACTGATGAAAGAATTTATAGATGCTAACAATTTACGCTCCATTTAATAATAAAAATAGCAAAGCCTGGGAAGTCTTTAACGGTGTGCAGAAGTCATGGCCAGACCAAGTTGATGTTTTAGACAACACTAAACACAAAGAGCCAAAGGCTAATTCTATGTTTTGGGGGTTTGTTAACAACAATTTGGACATGGTGAGAAAGTTAGAAAAACGAAAACATAATTTTTGGTTTGCGGATACCCCTTACTTTGGTAGATTTGATAATAATAATCTTCAGCCTAATAATCATTATTGGCGTTTGTGTAAAAACAGAATTCATGCAAAGTTTTACAAAGATTGCAAACCTGATAGATTTGACAAGTTTAATATTAAAATTAAAGCACCAAAATTAAAAGGCGATCATATTCTTGTCTGTCCGAGTTCTGCAGGTATACACAATTATTTGGACCAAATAAATTGGACCAATGACACTGTGGAGTTGTTAAAGCGATACACAGACAGACCAATCAAACTTCGACACAAGCCTAGGGGCAGGGGAACGTCAGGACCAAGTGAGGCAAAAGTTCCCCTATCCGAGGATCTCAAAGATGCATGGGCGTGTGTGACCAGTTGCAGTATAAGTGCCGTCGAAGCAGTATGCATGGGAGTGCCTGTGTTTAGCCATGAAAAAAGTTTTGCAAGTGCAATGGGTAATTTACATCTAGAAGATATAGAAGAACCTTTTTTCGCCGATCCAGAACCATGGTTGTATAGTTTGGCTTACCAGCAATTCACCCCAGAAGAATTTAGTAACGGTCGGGCAGTAGAGATCCTAATGGATATGCAGATATTATAACTTATTTTGCCCGTTAAATAAGTGTATGCCAAAAAAAAATCACAAAGAGAGAATGCTTGAATGGATTGAGAAACTTGGACTAGTCGTAGTGCAATCTGAAATAAAACCATATGGGCCAGGCACAAGAAGGTATATGGTAGGGAGACATGTCGAAGAGCCGAGGCATAATGCATGGCAAATGCCGAGCGGTAAATGGGCATCTACACCCGGAGTTCAAGAATGGCTTACACCTCATCCGCTTACCGGTCCTGAACTAGAGGCATGGCTAACCGAACACGAAAAAAAATTATAATGGATCAACAGCATTTAAAAAACTGGCGAGAAACTTATGCCATGGCAAAACCTTATATTACAAAAAACACAATCGGTATTGATGTCGGATGCAGAGAGGGAGGTTTTTCTGCACAAATGGAAGATGATTTTAAGCACGTATTTGCATTTGACTTTAGGGATAAAAGAAAAGAATTTTCACGTAACGTAAAAGACAATAGAAAATTTACTTACACAGTTTGTGGTATTGGGGAAAGAGTAGGACATTCATTCACTAGTAGTGATCGTGTTGGAAGGATCAAAGATAGGGGAAACATCAAGGTACCTATTAAAACCATAGACAGTTTTGAATATGATAATGTAGGATTCATCAAGTATGATATTGAAGGATACGAATTACGGGCAATAAAAGGTAGTGAAAAAACAATTAAAAAATATTTTCCAGTAATAATTGTAGAACAAAACAAAGGCAACATCGATTGTGTAGAACTTTTACAAAAGTGGGGTTATGAATTGAAAGGCATAGATGACATGTTCAAAAGTGATTATCTAATGGTGAAGGCATGAAGTACGCAAAGATACCCATGCCAACATTTATAGCATTCGAGCCTATAAATCTTTGTAATGCAAAATGTTTTTGCTGTCCTTACACTACATTGAGTGAAGACAAAACATATCACGGAAAGCGTATGACTCGAGAACAGTTAAAATTACTGTTAGATGATTATGGTTCATTAATTAAAAAATATGGAATGAAAGATTATTCATGTGGCATCAATCCATGGAGGTACTCCGATCCATTGGTACAGCCTGATTTAGAATACATTCTTCAACTTTGTGATCAGCACAAAATACATGTTGGAATAACCACTAACGGTGTGTCTTTTACTAAAAAACAATGCGAAATACTTAATAGATATGAACATGTGATTGGACCCATACACATGAGCGTAATAGGACACACAGCCGAAGAACTTTGGGAGTTTATGAAAGTCAAAAAACAAAAAACTTTAGATGGTTTGCGTTTTGTGAAAGAAAACTATCCGGCTTTGTCACGTAGGATCCGGATCGGTATCAAGCATAAGGATCAGAGTAAGAACGCACCACAGAGCGTTATACAGGAATATAGTTCCGCAATACTTGGTAAAGTAAAAAGCAAAACTAATTGGGTTGAAAATAGAATTGGATCCGGCGACGGCAGTTGGACCAAACCTTACAATGTGGTGATTAATGAAAATAATTATATGCAAGGATGTGCAATGGGCGGTGGACGTATTTTAAGACAGATGGAAATTTTAGTCGATGGACAAGCGGTTTTGTGTTGTGATGATGCTGAAGGAAAAACTAACTATGGAAATGTGTTTGAACTGGGTATAGAAACTGTATGGCAAAACCTACAAAAAGAACATGACATTATATACGCAACAGAGTATAATGAAGCAAAGAAGGATTTGATATGCAACACGTGTTCAAGGGGCAAGTTTATCGGACACTGGACACAACCAATGCAAGACAAGTTACACAAAAGACAGAACGGTGTCGCACTTAGGATAAAAAAGTTATGAAAATAGAAAAAGTAAACGGATTCTTTGTGCCAGCAAACGATATACACATAGAAGATTGGAAGGCAGGACAGCCTTTTACCCAAAATAAATGTTTGCAAAAATTCATAGACTATTGTGAAAACAATAATAAAAAATTTAATCATATATTAGATATAGGTGCATGGGTCGGAACATGGAGCATGGCAATGAACAAATATTGTGGCAGGGTTGTGGCCTTCGAACCGGATGCTTTGCATTATGAGTGTTTGGTTAAAAATGTGCCAGAAGATGTTGAGACACATCAGTTGGCAGTGGGGCAAGAGGACAAAATGGTATCGCTTTCGGAAGACAATTTTACTCAAAGTAAAAGGGTAATCGGCGAAGGAGCAATACCTATGATATCCGTTGATAGCCTCGGAATGGACGATATAGATCTTATAAAGATAGATGTTGAGGGGTACGAAATGGAAGTATTAAAAGGTGCTAGTGAAACATTAAAAAATACAAAGTACCTAATGATCGAACTGAACAACAATACAAAAAAGTATGGAAGCAACAACATGGCGATAGAAAAATTTTTAGAAACTTTGGGGTTCAAAGTTTTGATGAGCCATTGGCCAGATAAAGTTTTCCACCGTGCCTAACCTAAATTAAATACCGCACATGAAAGTTTTAATTACAGGCGGTGCTGGTTTTATTGCTCACCACGTCATAGATCATATTTTAAAAACTACCGATTGGCATATTACCACATTGGACAGATTAGATGAGTCTGGTAATTTGAATCGCCTGCATGACATTTTAAAAGAGCATACACCTGAAAATCGTAGAAGACATAGAACAGTATTTCACGATCTAAAGGCGGCTTTAAACAGCCAAATACGTGCAGACATAGGCGAAATTGATATTGTGCTACACTTGGCGGCAGGAAGTCATGTAGATAGGTCTATTACACATCCTATGGAGTTTGTTCAGGATAATGTGATTGGTACTGTAAATTTATTAAATTGGGCGAAACAATTACCAAGTCTCAAAAAATTTGTTTACTTCAGCACTGATGAAATTTTTGGTGTTGCACCTCCTGGGGTTTCTTATAAGGAATATGATAGGTACAATTCGACAAACCCTTATAGTGCAAGTAAGGCCGCGGCTGAGGAATTTTGTGTAGCATACGAAAATACCTATAAAATGCCAATATACATAACCCATACTATGAATGTGTTTGGCCAAAGGCAACATCCAGAAAAGTTTATTCCCGGTACCATTCAGAGAGTAAGAGACGGAGATAAAGTTACAATACATGCAGACTCTAGCAAAACTCAAGCAGGTTCGAGAATGTATATTCACGCAAGTGATGTGGCAGAAGGTTTGATGTTTATTTTGAATTTAAAAAATTACACACACAAAGGAGATTTTGGCTGGGCAAAATGTCCAAAGTTCAATTTAGTTGGCACCGAGGAAATAGATAATCTTAAACTAGCACAAATGATTTCAGATTCTGTAGGCAAACCATTAAATTACGAAATGGTTGATTTCCATACATCGAGACCAGGACATGACTTACGCTATGCATTGAGTGGAGATTTGTTAAAGCAGTTGGGTTGGGAACCTAGGATTAAGTTGTCAGAAAGAATTAAAGAAACTGTAGATTGGACATTGGCAAATGATAGATGGTTGCGTAACTCTTAAAAATTGTGTAGTTTGCGATAACACAGTGTCACATATTGTTGATTTAGGAGATCAACCCTTGGCAAATGGCTTTTTAGATAGTGTACAAAAAGAAAAAACTTTTCCCCTCAAAGTTAATGCTTGTGAAAAATGTTCCCATTTACAACTATCACATGCTGTAAGTTTGCCATTAATGTACGAAACATATTTGTATAGAAGTGGTACAACGGACACTTATAAGAAATACATGGATTGGTTCTCGGATACAGCATTGAAATATTATTCTAAAGCATGTAAAAACGTTTTAGATATTGGCTGTAATGACGGGACACAACTGGACATCTTTAAAGATAAAGGTGTGGAAACATACGGAATAGATCCAGCAAAAAATCTTTATGAGTATTCAAAGTCAAATCACAAAGTGGTTAACGATTATTTCAGCGATAAAATAGATTTTGGAACCAAATTCGATATGGTAGTGATGCAAAATAGTTTTGCTCATCAACCAAATCCAAGGGCATTCTTAGAAAACATCAAAAAAATTTTACACGACAACGGATTTATTTTTATACAGACTAGTCAGGCAGACATGGTTAAAAATAATGAGTTTGATACAATCTATCATGAACACATAAACTTTTATTGTGCGAAAAGCATGAGCACATTAGTAGAGTCAGTAGGACTTCAAATTACGGATATTATTAAAAATCCTATACACGGTGTCAGTTATATTTTTGTTATATCGAATAATAAAAATAACGAAACTTTAGAACAATTTTTGCATGACGAAAGTTCTATTAACTCTATGGCAAACTATCATGCATGGGCCAAAAATATACTAAAAGTAAAAGAGGATTACTTAAATTTGCTTGGAAAAAGAAAAGGCACACATTTGATCGGCTATGGTGCGGCCGCAAAAGGCAATACATTTCTTAATTTTATAGATAGGCCCTTGGATTTTATTATAGATGACAACAAATTAAAACAAGGCAAATTCACTCCTGGCCAACATATTCCTATAAAATCTATAGATAGTTTAGCAACAATTTCAGATGACGACGCTATTACATTTGTGCCATTGGCCTGGAACTTTTTTGATGAAATAAAATTAAGAATTAAGGCAGTAAGAAATAGTAAGAATGACAAGTTTATACGATACTTTCCAACTGCGGAATTAATATGATCTCTGTATTAGTTCCTTCACGTCATAGGCCAGAATTGGCAAAACGTCTGCTTGATACTATCAATGGTACGAAAAAAACAGATGTAGAAGTCAAGTTTTATCTAAATGACAACGACCCGACAATTGAAAAATACAAACAATTACTTCCTGAAAATGTTTATATAATCGGTCCTGACCAAAGCAGTTGTTTCAGTTGGAATTACTTGTCTACACTTGCCAGGCATGATTATTGTATGCTAGTCGGTGATGATGCACAATTTTTAACCACAAACTGGGATCAGCACATAATTGATTTTTTTGAAAATTATGAATATAAAGATAAAATTTTGTATGTGTGTCCAAGAGATATGACAGGCAGTGACAAAAGAAGATGGATCAAAAATAAGGTACCCACAGATAAGCCATACAAGATAGAAACACATCCTTCCCCGATAGGCGCCGCTCACTTTGTGTTGCATAAAAACTGGATCAATACAGTTGGATATTTCTTGCCTCCACAGTTTTGGCATTGGCATATAGATAATTGGTTAACAGAATTAGCAGTAAGATTAGGAAGGGCATATGTACTTCCCCATGTGCAGATTCAATCAAAGAAAATGATCGACGATCATACCGGGAAGAGAATAAGAAAAGAGATGAATATCATTGAACGAGATCTTGATGTATGGAAAAGAACAAGAGATCGTTATCTAACAGCCGATGTTGAGGCACTACAAAAATTCATAAAGGATTACAAAGGATAAAAACACTTATCCGATCTAGGCTTCATAATGAATAGATTAAAGGTTATTCTATTTGTAGTTTGGTTGCTCTCATAGGAATGCCATGTTTTATTTTGTTGTCCACAAAAAATAAATGTTGAATTAGGTTGCCATTCTGCTTCTTTAGTGAAAGCATCCTCGGATTGTGCAGAATACATTTTAGTTCCAACATTTTGTTTAGGTGAGATATACGTTACTGAACTCCAGGTTTTTTCTAAACCTTCTTGATGGATATAAAATTTATAAGGCAAAGGTGGTGTAATGTTGATGTGTGCGTTTATACCAAGCGTTGGATATTTTCTGTAGGCCGGATATACATCATGCACCTCTTTAATATTTTCAAATAATTTTTCACATATGTCCACAGTTTCAGCATAAAAATCTATACCATAATCCTTGTAGTCCTTTGGATGTATCTGTATCAACTTGTCTGTTGTAATATGAGATAATTTTGTTAAGCAAACATCTGTAAGTTTTTCAAAAGTATTTGCGTCAAAAGTATCGGTCAGTATTTGATGAGGCCATGGTTCTAAATTGACTTCTGTGTTTAAACACTTATCTAAGAATCTTTGTCCAACACTCATTTTTTACTCGCCATTAGTTCGTTAAATTTTTTCTTGTTTATGTCTAGTTGTATAAAAGGTCTTCTAATGTATTTTTTTACTTTAGAATCATCAATTGTTATGTCATTACTACTTGTTATGATAATTGCATTTGGATAGTATGCAATTTTTTTACCGCCAAGTATTATATGCGGTGGCCTAGTTCTATCGTTCCTTTCTCTAAAGCACCATATTGCAATGATATCTCTTTTTAAATCTATTTCGGAAATGTCTTCTTTGAATTCAAAACCTATTTTATATTTCTCGTCAAACTCCTGCCACAATTGGTGGTCTAGGTCGTTTTGATTTTCGTATAACTTATCGTATTCCTTTTCTTCTATCAAGTTGATAACATGAATATGCGGAACGGGGTCGTTGTGGATGTGTTTGTCTTTTAGTTTATGCCAGTCCATTATGCACTGAATAAATTGATTGCTTCTTTTTTCCAATCATCCGAGTACTCACAATTTCTGTATCCATCGAACCATGGTCCGCCTTCGGTATAGTGTAATATTTTAGGCGACCCGTCTTCTGGTTCTCTGTACCAACCAACAAGCCAATTGAAGTTGTGAGGTAAATCTCCAATTTCCGAGTCTTCAAGCCAACTAAATCTATGCAAGAATTTTGGCGTCTGTTGGTTAAGAAATTCTGGTGTTAGCATTTTATTTTTTTCGTGTTCGCAATTCCAAAGGACCATACTTGACCAGTTCTTTCTAGGATACACAGTTTGCACTTGTCCATCCATTTTGGTTGTTTCTTTTGGTGTATAATCATGCTGTACGCAAACGACTGCTTTACTAGGATCCATATACTTGGTAAGCATATGGCTTGGAACTTTCCATAGGAAATCGCAGTCACAGAACACTGCCCATCCTTTGAAATCATTTAGGTAAGGGACAAAAAATCTTGTAAATGTAAATTCTGTTGATGCAAGTTTATCCTTTTCACGTGTGTAAATTCCTTGAGCTCTCATGTCGTTTTGTTTAAGTGGCACAACTTCTGCTGACGGGTCTCTACGCTTGATACTGTGTTCGCATACTTGGTATGCTATGTCTTCTCTTGAATCCCAACCTACGTATATTTTCATTTTCTTCCTGATACTAATTTGTGTATGTCTTGCCAATTACTTACACGGATAATATCGGGATGGTTGAAATCTTGATTATATGGATGATCTATTATTATAGGCTTTAAACCGTATTTGAGCCCGGCTAATGCATTGTGAGGTTTGTCCTCTACCCAATATAGTCCGGTGTTATGAAACTCTGCCAACGCAGAATCTTTGTCTGCACCGGTGCCTAGTATATGATAGTTTGTAAAAACGTGATCTCCAAATAATTCTCCTAGTCTTTTCTTACGTAATTCTTGTGCTGGTATATCAGAAGTTTGAGATGTGATAGGAATAAAAGTCCAACCCTCAGCCGCTAATAATTTTACCCATGTTTGAGATTCCATCATAGGTCGTTGTGTGCCCATCCATGCACTTCTATTAAACTCTCTGATTTCTTTTCTTATTTCTTTTTTTGTCAATCCAAAACGTTCTGCCATTTCGTACGTGTTTTCTTTGTTTGGTAAAAGTCTGTACGGATGATACCTTGCACCTCTTTCGTCAAACAAAGTCCTTTGTAGCATCTATTTGGTGAAATGGTGTTCCCATTCCAATAGGACCCCATCAACGTCTGTTAGTATTATTCGATTATTTGATATCGGCATCTTCCATTCCTGCTACTCTCAGTTTTACAATGTTTGTGATTTGCCATTGTTTCTGATCCAGTCCTTTGGTGATACCTAAGTATTGATTTCTTATTAATGCAAAGTCATTTACAATCTTTGTTAAGTCAACTACATCGTCTTCTCCGTCAACATATTTTTCAGCATCTCTGCTTGATAATGCTCTGTTGTAGTTTTCTAAAAATTTTTTGAATGTTTTTGATCTTAGTCTACGTAGTTCTATGTTTAGGTATTCTAATATTGCTTCAAGTTGTTGTAGTTGTCCAAATCTTTCTTCAACTATTCCTGGTAGTGCGGCACTGGCTCTCTCCAGGTTGCCATAAATTTTGCATTGTTTTTTTGCTTCTTGCAATTCTGCTTCAAAATATGCAACACAATTTGGAATTTTATCTAAACTTCTACTTACTTCGTTATACCAATTAATCATCGTCGCCGTATCCGTCTGAATCTTCTTCATCTTCGAACACAGTTGCTATTGCTTCTTCAAGTTTTGGATCGTATTCGGCAGATGCTTTGATTTCATCTTGCTCTATTCCTATGTCTTCTAAACTTTTTATAAAGTCTATAGCCATGTCTGATTTCTGTCTTTCGGGTACGTAGTGAATTATTGAGGTCCATAATCTTTCGATGTCCTCGTGTGTAAAATCTATCATTTACTCTTTTTCTTCCTCTGTTGATTCAATGGTTGCAGTTTCTTTGAACTCTGCCATTATCATATCTAATTTATCTCCTACCCATGCTTTTCTAAATTCTATGTGTTCCTTGCCTTTAGAATCTACATATTTCAGTCTGTTACCCTGCTGTACAAGTAAGCCTTTTTTCTCAAATAAGTCCACAAGTCCACTGTAAGGATCCATGCCTGTATCGTATGGAATTTTTACTTGCACGCCTTCAAAAGGTTTAGCATACCTTGTCTTCATAACTTTACAAGCGGCTCTGATACCTCTTACATCTGTAACTTTGTTACCTTTTTCGTCTTCTTTTAGTTTTAATTTCTTCATTGCAACCACAATACTTGATGCATAGATAAATCCTTGTCCACCTGATATCTTGTCATCTGGATCAAACATATCCTGTGATGCGTATGTGTGAT
>PYIJ01145835.1_pt1 | contig 28609 bp, 24 predicted proteins | sample 3578051 | NCBI WGS metagenome assembly PYIJ01 (sample SAMN08408021, study PRJNA431606) | Marine metagenome isolate SA_KN192-05_S13_5m, whole genome shotgun... | biome: marine; feature: oceanic pelagic zone; material: water; isolation source: surface water sample, 0.2-0.8 um fraction ... | reverse complement strand
TCCTTCTTTCATACGATCCCAATCTATATCATTTGGATGATTCCAAACTGTATTTACAACATATTTCATATATTCTCCTATTTTCTCAATATTTATTTTACCTTAAAATTCTGACTTCTTCCCTTACAAGGATGAAGTCAGAGGTTCAAATCCTTTAGCGCTCACAAGGTTTTTTCAGAAATATAGCTATTTAAAATTCAATTGCACACTCTTTACACGCTTATTTAGAATAAAATTATGAAAAAATTAATATTCCTGATAATTTTTCTTTCAGCTTGTGGAGGGTCTGAAGTAGCTGAAGAACCTACCACTACCACAACAACTATTAAAGAAACAACAACTACTAGTTCATCGACCACATCAACTATTAAAGAGACAACAACCAAATATTTAGTTCAGAATCCTATTCTTGATGAAGAATCTATTGCACCTCTATTCCCTTTTGCAGAGAGGTATTCTTCATTTGAATGTCCTGACGCACCTCTACCAAAAAAAGAATTATTCCTAGTTAATCTCTCATCCATACCAGATGAGAATCTAATTCAATGTTACAACTATGCATTATCCAAAACTATGCCTACAGGGATTGAAACACTTCTCATAATTTATCCTGTTGGGGACTATGTTGGTGAACTTCAAAATAATGATACTCGTTACAGAGGAGCTGGTTTTGAACCCGTCCTTAATGAGAATGAAGTTTCAACTATATATGAAGGAGTTTTAGAATTTTTTGGTCCTGAGTGTAATGTAGAACAACAAGCTTATGAGATTGCTCGTTATGCTGAGATAGGTGGAGGGCAGCAAGTCCAGACTATATTATGCCCTCAACTATCCTACAAAAGAACTGTCATAATAACCATAGATCCTGAGAGAGAGAAAATTCCCATAGAATTACAGTTTGTATTTTTTCATGAAATTTTTCATGCATTACAAATTTATCTACCCTATAGGGCAGCTGACTGTCTCCTTTCAGATTCTCCAGAAGATAGCCTTGTTTTAGTCGAAGGAAGTGCAAATTATTTCAGCTGGGTGACCGTAGCAACTTTGCAAAACATACCAAAAGAACAATTAATGGGAGAATGGTTAACGTTTTTAAGACATCTTATTGCTGTTGGAGACAGTACAACAGAACTAAAAGATCCCGCTATCGCTGAAAAAGCAGCGATAGGTCTATATTTATTAGTTCAGAGAGGCGACCTTGATGAAGAGCTTTTATTAAACGCAACTATTTTTAGTACTTGTAATGGAGACTACTTTAGTTCTGAAATGATGACCATCGCAAGACAGTATTGGTATGATGCTGAAGTTGTAAATGGAAAAGTATTATTTTCCGACCAAGCACTTAGCAAATAATTTATGTATCCACAGCCCACAAAGGTTTTTCAGAAATATACACTACTAAAATACTTCTCAAACGCACATTAAACAGAAATTTTGCTCATATCTTTTGCTAAAAGACTTTAATATATAAATGTGGGAAAAGATTTATTAGAAAAAATTCAAGTTTTAGAATTTCGTAAAGATATTAATTTTTTAAGAGCTCTCTCTGTTATCTCAGTAATTATATACCATGTCGAAAAAAATTTTCTTCCAGGTGGTTGGCTAGGTGTTGATATTTTCTTTTTCATATCAGGATATTTAATATCAAACAAAATAGTTATCGAACTTAAAAATAATAGTTTTAAATTTAGAATTTTTTACTTAAAAAGAATCAAAAGAATATTACCTGCATTATTTTCTACTTTAATTTTTACTATTCCTTTCGCATTTTTTTTACTACCCCCAAAAGAACTATATTTATACCTAAATAGCTTTCAGTCTTCATTGCTTTTTTATTCAAATTTCTACTTCGAAAATTTAGATTTTTACAATTCACCTTCAACAAAGTTTTTTCCTCTATTACATATGTGGAGTTTGTCAGTTGAAGAACAATATTATATTATTTTCCCTTTGGTTATTTTCTTCATTTTTAAATTTAGAAAAAATTCAACTTTTTTTTATATAGTTCTTATCTCTTTAATCTCTTTAATCCTAAATTTACTAGATTTTGGTAATTCAATTTTTTATCAACTTCAGTTTCGGATGTGGGAATTTTTATTTGGTGTAATATTTATGTTTTTAGAAAGTAAATTAAATTTTAAGAAAAATAGTAAATATATCGGTTTATTTATTATTTTTCTTTCTTTAGTTTTTTTTGATGACTTAATGATCAATAACTTTTATACAAAATTAATTTGCTTGATAGGAGTCTTCCTTTATTTAATAAATTCAGATGAAGATAAATTTATATATTTTTTAAATAACAATAAGCTTATACAACAAATCGGTTTAATCTCATTTTCTCTTTATCTTTTCCATCAACCTATTTTTGTATTCTTCAGAGTTTACGATACAAATATTAAAAATGTAAGTTCTTACATTTATATAGGTTTAATTATATTTCTTTATACTATTTCCTATTTGAATTGGAAATATATTGAACTTCCATATCAAAAAAACTTTGTGAGAGATAAAAAAATTATCTTAGGACTTGTTTTTATAGGAATGTGTACATCTACTTTAACTTTGCTAAACCAAGATAGTTTCATCAACAGATTTACAAATATTCCTACTAAAGCTCTCCTATTATCATTTAAGAATCAAGATACTATTAGCCAAAATGGTTTGAATTGTGATAATAGAAGCATAGAGGATACCTGTATTTTCACATCCAATAATTCTAATGAAAATATTTATATTATTGGCGACTCTTCTTTAAGAACACTCAGTACTGCATTACTCGAGTACCAAAATAATAATTTTAATTTAATACATTTAGGAGGAGATGACTGTATGTATCTAATAGGTGAAAAGCTTAGTACGAATTCATGTCCAAATAAAAACATTGATGAAATGAATAAATTTGTAGAGAATATTAGCAATTCCACAGTTATTTATGGTGGTAGGTTACCGAGATACTTATCGGGTACAGGTTTTGATAACTCTTTTGTTGCAGAAGACAATGATATTAAAGTTATAGATAATTTTGAAAGTAGGGTTGTAAAGACTGTTGAAACTCTTGCTTTAAGAAATAGTGTCATTCTTCTGTATCCCATTCCAGAACAAGGGTGGAATGTCCCAGAGTTATATTTTTACAATAAGTTTGAATGGGGGGAAACTATATCATATCCTTCATCTGTATGGTCCAGAAGAGTGCAAGATAGTAATTTACTTTTGAATAGTGTTGATGACAATAACGTGTCTAGAATATTTCCAGAAAAAATCTTTTGTGATACTTTTGTTAAATCAGAATGTGTTGGAGCTATTAATGAGCAAATATTTTACTCCGATGATGATCACTTGTCTTTAGAAGGATCAAGACTACTTGCTAGGGAGATAGTAAAGATTTTAAATATTAATTATTGACTTTCTATAAAAGGAATTAATAAATTAACTAACTCTTTAGAAGGAGATTTCTGAATATCTAAATTTGACTTTCTTTTTGGTAAATCATCAATAAATTTATAAATTTTTTCAAAATCGTAATTAGATAATATTACATTTTCATTTAAATAGTTAGTATTTTCAACTACATCTCGCCAAATTATTGTATTCAAACCTAAAACTGAACATTCTTCTGATATTGACCCTCCATCTGTAATAATTAATTTAGATTCTATAAGCTTTTTAATAAATTCATCATGAGGCACAAGCTCCATCAATACTATTCCTTTACTCTCAATTTCTTTCAACATCTCATTTTTTGTGAGGACATTATGTGTAACATCATGACAAAACCATTGAACTTCTTCGAAGTTATACTTATTTTTGATATTGTGCAATAGCTGTATAAGCAACTTTAATTGCTTCTTTGAATATACATTTTCTGTTCTGTGAACAGTAACTGTTAATGTGCTGCTTGATGAATTTTTATTAGTTCCTATATAATCTGACACAGAATCATAAATGGTATTTCTTGAAATTTGAAGTATTTCTTTTTTATTTGAAAATTTTTTTATATTGTCGTACTGATTAGGGCCATCAACTACAAGTATATTTGAATATCTAGACACAATATTTCTAATTATTTCTTCTGGAAATGGTTTAAAAATATTATTAGATTTATAGCCCGATTCTAAATGAATTGATTTAACTTTATTTTTTTTGCAAAAAATTAATCCTATAAGTGTACTCATTGTGTCACCATGTATCATTGCATAAGATATTTGATCTAGTGCTGAATACTTTTTTGTAGAAAATAAAATATTTAAAAACCACTTTATCATTCCAGGAATTGTTGATATATTGTTTTTATTTTTAGATAACTCAAGGTAGTCGTAAATTAATCCAGATTTATCTAGTTCTTTTTTTGTTAATTCTCTATGTTGTCCGGTATCTACCACAAGTATCTCAACACCTTTATTAATTAAATTTAAAAGTATATCTTTACATTTTATGAATTGGGCTTTTGTTCCAAGTATGTATATAACTTTATTTTTTTTCATAACATATAAAAACTTCTTGAAATAAAATTACCAATGTTAATTAAATGCAATTTATTATTTATTCTTTTTGTAATCTTTTTTAACAACTCGTGCAGGATTACCATAAGCTAAAACATTGTCGGAAATATCTTTAGTAACTACGCTACCAGCACCTATAAGCGAATTTTTACCAATTACTACACCGCATATAACTGTCGAATTAGCCCCTATTGAGGCGGACTGTTTCACTAAAGTACCAACAATCATCTCATCGTTCCATTCTTGAGTGTTTGGGTAAAGATCATTTGTAAAAGTTACGCTTGGGCCAATAAAAACATCGTCTTCAATGACTACTCCCTTATACACAGATACATTATTTTGTATTTTGCAATTATCACCTATTATTACACCTGAATCAATGTAAACATTTTGGCCTATCGTTACATTTTTTCCAATACATGCGCCTTCTCTTACATGAGAAAAGTGCCAAATTTTAGTATTTATACCTATCTTTGCATTTTCAGAAATAATTGCTGATTTATGACTAAAGTATTCATTTGAACTCATGATTAAAATTATAAATCAGAATGATTAATTAAAAAGAAATATTTATTTCGTTTTATATATAAATAGATTTTTTTAATTACAATTGTTAAGTGCAGGAAGTAAAAAATATAAGTTTTAAAGAGTCTATTTCTATAGTAATTCCTTTACACAACAAGGAATTAAACATAGAAAACACAATTAATTCCATAGTTAAATACATCACTGCTCCAGATTTACAAATAATTATTGTAGAAAATGAGTCAACTGATTCTTCAAAAATTATTGCTGAAAAGGTTATCAAAAACCTACACGAAACTGTTGATATTTCCATTTATGAAAGCAAAAAAGGTCTTGGTACTGCATTGGTGGAAGGATTTAAACACTGTAAAAATAAGTGGATTTACTTTGTTCCTGCAGATTTTAGTTTTGGTAATTCTGATATTTCTTATATTGAGAAAAACAATCTGTATCAAAAATATGATATATTCTTAGGTTCAAAAACTCATAAAGACTCGATAATTAATAGATCAAAATCAAGAGAAATATATTCGCTAATTTTTAACACAATGTTAAAAATTTTATTTTCAATACCCTTTAGTGATACTCAAGGAACATTAATTTTTAAATCAAATGTTCTAAAAGATATTAACGAATTAAACAATAAAGGATTTTTAATTACTACAGAATTTATTGTAAAAAGCTTTAATAAGAATAAAAAAATATTAGAAGTACCAATTGTAGATTTAGGAATTAAATCTATATCAACAGTCAGACCATTAAGAGACGGATTAAAAATGCTTTTAAATATTTTAAAATTACGAATAAATATTAATCGTTAGATAAAATTTTTAAATTTGATGAAATTATATCAACAAGAGTCAGATCATAATATTTAATATAATCACTGCCAATAATTTCTTTTTGAAATGGGGCAGGATTCGGCTGAGGATCTTTAACATCGGTAAACCAATAAGGCTCACCCTCGCCCATTGGCCAATGAATATAAATTTGACGTGAGCCTTCTTTGACTTGTTGAACTTGTTGGTCCCATACGATACAGTTTTCGTCACATTCAATAAAATAACGACCACCTTGTGAATTAAAATTTAATAAACCTACAAATAAAAAAAATAAAATAACTCTGGTAGATAATTTATATTTTTTCAATATATGAATAATTAAAAAAAACGAGATTGTTGATGCAACTACTGAATACCTTTGCGAAAAATTTGATCCAGCTTGACCAAAAACTACAAGAAAAACTTGAAGAAAATATGAAAAAATTATTAACAGAAAAGTGTTATCTTTCTTATTTTTAGTGATTAAATAAATAACTAAGCCAATAATCAAGATGAATAATATATTGTTAGAGAAGCCTCTATAATATTTTTCACCAAAAATATTTATTGAAAAGCTTAATTTAATTATTTCAATTAAATAATCTATTCCACCTTTTAGCTGTAATTTGCCTTCGTAAATAGAATTTGTGTTGGTTGCATAAAAAATAACATTAATTTGAATGATTGAACCAATAAACCCCAAAAAAAGAACTGATAGAAGTTTTTTATTTCTGGTGATTAAATATTTTAAAAAAAATACTGGTAATAAAATCAAAGCATAATAACTCGACAAAAAAGAGATGGTTAAAATTGCGAATTGCAGTTTTAAATTCTTATTACTTTCTAATCCGTAAATCAATATTATGAAACAAGATATTGAAAGATATACTTGAGAATTAATTGAGTTAGCAAAAACTTCAAGTAAATTAAGCGATGGTAAAAAAAGAATTGTAACTGCAACCAATGTTCTGTATTTATTTTCAAAATCTCTATCTGCTAATTTGTAAAATAAAAAACTTGGCAAAAAAGATATGAACAATGATGACCAAACTGTGACAAGTGGAGAAAAAGATATGGGAACTAATGTTGACAAATATATTTGCAAATTACAATTAAAGCAAAGATAGCCCTGTATTACAGGAACATACTGGAGCATATTCAGTCCTCCTTGAGACAATGCATAACTCCAAAAAACTGAACCTTCTTCTGCAAAAAAGCGACCATGAAGTAATATTTCACTTGATCTAAAAACTGCAAAAACAAAATACACAATTACTGACAAAAAATATATAAATTTTGTATTTTTTAATTTGAACATTAATTCTTATGTTAATCAAAATTTAAAATTCAAATACATCTTAAATTTGATAATAAATTTTTGATTAACATGTATAAAGTGAGGAATAAAATTGAAAAATTGTTGCTATATGAAATATCAATAGTTGTACTTACGACTTATATAATTTCTTGGCTTTTAAAGCAATTTGACTTATTAACATTTTTTAATTTATTACTAATTGTTTCCACACTTTTCCTAATAATCATATACTTTAAAAATTTGCAATTAAAAAAAATTTTTACTCCACTTTTATTGACTGTTGTGTTTATGAATTGGACAATAGCAATTACTGGCTTGGAGTATTTAGTTTATGAATTTGATTGGAATAGTTTTGGGATTCCAATCAATTTGATAAACGATCCAGATTTATATTCATCTGACATACTTTCAAAACAATCATTTCCACATTTTTGGATATATAAATTAGTATCTAATTTTGTTGAAACAGAATACTTAAGTTCACTTTTTTATTTAGGTTATGTATTTCAGAATTATTTTATAGCTAAAACTTTTTTGATACTCTATCAATCTGTGAAAGAAAAATATTCACAAAACAACCACGCATTATTTTGTGTAATTGTAGTACCAATGCTTTATTACCCACAGATTTCAGGTCACTACACTGCCTTGCCTTATTTTATACCTGCAATTCTTGGTTATGCTTTAGCCATTTTTAATTTAGCAAATTTTATTTATAAAGATAAACATACATATGAAGATTACTTTTATTTACTAATTTTATTTTTTATACATCCATTTTGGTCAATTTTTATTCCCCTCTATTTAGGAATTTGCTACCTTTTCTCTAAAGAAAAAAAATTAAAGGAATCCTTTTTATTTTTTATATTCTTTCTAATCTCTTTAGCAATTAATAATCTAGATGGGGTTTCGATATTAGAAATTTTGAACAGTAGCTTGATTCCTTTTTATAAAAGCTACGTAAAGATTCATTTTGATTGGTCTGCACATATCGGTATTTTCTTTACAAATGAATTAAATAACATCTATCAACAATCTGTTCTGATTTTATTTTCTTTAATACTCCTCATTAAGAAAAAGATTTTAAGTTTTAAGACAACTGAGGAAACTTTTTACTCATCATTGGGCTTAATTTCACTTGTTATTATTTTTGGTAATATTTTTTACTCTTCACAGTTTAATAATTTTTTAATAGCTTCTAATTTTTACAGAATAGGTAGTATATGTTGGGCTTTTATAGGAATATTTATATTGAAAAATATAGATAACAGTAAAATTCTATACTTTTTATCAATTACGCCATTATTATTTTATCTTTTTAGTTCATCAGAAGTTTTTAAAATTAATATTCCTTCGATTCCCTGGATAGCATTTAGATCTAAATACTTATTGCTACTCCTAGCAATATCTATCTGCTTTATGTTTTTAGAAAAATATAAATATTCATATTTAGTACTAATTATTGGTTTAATATATTTCACAACTTTTTATTTTATAGACAAAGTACAAACTGATAACTACTTATTTAAATCGTTGATTATTGGATCAATAATTCTTTTAATATCACTAACAAAAACAAATAACTTCTCTGTTGAAAGTTATTTGTTGCCATTAATGATAGTTTTATTTACTCTTTCAACTTTATTTACCGAGAATATATTTTTAAATTTAAAATACGAATATTCAACTCAAATAACCAAAAAAGAAATAGAAATTATAAGAAAATATACTGATAAAGAATCTGTTATTCTAGTCAACCCAAACATTCCCCATTTTAGAAAAGAAACGAAAAGAGGTATTTTAATTGATTACGCATTGATTCCTTACAATGAAAAAAACTATATTACATACAAAAGATATCAGAATCTTTTTCAAAATAAATTTCTTGAAGATCTTTCAACAGAGGAGGTTATAAATATTATAAAAAATTCAAATACTACAGACATAATTATTCCTAAAGACAGTAAATCAGCACAATATTTTTTAAATAAATATGTTTACTATGAATTAGGAGGCTTGGGTTATCTTATTTTGGATGTTAATAATTAATTATATTTTAACCTTTTTAAATCAAGATTGATATTTGATGTTAAAACTATATTTTTTTTAGATTTACTATTACTAGTACGATGAAAATACCAATAGCTAAACCTGTCAACGATATAAAGAATATCAGTAATTTTGAGAAATTATTTATTTCAGAAGTAATGAGTGGTCTATATATAGGCGGGAAAAATGTTACCGATTATGAGAAAAGTTTAGAACAATTTTTAGATAAAAAATATGTTGCTTCATGTAATTCAGGAACTGACGCTTTAATTCTTTCGTTAATGGCACTGGGAATAAAGCCTGGCGATGAAGTTATACTTCCATCGTTTACTTACTTTGCTACAGCTGAATCTGTAATGCATGTGGGAGCTGTTCCAGTATTTGCAGATATTGATGATAACTCTTATTGTATTTCTGTAAAAACAGTTGAGAAGCTCATTACTAAAAAAACTAAATGTATAATTCCTGTACATCTTTATGGATATGATTCTGATATTAAGAATATAACTAAACTTGCTAAGAAAAATAAAATATTCGTTTTAGAAGATGTAGCACAAGCTTTCGGTAGTAAATCTAAAGACAATAAGTATCTCGGAACTTACGGTGATATCAATGCATTTTCAAACTTTCCAAGTAAAACTCTTGGAGGTATTGGTGATGGTGGCTTTATAGCCACAGATAATTTAAGTTTATATAAAAAAGTATCTTTATTGAAAAATCATGGTCAAAGTAGTAATTATGAACATGAAATAATGGGAACAAATTCAAGGCTAGATTCACTTAATGCTTTTGTTCTTAACAAAAAATTAAGTAACTTCTCAAAGATTGATAAAACACGTAGAAAGTTTGTTAAAAATTATTTACAATTTTTTAGCAAACTAGAGAATATTTACATTCCAGAAATAAATAATAATACATTATTAAATTATTTTACTGTTGTATTGCCTGACGGACATAGAGATAAAATTCAGAAATTACTTGAAAATGAGGGGGTTCAAACAAATATTTACTATAAAAAACCATTGCATAAACAAAAAGCTTTAATTGATTATGGATTTAAATCAAAATCATTGAAAAATACAGATGATTTATCTGAAAATATATTATCTTTACCTTTGTATTCAAATCCTTCAAAAATTGAACTAGAATTTATTAATAAAAAATTAAAAAAGGTTTTCAAAGATTATGTCTAATTTACAACTTGCAATAATCGGATTTGGTAACATGGGAAAAATTCACTACAAAGCTGTTTCTAAAAATACTTTATGTAAAAATCCAAAAGTAGTTGATATAAATCAAGAAATACAAAGTGAATTTGAAGATCTTGATTTTCATCATAACTTTGAAGATTTTGTATCAGGCAACATTGACACAATTGACGGTGCAATTATTTCAACACCATCAAGTTTACACCTGGAACATGCTGAACCATTTATTAATAGGGGTATACCATTGTTAATTGAAAAACCTCTAACATCTGATTATTCATCTGATCAAGAATTATTTAAATTAGCAAGAAAAAATAATTCATTTCTTAAGTGTGGGCTAATAGAATTATACAACCCAATTATCGAAGAACTGTCAAATACTAATTACGAAGATTTAAAATTTGTTCATTTTAAAAGACATTCTCCAAAAACTTCTGAGTCACGTAAATTGGAAAATATAATTTTAGACTTAACTTTGCATGATATATCAATAATTTATAAAGTTTTTAAGCCCAAAAATATTAAAATAATAGGTTCTGAACTAAATTATAAAAATGACATAGCAGAGTCCGCACAAATTCTATTAAAAGTTGATGATTCTTATAGTATTTTTATAAGTTCTTCTAGACAAGATCAAGAAAAAATTAGAACTGTCGAGATTGTCGATGAAAATATAACATATCAATGCGATTTAAAAAATAAATTTTATGAAACAAAACAAAATGGTAATATATCATCAATTAACTCAAAGTCGATAACAGAATCAAATATATTAAACAAAGTTGATATGTTAAATAAACCAGAAACTGCAGAATTGCAAATACAAAGTTTCGTAAATTCTATTTTAAAAAATGAAGAAGACTTTCAAAGCATAGAAATAGCTGAAAAAACACATAACCTTGCATACGAAATTTTAAATTTTTAACCTAAAATTAATAATTTTCGATTTTATAATATACAAAAAATCCTTGATAAAATTAAGATTCGTAGATGTTTTAGCATTATATTTAGAAACAACCAACGATGGTTCAGCCCAGTAAGACTTCGCATTAATTTTGCGTAAAACATCATTCATCCACATATCTGCAGAATGATTAAAAGGTAAAAAATTATTAAATAATTTTTTGGCAGATTTTTGGTTTACAAAATAAAATTGTGCTGCTCTAGTTCCACCATGAGAAATAATTTTTCCATCATGATTTCTTGTAATGTCATTACTTTTTTTATAAATAAGCTTATTTTCTTCAATTACTCCTTCATTCAATGCTTCATAGTCTCCCCAGACAGAGTCATAGACTACATCCCATTCATCAGGAAGTTCGTTTAAATATTTAGTTAGCCTAACTGGAATATCTTCAATAAAGTCACCGATATTATCTTCCATTATTACTGCAAAATCATCCCCATTATTAACTATCATTTCAAGTGCTAAATAATGCTTATAGCTACAACTAATCCAACCATCTTTAATTTTAGAATTTTTCTGAACTGATTTTTTCTTTATATCATAAGTCAATTCATTTTTATTTGGATGATTTATGAAGGTAACATCTTTAATATCTACACCATACTTGCTCAATAATTTAATAGTGTTTTCATATCTAGAAACTTCTAAATTATGAATTATGTAATATTTAAAATTTTGTTTCATTATTTTGAATAATAGTTGACTAGTTTTTTTGATAAAATAATTAAATTTTTTAAAAATAAATTAAAGGTCACAGAATTTACTTTATTTCTATAAATAAATAAGCTTATTAATTTTTTAAATTCATGCTTTTTTAACTTTATATCAGTGTGATATTTAGAATTAAAAAATCTTTGATATGCTTCTTGATAGAATAACGAATTTGGTTTGGTTACAGAATCAAAACTCCACGGCTTTCCGTTACCACTATAATGGAGTAATAATACTTCATTTTTAACATATTTTCTTAACTCACCAGAAGTATCATCTAATTCAATCTTATAATTTAAATTATTATTAAGTTCTAAAAATTGTCCTTTGAAATAGCAATTAAGTACATCCTGATCCCAAAAAACTATTCGATTGTATTTCTCATTCATAATATCTAATAAAGAATTTTTCATATTGTTTTTTATCCATTCTTGAAAATTTATAACAACAACTCCAGCGTTAAAATACTTTGTTCCTTCGAAACCTAAATTTTCAAAATAATCTTTTGAAATTTCAAGAGTGCCTTCTACTCTTCCCGCGATATTGTAGTTTTGATTTTTCATCTGTTCAATAGTTTCGTAAATAGCATCTGTAGGATTATTAAGGCAAACAACATCAGCATCTATATAAGTTAAATAATCTAAATTATTAGGTAAATAATTTTCAATAAATAATCTAAAGTAAGTAGCAAATGAAACATGGGAACCATTTAGGTTAGGAAAATCATATTCCTTATCTTTAAATTTGAACACAGTAATTGAATTTATGAAATCTTCCGTTACGAGTTTTTCCTTGTAAATATCAAATGAAATTGGTTCTTCGTGAATAATAAAAATATCGATGCTTTCATTTAAATTATTTGCTAATGAAGAGATAGATGTAGCAGCTTGCTTGTTATAATTTTGATCAAAACAATAAAGTATATTTAGCATCTAAGTAGATATTAATTGATTTAATTTATTTAAATAACAATTTAATTTTGAAATTTAATTAAATATTTTTAAAGTAAAATACAGTAATGACATCATTATCTATTTTTACAAGTATGACCGATCCCGAAAAAAGAAATGATCCGTGGAAAGAATCATTATCATGCTATCAAGAATTTGCAGATGAAGTAGTTACTGTGGGAGAAAATTGGCCTGAAGAATTTGAGTGGGATCTTATTGGTAAAGTTTTTCAAGAAGGATTCGATAAATCAACAAAAGATTGGGTTATAAGAATGGACCTTGATTATTTTTTTCACGAAAATGATATAGGCCATCTAAGAAAAAGCTTACAAAGGTTCAATAGCTTTCCTGCAATTTCATTCCCACAATATCAAATTTTTACTCCAGATAGATATCAAATAAAGACAAGAATTTGTATTGCTTTTAATAAAAAAAAATTTCCAAATATAAAACTAAATGGAGGAGGAGATCTAACTTTAGCTACTTTAAATGGTGAACTAATTGACCCAAAAAAAATGCCTAATGTCAATATTCCAATATATCAGTATGAGTCAAGTTTTCGTACAAAAGAAATTATTGCTGAAGATAGAGCTCGATTTGCAAGAGCTTGGAATAGATATTTCAAAGACTATGGTGCCAGAGGCGGTGAAAGTCCTAATGAAGCATTTGATGCATGGTTTGAAATGATTAAAGAAAGATATTCCAAGCATACATTTAAAATTAAATACAAAAATCACCCTAAATATATTAAAAATAAATTAGATGAAATTGAAAAAAATCATTTTGCTTATGATGCCTTTGGTCTTAAATATACAACTAAAAGACCTTATATAAATTACTTAAAGGGTTACAGAGAAAAGTATGTAAACTCGTTATTCTTAAAAAGATACAATTATGTGAAATATGAAAACTCTCATTAAAAAAAATTTTTATAAATTAACTCTTGAAAGGTTTCCGGGTGCTTACAGGCCCAACAGTTTGCCCTATATCTCCGGAGATACATTCAGAAAATTTTCAAATCATATATTCGATGAAACACGATCATTTAATCCAAAAAAAGTGAAAAATAACGAAATTATATTTTTAAATTCAGAATTAATTGAAATTTTTTTTAGTATTCACGATCCAAAAATAACAAGTAAATATATTTTAATATCTCATAACTCAGATAAATCTCCCTCAAGGGAAGAGCTAAATCTTATAAGTGAAAATGTTATACATTGGTTTGTGCAAAATTTAGAATTCAATAATAACAGTCGTATATCTTTTTTACCGATAGGGTTGGAGAATAAAAGATGGTTAAAAAATGGAATCTTTAGAAACACCACAGATTCAGACTTTAAATCAAAATTAGTTCTTAGTTCATTCAATGTGTATAACAATTATTCTGTTAGAAAAATGGTCTTAGATATTGCAAATACAAATAAAAATGTTGAAAATAAAAAATTTTCAAATTCCAAGAAATATTTTAAAGAATTAAAACAATATAAGTTCATTCTTTGTCCTCCGGGAAATGGGCCAGATACACACAGAATTTGGGAATCATTAATGTATAAAACATTTCCAATTTTTGAACTAAATTCATTCACAAATAATTTAAAAAATTTAGGTGTTCCTGCATTGTACTTAAACTCTTGGAGTGATTTGGGTAGTATTTCAGATAAAGATTTAAAACTTGAGTATAAAAAATTATCAAATTTTAATTCTGATATGATTTATTTTGACTTTTGGGACAATCAATTTAAATCTAAATTACTTTAAATTAATTATTTTTTTAAAATCTTTGCTTAAAAATTTATGAAGATTTTTTGAGTGTATATGAAGGTTGACTAAATCATAATTTTTATTATCAAAATATACAAAGGGAGTTTTGTTTTTATAGTGAGGTTTTATTCTCTTTGACTTTATTTCTCTTCCTACAATATGGTTTGTAGATACAAACCTTCTTTTAAAGTAATAATTGCCTCTTTTTAAGTGTGTTCCATTCAAGTATTGACCATACGATGAAGGATCGAATATGTACTTATTGTTTTTGTACGGAAGCGAATCTAAAATATTAAACAATTCTGGACTAATAGATTCAGCTATCTTTAACATTCTCATCTCTGTTAAGTTTTTACCTCGAGCATAGTTGCTAGAAAAATAGCTATAATTTTCTAATATTTCATCAAACAAATCACATAAATTTTCAATTAATTGAATATTTGGAAAATACGAAAAACCAAAAACTAAATGATCATTATCACTCTTAGTTATGTTTATTGAATTGTCATTAAAGAAATTTTCTTTTTTAATTTTTTCAATACTTTTATAAATTAATACATCATTATCAAAATGAGTAAAGTGATCTAAATTTAGCTGTTTAGATACATAATTTAATGCATACACTCTCAAAATAGAAGTAAACCATAAAGGATTCTGATCGTAGTTTAATTTGGAAAATATTTTTAAAATTTTGTCTTTTTTAGCAATTAAATCATCCATTGAATCTATGTTTAAAGATTCTACCCCTTGTGTCTTAAGCTTTACGTCTGAACACAGAATTATTCTTGCATCCTTTTCTATACTCAAAACAGAATTTATTGAATAATTTAAATATTCTGGTATTTTGCCATAGTTAAAATATATGTAATTCATGTAATTCTATTTTATTAGGTAAATATTATTTAAAAAGTTCATCATTTTTAAAGTTTGTTACCAAATAAAAAAGTTGTGAATATAGCAAAAAGGAAGAGAAGTAGTTTAAAGAATCGCTTTTAAATATATTTGTAAATAAAAATAAAATTAGTAAAAATCCAAATGTGTTGACCGATTTTCTAGATATATAAATCTTGTAAATACAGAAACAAATCGTTATTAAAACACCACATAAACCAATGAATAACATAAATGATAAAACAGAAGAGTGTGGCAATAGTAGAGATCCGGGTTCGTTTATCCTAATTTCGCTGTAATGTTTTGAAAAATTGAATGGGCTTGTGCCGAATAAAAATTGGTCGAAATCAGGGTTATATCTCGTAATAAAAATTCCCCACAATTCCGACCTATTTAATAAATAAGAAACATAGCCAAAAAAACTTAGTATGTGAAATAGTAATTTTTCATTTTCAAAAGCTTGAATAAAAACATTCAAACTTGTCGACAACATAGATGGATCTTTGTATTTTAAAGCTTGGTCATATAATGTAATTGATGAAAATTCATATGGATACGTTAAATTTGTAAATCCGACAATAAATATAAAAAATAAAAAGAATGCAGAAACTAGAATAAATTTCAATGCTTGTGTAAGTTTTAATTCTTTTATTGATAAAACTATAAATATAAACAAAACGAGAATGACCACCGTCTTGTTGTTAGCAAAATAAAGACCCAGACAAGATACAGCAAATGAAGTTAAACTAAGGATATTAGTTTTCTTAGATTTTAAAAAACTGTAAAAAAGAAAGCATATCAACAGTCCGTAAAATTCTCCTAATGATTCTGCACTTGGGTAAAACCCTCTCCAGGGTATTTTTTCATTATTATTCATAACATCTACTAAAAAAGGATTTGTATATTTAACACCGTACTTTTGCTGACCAAAAAAGTAATAAGCTAAAAAATTTGTAATTGGAATATTTGAAACTAATAAGCCGGATATGAAAATTAAAATAGAAGTTAATGAATAATTTTTCAAAAACCTTTCAAAATTAAAATAAATAGAATATTCATTATAAAAATATATAAGCCCATTTATCAACAGTATGAAAAACATTGACCAAAAAACTATCGCATGAATATCATATGAACTATTAGTAAATCCTCTAAGCTTATCTGTACTGAAGGTAAAACCTTTATTAAAATTCGAAATCCAAAACAGCAAAAAAAGCAGTAACACTGAATTTATTTTTTTATATTGTAATTTTAAAATTGAATTAATACCAAAAAATACTATTGGTATAGTAAAAAAAGTTAAATTAAATCCGCTAAAAACACCAATAAATAAAAACAGAAAAGGCGTGTAATTAATTAAACTTTTCATTCTAGAAATTGCTATGTCTGTAAAAATTTTTATTACAAATAAAAAAGCAACTGCAATCAGTAAATAAGTCCTCCATTGACTTAAATCAAAAAGATATAATTGATCGTCATAAAATCTATTTTGTGAAAAAATTGAATAAGTAAAAAATATTACAGTCATGATTATTGAAATATTTCTGTACTTAATTTTCATATGTTCGTTGTCTTTTTTAATTAATGAAATAAGCAAAATCCAGAATAAACTCTGAAGAACCAAGTTAATAAATGCATTAGTCCCTATTGATATGTAAAAAGTATTATTTAATAAAGCTATTCCTGAAACTTTTCCAAAACAAGATATCGAAGAATTATTGTTATATCTAAAAAAATAGTGATTTTGAAAGCTTGATTTAGGATCTACTATTAAATATTCGGCTAGGGAAATTTTACAAGTATTGATTTCACAGAAACTTGTATCTTCAGTTCCAAGCTCAACGGGATTTATATCATCAAAATAGTTTGAATTAAACCATGGCAGAAAAATTATAAGTATTATAAAAAAAAGGACAACTTTTTTTTGGTTTTCAATAATTTTCATTTATTAATTTTTCTTCTTTTAATAAAAATGTAAATAAACAATGTGAAAGTTAAAAATATACCGAGTTGATTTTGATATAAATATTCAGCATTTTGTTCTGGAATGTAATTCCAACCTCCCGATACATAGTGTTCACATTCAATAAATGAATTAACAAATAAAGAATTGCCATCAACGTCTGATACCTTCACAGCTGTAAAGTTTTGATCATTTTTAAAAACATAATTTGGGTCTGAGTTAATTGCACCTTTTGTGAATCCATCTGGATAAGGACCACAGATTTGTATCACATCATTTTCCATATATTTATACTAACAATTCCTTTCATTCAAAAATTAGTAAATAACTAAATAAAAAAGTATTTAAATAGATTTTCGTAAAACTTATCCAAATTATAATTTTCCATAATTTTAGTTTTTGCATTTATACTAACCTCGGACATCAATTTATTGTTCGACAAAATATTTTCAATTTTTTCAGTCCACAAATCTATGTTATTATTTAATGCAAAAAATAAGTCCTTATCATCATTAAATTCATCTAAGTCCCAAAAGCCTTCAGTTTTTGTAATTATTACTGGTGTACCAACAGCCATTGATTGAAGGGCTACGCTTTGACCTGATGGTTGAGAAGACTCAAGCAATGGAATAATAGTCAATTTTGAGGACTTATATAAAGATCGTAGTTCTATATCTGTTAACAAATTATTTGCCCAAGACCCGTTAAAAATTTTAAGGTTTGGTAAATAAAAATCTCTTAAATTTTTATTGTCAGAAACAAATATAAAGTTTAGTTTCGGAAGGTTTTTAGCAATCTCGATTAAAGTTTTAATATCTCTATTACCATCATTACCAACAAAAATAATATCATTACTCTTGTTTCCTTTAATGTTTTTAAAATCTTGACTCCAAAACTTGGTATCTATACAAAATGGAAAATAAGTTAATTTTGTACTTTTTTTATGAATTTTTCTTGCCTTTTCTAATTCACCCTTGCCTAAAAAAATATATTATCGATAAAAAATATTACTAATTTAATTATTAAATTATGGATAATACGTAATTGTTGATACTTTAATTTTTTACTGTAAAGTCCCATAACAAAAAGTGAAGTATTTGTATTACCAAAAAATTTTAAGAGGATTAATAACAATAAAGATGAGCACCCAACTGACTCATTAACTAAAACTACATACTTTGATTTCCTTAAAGTATAGAAATTTTCAAGAGTTGTTAGTTTTGAAAAATAGAAAGGTAAATTGAAAAGTTTTTGGAATATTTTATCTATTAATTTTAATAGATTATTTAACAACCCCGAGTAGTCTTCCATCTCGATTATATTTATGTTGAATTTATTTTTATCAAAAGAAAATAACCCGTAATAAAAGTCCTTTGATTGGTAACTATTGTTTAAATAATTTGTTCTTCTATTGCCAGCAAAAATATAAGTAAGATTTTCCATTTTCTATTTAATAATACAGTTTTATAATTTTTGTCTTATAAATTGTTTTCATAATGATACAAATGAATATCATGAAATATATGGAAATAATAGTTTTCTCTACTTACGGATACTCTTTAAATACTTGGAATGATTCTGGAACTTTGAAAAGAGAATTAGCATTGTATAAAAAAATGAATGAAGATTTTGGAACAAAGTTTACATTTGTTACATATGGAGATAGCAGAGATTTAAATTTTAATATTGAAATAAAAGACTCTAAAATCATTCCTGTTTATTCACTGATTAAATATGAAAAGAATCGGATTAAAAGATACTTATACTCTTTCAAAATTCCATTCAAAATAAGACACTTAATTAAAAACGGTGATATTTTGCACCAACATCAGCTTTTAGGATCATGGGTTCCAATAATATGTAAAGTAATTATGAAAAAAAAGTTATTTGTAAGAACAGGTTATGATATGCATGAATTTGCAAAACATGAAAAAAAAGGTTTTTTTGTAAAATTACTATATAAATTTTTAACAAAAATTAGCTTATTGGTCTCAGATATATATACAGTAACCAGTCAAAGTGATAAGAAAAATTTGAAACTAAATAAAAAAATAAAGTTAAGGCCAAACTGGGTTTATGAGGCAGAATTGTATGATTTTACAAACAGGCATGAGAATAGACTATTAAGTGTTGGTCGTCTTGAAGATCAAAAGAATTATGAATACTTCATAAAAGAATTTAAAAATACCAAAAATAAATTGATAATTGATATTTATGGTTCTGGAAAAAATCTTGATAAATTAAAAAAAACAGCAGAAGAACACAATGTTGAATTAAATATATATGAAAACTTACCTCATGACGACTTAACAAAAATTTATCAAAATTATAAATTTTTTGTAACTCCATCTTTATATGAAGGAAATCCAAAAACAGTCTTGGAAGCAATGTCTTCGGGTTGTATTGTATTAGCTAGCAATATAGAAAATCATAGTGAGATTATTAAAAACAAGCATAATGGTTACTTATTTAATTTAGGCAAAAATAATTTACTTAATTTATTCTTAGAAATAAAAAAATATGATAAAAAATTGAATACTATATCTAAAAATGCTTTCAATGATATTGCTAAAAATAATTCACTTGAACTTTTGGTTTCCAAAACACATAAAGATTATTTATCAATAACTAAATAAACTTTTCTAGAACGTATAGTTTCCATATTCTTTGTGAATTTACTCTTGATTTATTAAACCGCAATAATTTCAATGAACTCAAATCTAAAACTTTTAATTTTGTACTACTCAATATATAATCGTAAAAATAATCTAGATTATTATAAATCCAACTTTCTAAATCAAATACAAAACCTTGTTTCTTTCTATAAACAAATTCTTGATTAAAATCTTGCAGTAAATATTTCTTTAAAAGTTCTTTATTTTCATTGTCTTTTCTATAAGAAGTGTTGTGGGATAAAATATATTCAACAAGTTTGTGATCAACAAAGGGAGATCTGACTTCAAGAGAATTTGCCATCGACATTCTATCGATTTTAAACAACATCATATCTGGTAGGAAAAATTGATAATCAGCTAAAAGCAAAGATTTATAGTCATCTATTTCATTAATTATATTTACATAGTTATCAGTGTCTTGTGAATTAATTTTAAGAAGCTTAAGAAAGTTTTTATCTTCAAGAAATGATTTGTATCTTACAGATAATTCATTACTTTTTGATAGAAAATTAGCTCCTGTACCTAAAAAAGATGGATAAATATCATATATCTTAGAAAAATATTCTTTAAAATAATTTGTTTTGTTAAGAGAAAGCTTTGTTCTTTCATAACCTCCTAATAATTCATCCCCTCCATCACCTGAAATAGCTACTTTGTAATAACTAGATATCTCATTTGAAATCATATATGAAGGAACAATTGATGGATCAGCATAAGGTTCATCCATTGAATTTATAATTTTATCAACAAAGTCAATATTTAAATTAGATGGTATTGTTACGGTTTGATGGTTTGTATTATATTTTTCTGAGACTTTTTTAGCCCAATTACTTTCATCATATTTTGTGCTATCAGTCCCAACAGTAAAGGTATTAATACTATTATTGTTTTCAAACATATTTTTCACAATAGATGTAGAATCTAACCCACCGCTTAGAAAATTAGCTACCGGTACATCTGCATTTAATCTTATGTCGACTGATTCAGAAAAGACTGAGAAAAATTCATCTTCTTCAAATTTAAGATCATCTACTTTAGTTGAAATGTCCCAATATTTTTCACTACTTAAATCAATTTTGTTCGATATAGTTATTTCTATGATTTCAGCTGGGAGAACTTTATAAATATTTTTGTATAATGTATTCTTTCCTCCAACAATTCCATATTTAATATAGTTATTAATTTGTTGATAATCTAGAGTTCCTGACTCAGATAATTCTTTTACTGCCGAAAGATTTGAACCAAACACTATAGATTGATTATTTTTTGCATAATAGAGGGGTTTTTGACCAACTCTATCTCTAATTAAATAATGTTTTTTGTTTCTGTTGTCAAAGTAGTAAATAGAGAATTGGCCCCTAAGTTTGTTTATAAATTCAATACCTTCTAAATCTAAACCATGCAAAATTACTTCGGTATCAGAATGGCTAGTTTGAAATCTAACACCATTTGATTGTAAATTTTTCCTGAGCTCTTGGTGATTATATATTTCACCATTGAACATTACATTCGATTTAGTTAGTAAAGATGTCATTGGTTGATTTGCATTTTCTGATAGATCTAAAATAGAAAGTCTGTTAAAAACCAACGAACAAAAAAAACTATTACTTGAGAATTCAAGCTTTTGTGTATTATCGGGACCTCTACAGACAATATGATTATTTGGTTCATCTAGTATTTTTATATTGAAATCGCTTTTAGATATTATTCCAAGAAAACCACACATGATTTAATCATATACCCAATCTTCATTTAAAGAATCTCTTTGATTTTGAATAAATAATAAAGTTTTAATATTAAGATTATTTGATATCGTTATATTATGAAAATACTTATATTTGGTTCAAGTGGTCTAGTAGGTTCATCTTTAGTAAATAATTTAACAAAAATTATTACAAATAGTGAAATTTTCCCATCTACTAGGGATGACACAGACTTGTTTTCAGCAAGTGATACATTAAAAAAAATTGAATTAACTAATCCAGATGTTGTTATTAATGCAGCTGCAAAAGTTGGAGGAATTCAAGCAAACAATACTCAAAGAACTGAATTTATTTTAGATAACCTAAAAATAAATATAAATATTTTGGAAAGTCTAATTTCTTTTGAAAATGTAAAGGTTATTAATTTAGGTAGTAGTTGTATCTACCCACTTGGAGCAGATGTGCCTATAAAAGAAAATAGTCTCCTGACTGGAAAACTAGAGCCTACTAATTCTCCTTATGCAATGGCTAAGTTAACTGCAATTGAAATAGGAGATGCTATTACAAAACAATTTGGACACAAAATAATAAACCTAATGCCAACAAATCTTTATGGACCTAATGATAATTTTTCAGAAATTAATAGCCATGTGATTCCAGGGCTAATTCATAGAATGCATAATGCAAAAATAAATAACGATAGTACTTTTGAGGTCTGGGGTACTGGAAAACCATTACGAGAATTTATGCATGTTGATGATTTAACAAACGCTATTGGGTATATTCTAAAGAATGATTTATTTTCAGAACAAGTTTTAAACGTTGGAAGTAACGAAGAAATTTCTATAAATGATCTTGTTTTAAAAATTAAAAATGTAATAAATTACGAAGGTGAGATAATCTTTAATACAAGCATGCCGGATGGAAATCCTAGAAAACTACTTGATTCTACAAAATTGATTTCTAAAGGTTGGAAGCCTGTTATTAATCTTTCTGAGGGGTTAAGTTCGGTATATAAATGGTATTTAAAGAATAAAGTTTAAATATTTGTTGAAAATTCCCACGTAGGTTTTAAAAATCCTTTATCAATTAAAATTTTTTCTTTCTCAGCAACTAAAATGTCTTGCTCGACCATTAGCTTTACTAGATCTGAAAATGAAGTTTTTAATTCCCAACCTAATTCACTTTTTGCTTTAGATGGATCACCTAATAAATGATTTACTTCGTTCGGTCTTTGATATCTTGAATCTGTAACAACATAGTCCTCATAGTTCAATCCTATTTCTTTAAATGCCAACTCTGCAAACTCTCTTACACTGTGGGTTTCTCCTGTTGCTAGAACCCAATCGTCTGGCATTGAGTGTTGCATCATGAGGTACATACCATTTACATAATCTCCAGCAAAACCCCAATCTCTATATGCGTCTAAATTGCCAAGAGTTACTTTATTCTGAAGACCATTATTGATTCTTCCAACAGCACGTGTAATTTTTCTTGTAACAAAAGTCTCTCCCCTAAATGGTGATTCATGGTTGAACAATATTCCATTTACAGCAAACAATCCATATGATTCTCTGTAGACTTTTGTTATTTCGTGAGCAAAAACCTTGCCAACTGCATATGGACTTTTAGGTATAAACTTTGAATTTTCATTTAATGAACTTTCATCTACTCCACCAAACATTTCTGATGAAGAAGCTTGGTAATACTTAATTTCTTTTTTACTATTCTTTACTGCTTCAAGAAGCGTAATTGGACCAATTACACTTGTCTGAGCACTATACAAGGGGTTTTTAAATGAAACAGCAACGTGTGATTGGGCAGCTAAGTTATAAATTTCATCAGGCTCTATCGAATTAATTAAATTATTAAGTGATGATGCATCGAGTAAGTCTGAATAATAAAGTTTTAAAGTATCATCTTCTCCATACTCAGAAATTAACGAATCCAATCTATCAGTATTAAAGTTTGAGGATCTTCTTATAATGCCATGAACTTCATAGCCTTTTTCGAGTAACAGTTTTGCTAAATAATACCCGTCTTGTCCCGTTACTCCAGTAATAAATGCTTTCATATTTTCACTTCAAGTTTAACTCTAAACATTAATAATTATTAAATAATTTATTTTTGTGAAACAGCATGCCTAAACAAAAGTAAAAAATTAATGGAAAGTGTGAATTTTCCATTGCGACATCAAAAAGTGAATTAAATATAATTGGAATTAAGTAAACAAGAAGGTAATTTGACTTTGTTTGCTCTCTATAAGTCTTTATTAACATGTAGAAAAGAAAACCATATAAAACAACAGTAGCAATTCCACCTCTAGCAAATAAAGTTACAACATAATTATGTACATTTTCATTTAGTCTATCTAAACCACTTCTTCCTTCATCCAACATAGCTGGTATTATATTTTCATATCCATATCCAAAAATTATTTGATTTTTGTTTAAGAGGTCGAACAGTACATCTTGCCAAATTTGTAATCTCCAATTTAAATTATTATCACTAGAAAATATTCTTGTTGTTCTTGATCCAAGAGTGTCTTCGGCAATGTAAAACAGCTTAAATACCTCTTCATCAGGATCGTTTCTGTATGTTGCCACATATTCAACTTCTGCCTCTATCTCATCAGCTTTAATAAACCCTGATCCAGAAACAAAAAATACTGATTGAAAAAATATAAAAATTGCTAAAAATATTAAAATCAAATTTCTTTTATAGTTGCTTTTAAAATTTTGTTTAAAATAAAATAATTCGCAAATTGTAAAAAATAAGAATGCAATAAATGATGCTCTACTTTTAAAAAGCATCAATGGAAAGTAAAGACTTGTAAATAATATAAAGATTTCCAAACCTCTTCTTTTATCAACAGACAATTTATTCGTAACAAAAAGAATGGTTACGTATATTATTAATAAATCTGATCCCTTGTGAGGTTCAAATTTATCAGAAATTGATAATATAAAATCAATTATTGTTTGAGGAAGTCCATAAATTGAAAAAAAGTATATATAAATTAATACTGGAAAACCAACATATAAATAATATTTACTTAAATTATTAAACTTAAAATATTGATATCCAAAAAATAAAAACCCTGTTGTCCAAATATAAGAAGAGGATCTAAATGTATATGTATTTATTGAAGTGCCAATAATAAAAGCATTAACAATAAATACACTAACTATTAGAACAAAAGTAGAAAAAAATATTTTATTATTAGATTTGTTTAGAAAATCTGATTTTAAAAATGTAAATATTGAAATAATAAATATTAATAAAGAAAATCCCATAGCAAGCTCACCTATTCTGAATCCAAAAATATAAACTCCCATAAAAGATCTAGCAAATAAAAAAACTGAAATAAAAAAAATAAATACAGACGACTTAAAAAACTTATTTTTTACAAGTGGCTCAATCAAAATTTCCTCAAAAATATTTATTAAGGTTTTATTATATTCATATTTGGTTCAATTTCTTCTAATAAATCTAAAATCATTATTATCGACCAAATACACAAAGTTGTACTATGTAAATCGGCACAATTATTACCTTCAGTTATTTCAACTCCGTAATAATGTGTCTGTGATTTGCCAATAAAATAAGAAAAACCTCCGTCTTTTTTGACGTATAATTTCCTCAATTCATTAAGAATATTTTCAAAAAGAATTGCAATTTCTTTTTTTCTATAACCTTCTTGTCTTGAACACTTATACAATACATAAACAAAGTCAACTACATCACAACCTTCGAGAATAGGTGAGTTATTTAAACAAAAATCAATTAGTTGTTTTGGATTATGGATCTCTTTATCTATCCAATCAAGTCCAGAGATGACTTTCATTGCACCATTAATAATTTCCCTATTACTATTCGGGTATTTTGTAAAATAAGAACCAGTATTTAAATCAGCTAAACCATCTATAAAAATTTCAAGATCCTTTTTTAAATCAAGGTCCTGGGTTGTTGAGAAAACACACATTGAAGAAAATTGGGCACCAGAAGACCACGGTTTTGACCAATCGAGATTTTTCAAATAATCGATATGACTGTCTCCTTCATAATATATTTCATCTATCTTGTTTTTATTTGCAGAACCTACTTCATATAATGTAGAAACTGCTTGCTTAGTTTCCGCATTAATTGCTTTATTTAATCTACTATTTACAGAATCAAAATTATAATTTGGTAATAAGTTAAGAGAATTTTTAAGAAAGTCTTTGACTTTTGTATTTAAACTACGATTCAAGTAACTTTTTATCATTTCATCATCAATATAAGAATTTCTAGTAAATCTTGAGCTTTCTACTTGAAATGAATTTATAAAACTTAGCCAGTTTATTTTTTCGTTTTCTGATAATTTACTCCATTCAGAAGTCATGTAGTAAGATTTCAGAGCTAAACAGCTAAAGCCCAATGAAAGTGATTTTCCATATTTTGTTAGACCTTCATTGGCTGGTTTAAAGTTAAATTTAGATTGAGTTTTTAATTGCTTTATAAATTCTAATCCAGAAAATGGTGCTTCTTTAAAAAATTTCTTATCCATTTTTTTTAATAAACCTCCTCACATTACTACTAAATATATATTTAGCTTTAAAATATAGCCTATCTCTCAGTACTTTTATGATTTTTTGCTTAGTCAAATAAAAATATTTGAAGTAATTAATTTTTTCTGAAAAAGAATAATCCTTAGACTTTAATAATTCATTAAACAAATCTAGATACTCTTTACACATTATTTCAGAATTAAATGGATAGCTTTTCATATTTTGCCTGTATTTATCATATTCTGTAATTATTTTTTCTAATTTTGCTTCAAAATCATGAGTAAATCCGATTCCAAATCCATCGCAATATTCCGGAATGCCTCCACTCTCTATATAAAGAATAGGGAGACCACATTGTGCTGCTTCAATATGATGATTGCCAGAAGGTTCATTTAAAGAACCGGTAACGTAAATATGGTGTTTTTTTATTTCGTTAGATAAGTCTTGACCGGCAAGAGGTTTAATCAATCTGGTATTATGCAATTTATAATCTTCATCAGTATTTCCAATGTATGTAAATTCAAGTTTATCCTTCCATTTTTTTGTATCAATCATTTGGTTTATAAGCTCATAAGTATCGAATCCTTTATTTCTATTGGAGCTCCAGTGATGAGTTAATAACTTTACTTTTTGTGTGGAATATAATTTTGCTGAACCTTCAGGATTAAAAATTTTTTCATCAGAGCCTGATAATATTACTGAAGTCTTATCTGAACTCATTCCAAGATTCAAATAAATCTCTTCAAGCCATGAGCTTACAAAAATTACATGGTCTGCAACATTACTTGCTTGTAAATAAAATTCATTTATGTTTGTTGTTCCTTTACGTTCGTCACATTCATTAATTCTTTGGACTACGATTGTGTCTTCTTTTACATATTTCTTATATTGCTTTATTTCTTCGTGATTATATGTTGATGTTGATTCTTTTCGGCTTCTTGGGTCCGTTAAAACAATTAAGTCAATTCCTGGTTCAGATAGATCGTAAATAACTTTATGACCAGCTTTTATCAAATATTTGCTTAAGTTTTTAACAAATAGATTTCCTCCGCCCCAAGGACCTTCTACCACCCTCGAACCAATACTAACTTTCATTCAGCCCTTCAAACATTTCTAAATATCTTTTCATGCCAAGTGGAATAGTAAATTTAAGACTATTTTCATAAGCATGCTCAACATCAACTTTAGCTATATTGAACTCATCAATTTTAAAAATAGATTTTTTACTTAAAATTTCTGGAGCTACACCTACATTTGTTGATAGAATTGGTGTTTTAGAAATACCACATTCTAAAATCGCCTGTGGTCCACCTTCCAGTCTTGAAGTGACAAGATAAAGATCTAAAATATTGTATAGTTCATTTAAATTAGTGCTGTTTACCATTTCAAAATATTTATATGGTATTCCCCTCTCTTCAAAGTTTTTTATCAGATAATTTCTTCTTTTTCCAGTCAATACGATTTTTAAGTTATTATTTTGTTGAAATAATTCGGTAACAATTTTTAAAAAAATATCAGGTCCTTTGATTAATTTTGGATTGATAAGATCACTTCCTTCTGTATCCCTTTGAAAGCTACCAATTAAATAATCTTGATTGTTAAATTTATATTTTTTCCTTAAATCTTCTTTATTTTGTATGTCAAAGAATAAATTTTGGTCTACCCAAAAAGGAATAGATACAATTTTTTTATTTGTTAATTTTTTAAGTTCCGCAACTGTCTTATTGGATATGACATGATAAATGTCAACAAATTTGTCACGCATATAAAATTCTTTTTCATCTTTATCTGTAAATTTTTCAAAATCTATATGATAAATTGAACAAACAACTTTTTTATCTTTTAGATATTTTGTTTTAATATTTTTCCAAACCCAAGGAGAAATAATCCATATAATATCAGATTTTTTTATTGAATTAGTTGATATCTCTTTATTATGCTCATACCAATCGTCTCTAAACCTATCAACCACCCAGGATTCGTTAATGTTGCTTAAAAATATTTTCATAAAT
>PYIJ01201648.1_pt1 | contig 28793 bp, 26 predicted proteins | sample 3578051 | NCBI WGS metagenome assembly PYIJ01 (sample SAMN08408021, study PRJNA431606) | Marine metagenome isolate SA_KN192-05_S13_5m, whole genome shotgun... | biome: marine; feature: oceanic pelagic zone; material: water; isolation source: surface water sample, 0.2-0.8 um fraction ... | reverse complement strand
ATAATACGGCTGCCGAATTGGTATCTCACTCAATGAGCTCATTACAGGAGCTTTTTCGATTGGGTTAACTGCTATAGAATGATGCGATGCTCTAACCGCAATGACATTTAAAATATTCTCAAGTGATAGCTCGCCATATGATGGTAATAAATTTGTACCATCAGGGTTAGTTTTCCCTGAAAGTAAAATATGGCGATCTTGTCTTAAGCAAATTTTAGCAATTTGCTCCTCAACAAAAGAACGTTTTTCTTCAATTACTAAAACTTCATCAACAATAGACAGCATGGCAGATATTTTTTTCTCTGGTAAGGGCCAAGGCATATTTATTGCTGTAAATGCTATTGTATTTTTTTTACCCCTCTCCGGCAGAAGGCCAGCCAATGCTTCACTAACCTCATTGGCGATTTTCCCCACACCAATTATGCCTAGTCGCGTTTCCCCTTTTTTTGCAGGTAGATAAACCTGTGTAACATTTTTACTATTATCACACCAAGTTTGAACCGCTGGCAGTCTTAAGTCATGCAGTTTGCTTTCCCGAACACTCGCTGGGTCATGCTTAGTGACATGAACGAGGCTGTTTGGCTTTAATATTGGTAAACTTGGGCGCAACTTTGACATATCTACGACTGCATTACTGTCAGCGGTATCAACGACGATTTTCAAACCAACACAACAACCAGAATAACGAGACAGCGCAAAAGCTTCCAGACCCATGGGAATAATGTCAGAAACATTTTTTGGGAAAAAATATGGAATCCCTAGAGAATGGAAATTCTGATCAGATTGGTACGCTAATGTAGATGATTTGCCTGTCGGGTCATCCCCTACTGCTATTACCATTCCACCATGTGGCGCGACCCCACCTTGGTTAGCATGACGAAGCGCATCCATTGCCCTATCTAAGCCTGGACCTTTACCATACCACATTGAGAAAACACCGTGAATACTTGGATTATCATATAAATTTATATGCTGACTTCCCCATAAAGCGGTAGCAGCAAGTTCTTCATTAACTGCAGGTTGAAAATAAATTCCTTCTTCATCCAAAAAAGACTTTGCTTTCCCAAGCGCAATGTCCAAACCACCAAGTGGAGAACCAGGGTAACCACTTACTAACCCCTTAGTTCTGAGGCCATTCATACGATCAATTCTAGACTGCTCAAGAAGTAATCGCACTAAAGCTTCAGTGCCAGACATAAGGGCCTTGCCTTCGCTGAGTGTATAACAATCCGTTAACTTTACTTCCAAAGAAACCTCTTTTTATATAAATTTCTAGTCAGCCCAATTGTCTTTTCAAAAAATTTAATCAGTAAATTTAAATATCGTTCACTTTTTAAACATGTATTTCTTCTGCCTGAGTTTCAACTAATTTATACTACATCATCGAAGTACTATTTAGTTAAAGCCACCCAGCGACAAACAAGTGCTTTCTTTGGCAAAAAGTTTGACTTTTTGGCCAAAATTCCTTTCACTGAAATTTCAACCAAACCACAAAAAATCAAAATATAGGTGACTTCAATGACAAAATTTATAAAAAAAATTTTAACAGCTGCAGCCTTTACAATAGCATCCTCCTCAATGCTTAAGGCGGCAGACAACTTTTTTGTTTATGTTTCTCCTGACCCAATTGGCGTTAACGCTTTTTTAGAGATGGGGAAAATTGGTATAGAAGCCGCTGCCGAAAAATATGGCGCTGACGTGCAAACGTACGAGAGTACCACTGCCGCCGCTAGAAGAGAAAATGTTGAAGCTGCACTGAATGAAGGCGCCAGCCTAATTGTAGTTCTTGGTTTTGAATTTAACGATATTATATCAGAATTAGCTCCAACGGCGCCGGAAGTAAATTTTCTAATTGTTGATCAATGTATTTCTGAATTACCAGCTAACGTTCACTGCGCAGTTTTTAGAGAATATGAAGCTAGCTATCTAACAGGTGTAGCAGCAGGCATGATGACCAAAACCAATAAAATTGGGGTGGTAGGAGCTCTAGATATTCCCTTTTTGCACAGGTACACAGATGCCTACCGAGATGGTGCTAAGGCTGTAAATTCAAATGTCGAAGTAGAAATAAGGTGGGTTGGAGGTGATAACCCATTCGGTGATCCAGTCAGAGCAAAAGAACAGGCCTTGGCAATGAATGCTTCTGGAGCTGACATAATTTTCACAGCGACTGCTGGAGGTGATTTCGGAGTTTTTGAAGGCGCCCAGGAACAAAATTTCAGAGTTCTTTCTGTTGACGTAAATCGTTGTGTAAATGCTCCAGGATACGTAATCGACAACACTCTGAAGGGGGTCGATGCCGCCCTACTAAATTCGGTAGATGCAATCATGTCTGGAGCCAAATCATCAGTTTCAGCTGTTGGTTTGAAAGAAGGAGGAATGTCAGTAATGGCACTTGATAAAGCTGGTTTATCTTCGAGCCAATGCCTAGTTGCAGAAGAGCCTGAGGTTGTTGCCAAAATTCGAGAAATCGCTGATCAGATTATCGATGGTTCTCTGGTACTATCTGACCCAATGTTCGCTCAATGAGACTGCTACCAAATGAAAGTAGAGTTGCACGAAGTTTCAGTTAAATTTGGGAATTTTTGTGCTGTAAACAATCTTTCATTGAGCTTCGCACCAGGCGAAATTCATGCTTTGGTTGGTGAAAATGGAGCAGGAAAGAGCACAGCAATGTCTGTGCTCTTTGGTCTGAATACGTATTACCAAGGAGATATTTTTATAAACGGTCAGCATAGAAGATGGAAGTCGCCGGCAGATGCAATTTCAGCTGGTATCGGGATGGTACATCAACATTTCATGCTACAAGAATCAATGTCAGTACTTGAAAATGTAATTTTATGTTCAGAGCCAGTAAATAGGCTTGGTTTTGTAAATTTCGCGGCCGCATCGAAAAGCATCCAAAATCTGATTGATCATTATGATTTGCAAATCGATCAAACGCAGAAAGTCGTAGAACTTTCGGTTGGACAACGTCAAGCGGTTGAAATACTCAAAATATTGTACCGTAAATCAGATTTGCTAATCTTGGATGAACCCACAGCGGTCCTAACACCCAATGAAAAAAGTGAGTTATTTCACTCGCTTTCCAATTTTAAAGCTTCTGGCAAATCAATCATTTTGATCACTCATAAAATCGACGAAGTTATGACGATTGCAGACAAAGTCAGCGTTATGAGATCAGGAAATCTTATTTCGAGTACGCTATTAGAAAGCACTTCAAAAGATGAAATTCAGCAAAATATAATCGGAGGTAAGCTACCCAAGCCTATCAAAAGAAGAGAAATGCGTGCCACAAAAATAGGTCTTGAGATGCAAAAAGTTACTATACCTGGACTGGCGTCTAGGAAAAAACCTATTTCCCTTAAAGTGCACCTGGGAGAAATAGTAGGTATAGCAGGAGTTTCCGGAAATGGGCAAACTCCGTTAATTGAAGCAATTGTTGGATTACGAAATATTCTTTCTGGGGTTATGCTGCTTAATAATGCAACTATCTCGAATAAAGATGTTTCAGCACGCCGCAGGCTTGGGCTTTCTTATATTCCAGAGGACCGTCAACGGGTTGGCTTAGCTTTAGACGCCAGTGTCCTTGAAAATTCTTGCGTTTCACAACTTGGAAATAAAAAATTTTCAAATGGTTACTTTTTAAATTTTCAATATATCGGTAAATTTGCAGAGCAACTGGTACGTGATTACGACATCCGTGTTGGTAACCTCAAATCAAAAGTAAAAACAATGTCTGGTGGCAACAAACAAAAATTGGTTGTGGCAAGAGAACTCAAGCAAAAAAAACCATTAGTTATTGCAGAAAACCCAACTTGGGGTGTCGATATTGGTGCAATTAATAAGATTCATCAGGAATTAATTAGGATGCGCGATATAGGCCACGCAATCCTATTAGTATCAAATGAAATCGAAGAAATAATGGGGCTCTCAGACCGCATTTATGTAATGGCCAATGGACAACTATCTGAGCCACTAAGCTCGGCCCAAGTAACTGCAAGCAAACTAGGAGAGTTGATGCTGTCTCGCACTGAATCTGATATTTCAGAAAAATCAGAGACAATGCAGTCACAATGATAAAGGATTATTGGATGACGAACAGACTTTACTCTTTCTTAGCTGCATCAATATTATTACTAATAACTTTTCTTTCACTTATTTGGCTTGCTGACGCTGAGTTTTTTAAGTCAACGACGGCTTTTTTTAAAGGGGCATTTGGCGGCAGAAAATTTGCCTATCTACTAGTGACAATATCTAGAGCTGCCCTAATTACCGGCATGGCAATTGCAGCATTAATTGCCTTTCGGGCTGGCCTTTTTAATATTGGTGGCGAGGGCCAATTAGTGATCGGTGGTTTGGCCAGTGCATTTGTCGCAATAAATTTACCATTCGGAGGCGCTGCAGGTATTTTTCTCGTATTAGCAGCTGGAATGATAGCAGCAGGGCTTTGGGCGGTTATTGCGGGTATAATGAAGCTATGGCTAGGCGTACCTATTTTAGTGGGAACACTGTTGCTAAACTATCCTGCCAGATACATTGCCTCATACTTTGTAAGTCATCCTTTAAGAGACGTTTCATCTGGAATGCCGCAAACTCACCTTATTGAAAAATCTTTATGGTTACCGCTGGTTCCAGGGACTAGATTGGATACTGGTTTCATTTTTATCCTTGTAGTATTCTGCTTGGCCCTAATCTATTGTTACCGCACCGTCGCAGGGTATGAAGCCAAAATGACTGGCTTATCGGTAGACTTTGCAAATGCGTCTGGACTTAAAACAAAAAAAATAAGTTTAAAGACGCTAGCCCTTTCAGGCGCCATAGCAGGTTTGGTTGGTGGTATAGCTGTTCTAGGTCTGCATCACCGGTTTACCGATGGAATGCTCGTTCAGCCTCTATATGCTTGGACCGGAATAGTATCTGCGCTTATGGTTAGCCTTATTCCTTGGGCCATACTTCCGGCTGGTTTTTTTTTCGCAGCTATCCATAGTGGTGCGGCGGGCATGGAGCGAACGGCAGACGTCCCAAAAGAAATTGCAGTGATAATCCAAGGTATGATTATCTTATTTGTTGCGTCAAAAGTTCCAACAGCATTTGACCAAAATGTAGGGGACGGAAAATAATGATAGAAAGTATTTTCGACCCAGCGTTTGCAGACTCAGTAGCCCGAATTTCCATACCAATATTACTAGCAGCATTAGGTGGCGCTATTTGCCATCGTGCAGGCGTATTTAATATCGCGCTTGAAGGTTTTTTATTGATGGGAGCATTCATGGCTGTATTTGGCAGTCACTTCACAAGCTCTGCGACGATGGGGACCTTATCTGCAATATGTGGTGGTATTTTTATGGCATTATTATTTGCTGAATTTCATCTGCGCCGTCCCGGTGACCCGATTGTGGTATCAATAGCAATCAATTTAATTTCTTTAGGTTTAAGTACTTATCTACTCCGCGCAATTTTTGATGTGAGCGGTGTTTTTCAAAGTGAGCAGATCCGCAAGATTGGAATTCTAGACATTCCTCTAATAGAAAACATACCCTTTTTGGGATCGTTTTTCAGTGGTCAATCGTTATTATTCTATTTCTCTGTAGCCATAGTTTTGTATGCACACTTCTTTTTCAAATTTCACCGGCTGGGCCTATGGTTGCGTGCTGCAGGTGAAAATAAACAAGCATTGGAAGCTGGTGGCGTTAGCTCAAAAAAAATTCAATTCGTCGCACTAATTCTGTGTGGAGCACTATGTGGTTTGGGTGGTGCCCAATTATCGATATCAAACGTTGGTCTATTTGTGGAGAATATGTCAGCTGGGAGAGGATGGATTGCCGTTGTAGTTGTGCTTGTAACTGGGGGGCGTGCACTGCCATTGCTCGGTCTTGTATTTCTGTTTGGAACAGTGGACAGTACTGCTCTGCGAGTTCAAGGCTTTGGCTGGCCTCAGCAATTTACGGAGATGATGCCCTACTTAGCTTCACTTCTTGCCCTAATCTTTGTCTGTTACAGAAAACTAAAATTTGAAAAGAATACTCAAGGGATTAGAAATGTATGATCTGATAATTGAAAATGCAAATTTAGTTACTTGCGACAAAAATCATAACGTATTTCGGAATGCCTCGATGGCAATTACTGATGGCAAAATCAGAGTAATAGAACACAGTGGTGTAAAAACTTTTAAAAAATTGTCAGCATCGCAAAAGATAAATGCACAGAACAAAATAGTAATGCCCGGATTAATTAATATGCATTGCCATGCAGCAGATAGTTTATTTAGGGGATTAGTGGAAGAATTATCTTTAGAGGCGTGGCTTCAAAAAGTATGGGTTGCAGAGAAAGCTATTCTAACACCAAAAACTACTTACACCGGCTCTGTGCTTGGATTGGCAGAGAATTTATTGGCTGGTGTCACAAGTGTAATGGACATGTTCTGGTATCCAACTGAAGCTGTTAAAGCTGCCCATGACTTGGGAATGCGAATTTCTACTGGAGGTATCTTCTTTGATTATCCAGGTATTGGGAATAGATCTCATGAGGATTTTTTGCAGGAGGCTGAAAAATTCTTTAAAGATTATAATAGCACCGAGGATATTTTCCCGGCAGTGATGCCACACGGATCGTATACAGTGTCGCCAGAACACCTTAAAGACGCAAAAAAAATAGCAGAAAAATACAATGGTTTATATCATATACATGCGGCTGAAACCCTCGCAGAACAGTCTGATATCAAAGGGCGATACGGAGAGTCTGTTATAAGGCATTTGCACTCTCATGGATTACTAGATCAGCAAGCTATTCTCGCTCATTGCGTGCATGTGGATGACGCTGAGATTCAATTAATTGCTGACAATGAGAGTATTGTCGTACATAATCCGATGTCGAATTTAAAGTTAGGTTCAGGCATTGCGCCTATTGAAAAGATGTTTGAAGCGGGAGTTACTCTAACACTTGGAACCGATGGAGCGATAAGCGGTAATGACCTTGATATGTGGCTTACAATGCGTTTAGCCGCAAGTCTGCCAAAGGGAAACACATTAGACCCAAAAGTTATGAACGCCAAAACGGTACTGCATATGGCGACTCTTAATGGAGCAAAAGCATTAGGTAAAGAAGACAAGTTAGGTAGCTTAGAAGTTGGTAAAATAGCCGATTTTATATTCGTTGATATGGATAAAATTCACGCCGTTCCAGTTTTTGACCCTATTACCCACCTAGTTTATTCTGCGTGTAAGTCAGATATTAGCGATGTGTTTATTGGAGGAAAACAAGTAGTTAAGGATGGCATCATTTGTACCTTCGATATAAACAAAGTTGTTGAAGAGGTGCGTGCACTATCTCCAAAAATTGCTGCTAGTTTGGGGTAAGGGAATGTTAGATAATCTTGAGGAAATGATTGCAACCATTGAACGTGCCTCCAATCAAATACTGTCAAAAATCGGTGGCCCGGTAGAATGCTTGTTAATGCTTGGAACTGGCCTAGGATCTATCGCTAACAAAGTCGAAGTAGAGTTCCGTTTTTCGTATGAGGAAATACCTGGTTTCCCAGTATCGACGGCTCCTACGCATGAAGGTAATTTAATTATAGGAAAGATAGGCAGTAAGCGCGTCGCAATTATGCAAGGACGATTTCACCTTTATGAAGGTTGGACCCCTTCTCAAATAGCTATGCCCATTAGAGTAATAAGAAAACTTGGCGCAACCCGCTTTCTGGTTACAAATGCCGCAGGAGGCCTAAACATGGCATTTAAACCAGGTGACGTTATGATAATTCAAGATCATATCAATATGACCGGCTTAAATCCATTGGTTGGTCCGCACGATGATCGATTGGGTTTGCGATTTCCTGACATGTCCGATCCATATGATAAAAATCTGCAAAATATCGTCAACCAGCTCTTTGAAAAATATGATATAACTGTTGCTAAGGGTATTTACATTGGGATAACGGGCCCATCATTAGAAACTTCTGCCGAAAGAAGATTTCTTGCACAGTGTGGTGGTGATGCCGTTGGCATGTCTACTGTAATGGAGGTCATTGCAGCCAAACAAGCTGGTTTTCAGATTATTGGGCTTTCAGCTATCACGAATAAGGCAGATGGAGGACCTGACCAGAAACCAGATACAATCGAAGATGTGCTTTTGAACGCGACTACTGCAGGTCAGAAAATACTTAAAATTCTTCCCGAGCTACTAGAAAATTGGTAAAATAGATCACAAGATCATGAACATTTCAACATTCGAAAATTTATTAAACTTACAAGGACGTCACGCTCTGATTACCGGGGCAACTCAAGGCATTGGGCGAAGTATTGCACAACGCCTGACACAAGCAGGTGCTGAAGTCGTTTTACACTGTAGAGATGATCGTCCAGAACTGCATGCTTTGATTGATGAATTAAAAAAATTAAATAAAAGAAGCCCGAAGTATGTCACGGGGGATTTAAGAAAACCTGAAATTTGCAATGAAATAATGCAACATACTTTGGGAAAAGTTCCTAAGGTGGATATACTTGTAAACAATGCAGCAATCCAACCAACCACGTCTTTAGAAAATATCACTGAAAAAGAAGTTTCTGAAATGCTGACAATAAATTTGGCAACTCCATTACTTCTAATACAGGCGTTTTCTAAGCAAAAAATTGACAATGGGTCAGTTGTTAATATTAGCTCAATAGAAGCCATTCGCCCAGCAATAAACCATAGCCATTATGCGTCCACAAAAGCCGGCTTACTTAATTTAACAATGTCTTCTGCGCTAGAATTAGGTAAAAAAAATATAAGAGTTAACAGCATATGTCCCGGTTTAACGGACCGCCCTGGACTTGAACAAGATTGGCCTGAGGGGGTAAAAAGTTGGCTAGATAAGGTGCCACTTGGCAGATTGTGTAGAGGAGACGACATCGCCAATTCCACCTTATTCCTTGTAAGTGAAGCATCAAGTTTTATTACAGGTGCATGCATTACAGTAGATGGGGGTATTAGTAGTGTCTCAGGCTGGTGATTAATAACCGATAACTGGAGTTCGTTATGCCAGAAATAATTGATAGCAAGAATATTTCAGAATTCTGGACATCAGAACGTTGTTTTATCCTCGAAATTCTAAACGACCCAGCACATCCCAAAAGTTCACTTGCAGTGGCTCGCGTTCCGCCAGGCGTGACAACACAATTGCATCGACTTAATGCTACTGAGGAAACATATATTATTAAAAAAGGTTGTGGAGTTTTGGAAATAGACGGCGAAAAGTCAGAGTTAAAGCAAAGTGATGCTATTATTATTCCAGCCGGCGCCTCTCAAAGGATTTCAAATGTTGGTCACGAAGACCTTGAGTTCTACTGTTTATGCACGCCCCGTTTTTCACCAGAATGCTATGAAAATTTAGAGGGTTAATATAAAACTAGTCAAACTCAATTTTTAATAATTGTCATATAACCAAAGGAAATTAAATGGAAAAAAGTAGGATAAAAAATTCGAATATTCGAATTTCTAAGCTCTCCTTTGGGACTTCAGCTTTGGGGGACATGCCAGACACATATGGTTATAGCGTGGATGAGGGGCGAGCGAGAGAAACTATAAATGCTATTTTTGACAGTGAGTGCAACCTGATTGACACCTCTCGTAATTATGGTTTCGGGAATGCCGAAAAAAGAATAGGCCAGGTAATCAAAGAGCGGGGCGGTTTGCCAGATGACTTTGTCATCTCTACAAAGTTAGACCGTGACATGGAAACACAAAAGTTTGATGCAGCAAGAGCACGCAAGTCCATTGAAGAAAGCCTGGATGCATTGAATGTAGATAGTATAGGATTGCTACATCTCCACGATCCAGAACATTGTAGAGACATTACGGAAATCACCAGCCAACATGGCTCTTTGGCCGAACTATTCAAGATGAAAGAAGAAGGCCTAGCCGAAACTGTTGGGTTAGCAATGGGCAAGACAGATTTAATGCTTGAAATAGTTAAAGATTGGCCCTTCGATGCTATTATTAATCATAACCGTTTCACCATTCTTAATAGAAATGCAGATGAGCTGTACAACTATGCTTATGCAAATAATATTAGCATCATCAATGCAGCACCCTACGCGAGTGGTGTTTTGGCAAAAGGAACTGAAAGGAGCCGGCTAATCGCATATTCAGAAGCTACTGATCAAGAACTCGAGCCTGTAAAAGAAGTAGAAAAAATTTGTCGCAAATACAATGTGCCATTACCCGCCGCCGCACTACAGTTTTCAGTGAATGATAAAAGGATTAGCTCTACTCTTGTTGGCGTAACAAAACCCAAAAGGGTTAGCGATACGATTGAGTTATCAAAATTTATTATCCCGAATGAGGCGTGGGAAGAAATTAATCAACTCCCTTATACCACTCATGATGTAGAGGCTGCTCGCGAATATAAACCTGGCTAGTGAACTTTCCAGCCATGAATTCCTTACAAAAATCAAAAACCAAAAATATATCCTTTAGTATTTAATGTTTAATGTATAAGGCTATGTTTAACTATCTGCTTAACTTTTGAGGATGAGATGAAACTTTTAAGATACGGTGATACAGGCTTTGAAAAACCCGGGCTGATGGATAGTGAAGGTGATATCAGAGATCTGTCTGCAGTAGTTGATGATATCACAGGTGCAGTATTGGATGATGACAAGCTTGCGGATCTGAAAGCTCTTGATCCTGCAACGTTACCTCTCGTTAGCGGTGATACAAGACTGGGACCTTGCGTTGGCCAAGTAGGTAAGCTTATGTGTATTGGCTTGAACTACGCTGATCACGCAGCAGAAACAGGTGCCGATATACCAGAACACCCTATCTTGTTTATGAAAGCCAATTCCGCAATTAATGGCCCAAACGACGACATTATACCACCTAGAGGTTCAAAATATACTGATTGGGAAGTTGAATTGGGTGTGGTAATTGGAAAAGCCGCTAAATACGTAGATGAGAATAATGCGTTAGATTATGTTGCAGGATACTGTTTGGTTAATGACGTTACAGAGCGCAAATTTCAAAGCAAACTTTCAGGTCAATGGACCAAAGGAAAATCATGCGATACGTTTGGCCCCATTGGTCCATGGATGGTAACGAAAGACGAAATTGGCGACCCTCAAAATCTAGATATGTGGCTAGATGTTAACGGGCAACGCATGCAAACTGGTAATACGAAAACAATGATTTTCAACGTAAAACAAATTGTTTCCCACCTATCTCAACTGTTTACACTATACCCAGGTGATATTATCTCAACTGGAACACCGCCCGGTGTTGGTATGGGAATGAAACCAAATCCTATTTTTCTTAAAGATGGAGACGTAATGACTCTTCACGTTGATGGGCTTGGCCAGCAAACTCAAAAAGTTAAATTCGAATAATACAAATATTAGATCACATTGGGAACTGGGGCTTGGTCGTCGATTAAACCACTGTCCCTCACAGAAGACCAGAACTCGTTAGGAATTTTTGTTTGATACCAGTCCAAGATTTGAAGTAATTCACTTTTCGTTCTTGGACCCGGTATTACTGATGATATTATGTTATTCGCCAGAGGAAATTGGATTGCAGCGGCACCGAGTGGAATTGAATGTGCTTGGGCAATTTCATCCAATATTGCTGCTTTTTCAATTACTTTTTTTGGCGCCTTTGAGTAGTTCCAGGTTTCCCTGCCAACTAAAACCCCAGAATTGAACGGGCCACCACAAATTATACTCGTTCCTTGCTGAGCACACTTCGGAAATAGTTCAACCAAAGCGGTTTGTTCCAATAAGGTATATCTACCTGCCAATAGAAATACATCCCAATGACCGATGTTCATTACATCCAAACAAATCTGATTTTCATTGACTCCTAAACCAATAGCCGAAACAAGACCTGCATCTTTCAATTCAATTAAAGCCCTATATCCTGATTGAGCCAAATCACGAAAATAAGTTTCATTTTGTTCGCCATGTTGAAAAACACCGATATCATGGACTAGCAGGACATCAATTCTATCGAGGCCGAGCCTTTGAAGATTATCCTCGTAAGCTCTGATAATTCCATCATAACTATAATCATACTTTACATTGAACGGAAGAGGATCGACCATCCCATAATTTGAAGGATCACTCACAGCTCCAGGCGCAAGTAACCTTCCAACCTTGTCAGATAAAATATAATTAAAGCCTCTAATACAGTCACCAACAACACGTTCTGATCTACCAAAACCATACCAAGGAGCAGTGTCAAAATATTCTATACCATTTTCCATAGCGGCATGAATGAGGGCGGCGGCTTCTTCCCGGCTGAGATCGACCAAATTCCCACCTAATGGAGCACAGCCAAGACCCAATTCACTTATTTGAACATTTGTCTGACCGATATTTCTTTTGGGAATATTTTGTATCATTAATCCGTTAAAATTTCCGAAGAGTTAAGTATTTGTCCATCCGCCATCAATCGAAATTGCTTGCCCGGTTACAAAGGAACTTTCATCTGATGCGAGATAAACTGCTAACTCTGCAATTTCATTTGGTTGACCAATTCTGCCCATTGGCTGCCGATCAACGAAAGCTTTTCGCACACTTTCTATCTCTTTTTCATTTGCAGCTTGAGATCGTACTCTTTGATGCCAGCTTGGAGACTCTACTGTGCCCGGACATATTGCATTAGCTCTCACACCCTTTGTTATAAAATCTGCTGCTATTGATTTCATCATTCCAATAACTGCTGCTTTGGATGCGCCATAAATAAACCGGTTTGGCGCAGCGATTAGCGAAGAAACAGCCGAAGCAACAAATATTATGCTGGAATTTTCCCGTTTTAGCATATTTGGTAGAAATGCCTTTGTTACTTTATAATTCCCTTTTACATTTAAATTCATCGAGAAATCATAAGACGCGTCATCACAATCTAGTATGGACCCATGATGAACATAGCCCGCACAGTTAAACAAAATATCAACTTCCTTATGTCTTTCGGCAACGCTATTTAAAGATTTCCCATCTAAAACATCCAACTGTAAAGTTTGCATTCCCAGACCCTGCAATTCTTCAAACGAATTATCATTTATATCAGTTGCTATGACGTGAGCCCCCTGTTCTGCAAAAGCAACTGCAGTTGCTCTCCCGATACCAGCTCCCGCCGCAGTAACCACAGCCGTCTTTCCCTTAAGCCTCATAAACTGCTCCCAAATTACAAAACATCACATAACTGCACCAATTTGCCAGGGTACGAATTCCGAACCGCCAAACCCAAGTTCTTCACTCTTTGTTTTCTGACCCGATGCGACACTAACTATTTGCTCAAATATTTGCTTGCCCTTTTCCTCAAGGGTAACACCATCTTCGATTATGTCTCCGCAATCTAAATCTATATCACCTGACATTCTATGATACATACTTGTATTGGTTGATAACTTTATACATGGGGTCGGTTTATAACCGGAAACTGACCCTCGCCCAGTCGTAAAAACAATTATATTTGCACCTGACGCTATTTGCCCCGTGACTGAACATGGATCATATCCGGGGCTGTCCATGTATACAAATCCATGCGTATTAATTTTTTCGCCATATTCAAAAACACCCGCTAATGGTGAAACACCGCCTTTGGCTACCGCACCAAGCGACTTCTCAAGGATTGTAGTCAAGCCACCCCGCTTATTACCCGGTGACGGATTATTATTCATTTCTCCGCCATTTCTAGCTGTGTAGGTTTCCCACCAACTGATCCTGTCTAGTAGTTTTTTACCAATCTCTTCAGTCAATGCTCTCCGAGTTAGAAGATGTTCAGCGCCATAGATTTCGGGAGTTTCCGACAGTATAGAAATACCACCATTTTGAACGATAATATCAGAGGCAACACCTAAAGCAGGATTAGCAGTAATGCCCGAATAGCCATCAGATCCCCCACATTGCAAACCAACTGTAAGTTTCGAAACTGATGACGGCCTTCTTTTAGATTGGTCAGCATATTCAAGTAAATCCTTTAAAATACTAACGCCACGCTCAATTGTTTTGGAAGTTCCACCCTCATTTTGGATTGTCATATAGCGAAAACTTTCCTCATTCTGTAATCTACTTTTCCCAACTAAGTCGGCAATCTGCATTACTTCACAGCCAAGGCCAATGAGTAAAATAGCGGCAAAGTTAGGGTTCCGTGAGTATCCAGAAAGCGTTCGAAATAGCAGGTCATATCCTTCGCCGGAATTAGCCATTCCACACCCGCTACCATGGACAATTGGGACAACCCCATCCACATTTTTATACTGCTTTAGCAGCCCACTTTTTTCAGCTTCCTCTGCAACAAATTTAGCTACACTTCCGGAACAGTTTACAGAAGTCAAAATCCCAATGTAATTACGAGTGCCGACTGTCCCATCGTCTCGATGATAGCCTAAAAACTCTTCGTTAATCTCGACATTCGACTTATTTTGAATTTCTGTGGAAAATTCATATCCTGATTTATGATCTGTGAATTCAATATTATGCGTGTGAACATGTTCACCAGCAGAAATATTTGTTGTTGATCTACCTATTACTTGACCGTACTTAAAAACAGCCTCCCCACAAGGTATCGCCCGTTTAGCAACTTTATGTCCTTTAGGAATATCTGTCCTAGCGCTCAAACCTAATTCACTTATCGAGTCGCCTTTTAAAATCGCCCTTAATGCGATCGCGACATTATCTTTATCACCTAAAACAATTGTAGAATGCGCTTGATGCATTTCTGATACTTTCGGCTGTGACTGTGGTAGCTGTTGCCAGTTAGATAAGAGTTATACTAACATGTTAGTATTATCGGCTATCCTTTGATGAATGCAAGACTTAAGTATTAAATTTATGACCACAAAATCGAAAATACGTACCTTGGGTAATTTTCAAGGATCACTCACAGACAGAACATTCCTGGCCATTCGCGAAGCAATAATGGAGCTCACTTTTTTGCCTGGAGAAATAATTCGCAAACAGTATATCTGCAATGTACTGGGAGTATCACGCTCACCTGTCTCTGAGGCATTAGCAAAGCTTAGAAATGAGGGTTTGGTAGAAGTCGTTCCACAATCAGGAACATTTGTTTCAAAATTTTCACTGCAGGACATTATAGAGGGTGCCTTCTTGAGGGAAGCTATAGAATTAGCATGTATCGAAATCCTTGCCTCCAAAATTTCAGAGCAACAACTTAAAGATCTAAATAGAAACTTAAAATTGCAGAAAGTCCTAGCTGACACCGATGATTACCAAGGTTTTTATCAATTGGATGCCGAGATGCATGGTATGATTATGGATTTTACAGGGTATAAAAATCTAGCGAAGGTGACAAAGACGGGCTGGGTCCAAGTCGACAGAGCACGTCAGCTATTGTTACCGATCGACGGTAGACAAAAAGAAGCATTTCAAGAACATCAGGCTGTAATACAAGCTTTGGAAAAACGTGATGTTAAACTTGCTAGAAAAAAAATGAAAATCCACCTAAACCAACTTATCTTACTTCTGACACCACTTGAAAAAGAACACCCACATCTTTTTGAAAACAGTTGAGGCACTATAGTGAAACATCACAATACACATCCCAAATATGCTGCAAGACTTAACGCTTTTAAGTCATTGGCAAACAATCGGGGCATATTGGGAATGATCGAAGCTGCCGGGCTTGTTAACGGGATGGATGCAGCAGACTTGAATTTCCCAGATCATATTTCGCCAAATGAAGAGAAAAACATTACAAAAGCACTTAATAATAACGGGCTAACCTTAAATGGATTGGCAATGCGTTATTACTCTGAGCCTGCTTTTGCTCTTGGCGCTTTTACCAACCCAGACAAATTAATAAGGCAAAAAGCTATAGACTTAACCAAAAGAGGAATTGATACGCTACAACGAATGGGCGGAGATGTTATGACTTTATGGATGGGTCAGGATGGGTTTGACTACCCAATGCAAGCCGACTACTCCTCGATTTGGGATAATACAGTATATGCACTTGATCAGGTCTGTGCTCATGATCCGAATTGCAAAGTTGCTATAGAATATAAACCGAATGAACCTAGAGCTAATGCCCTTCTTCCTAATATGGCTACAACTTTACTTGCAATTAAAGAGGTTGAAGCAGATAATATTGGTGTCACTATAGACTTTGCCCATATATTATACGCAGGTGAAATGCCTGCTTTCTCGGCATTTTTAGCAAATCGTTATTCAAAAATATTTGGAATTCATTTGAATGATGGGTACGGAAAGCGGGATGATGGTTTAATGGCCGGAACGATCAATCCGGTCGCTACTGTTGAACTTTTTATTCAATTGAAAAAACTAAATTACGAGGGTGTTATTTACTTTGACACTTTTCCAGATCATTCGGGATTAAATCCAATCGAGGAATCCAATACAAATATCTTAATTGTTAACAGACTAAAAAAAATAGCTGATAGTTTATACCAAAACTCCGAATTAAATCGTGCAATAGAAAGACAAGACGCCACAATATCTCAACGCTTAATCGCTCAAGAATTATATGGAAATAAAAATTAAATGGCCGGCAAAATACTTGTGGTAGGATCTCTGCATCTGGATGTGATTGTTAACTCATCAAGACTTCCACAGCCGGATGAAACGTTACTTGGTGATAAAGTATCATATAGATTTGGAGGCAAAGGTGGTAATCAAGCGTTAGCAGCCGCCAAAATAAGTGTTCAAGTTTTAATGGCAGGGCGCATTGGAAGAGACAACTTTGGCAAAGAAATCTACGATACTCTCGCAAATCAGAATATAAATTTAGACCGACTTAAAATGGTGGATGAACCTAGCGGCATGAGCGTTGCATTAGTTGGTTCTGACGGAATATACTCAGCGGTCGTAGTATCAGGTGTAAACCAAACAATTGATTTATCGGATATTCCTGTCCCAAATGACTTATCCGTCCTTGTTTTGCAAAATGAAATAAACTCTGATGCAAATTTTAAAATTGTAAAAAAAGTCCCAAAATCTACATATGTTATCTTCAATGCTGCTCCTGCGTTAACCCCTAACAAAGATTTTTTTGAGCGAATAGACTTGCTAATTGTCAATCAATTGGAAGCTAAAATGCTGCTGAACGCGGAATCCGGTATATTTGACGATTTGGACGCTCTTAAAAAGTTACAAAATTTAGGCCCCAAAGAGGTAATTATAACTTTAGGCGCTGACGGCTATACGGGCATTTCTAGAGATGGAGAGATTTTTTCAAAACCTGGCATAAAGGTGGACGTACTATCAACCCATGGCGCAGGAGACAGCTTCGTTGGAACACTTGCGGCGTTTATTTGCAAAGGTGAACACATCAGTGTTGCAGCACAGTATGCACAAGCATCATCAGCGCTACATGTAAAAACACCAATCGATCAACGGGAGAAAATTAAGCAAGTTGATATAGAAAATATGTTTTTATTAAACCAGTAGTTTGTATGCTGTAATAGCATTTTGTCCAAATACATGAGCTTTATCATCATTCGATAAATGAGCAGTTAATTCAGAGGCTGCTGCATGCCAAACATCATATTCCGCACGCAATCGGCATACTGGCCAATCTGAGCCCCACAACATTCTACTTGCTCCAAATTTATGTAAAATATGCTCTACGTATGGCTGCAAGGCATCAGTAGTCCACTCTTCAGTTGCTTCTGTGATTAAACCTGAGAACTTTATATATGCTGATGTATCTTCAGCTAATGCCGAGATACCATCTGCCCAGAACTTAAAATGATCTTCTGAGTGATCTTGTATTTGAGGCTTCATAAAGTGATCAATAACTGTTCTCATTTCTTTATGCTTCAGCAAACATTTTTGAAAGTTCTCAAGATGTTGAGGGAACCCTAAAGCGTCAAATGTTAGATCCAGTTCTTCGATAGCGTCAAATGCCCATCTAATATCTTTCCGAAGAATCCAATTTCTATCTGGAATATCCTGCACCATTGGACGTACCCCAACAAATTTTGGATGTTTTGACAAACGCTCTAACTGGGCATAGTCATATGGATTTTCAAAATTTATCCAGCCTACAACTCCAGCAACAAACGATGAGGAGTCCGCTAACCCCAAAAGATACTCGGTTTCTTCAATACTTGGCGCTGCCTGAACCAATATTGTCTTATCTATTTCAAGTTTTCTTAAATATGGTTCCAAATCATTTTGTAAATAACTTCTGTAGAGAATTTTATTATCCTCAGGCATCCAGCTATAATCTCCCCTAGCTGGATTCCAGAAATGTTGATGAGCATCAATTTTCATTTACTCTTCCACTTCAAAATATAATTTTTTACTAACCTAAAAGTCTTTAGTTCATCATAATTATTTTATTGGCTAATTCCATAAAATATCCTTGGGTAGAGATCTAATTAACGGTAAGCTATTTCAAACATTAAAAATCAGGGGTCAGAGTTGAAAAATTTTAAAAGTGTTTTCAAAGAAGAAAAACCTGTGATCGCAATGGTTCACCTTGGTGCTCTTCCTGGTACACCACTTTATAATGAAGATGGCGGATTAGACGGAATTTTAAAAAGTGCACATAAAGACTTAATTGCACTACAGGATGCTGGAGTTGATGCTGTAATGTTTGGTAATGAAAATGACCGACCTTATGAATTTAACGTAGATACCGCATCAACGGCGTCAATGGCTTATATAATAGGACGTCTCAAAGATGATATTAAAATACCCTTTGGCGTTAATGTCTTGTGGGATCCAATCGCAACAATGGCACTGGCAGCCGCTACTGGAGCTGCTTTTGTCCGCGAAATATTCACAGGCACCTATGCTTCAGATATGGGCTTTTGGGCTCCTAATGCTGGCAAAGCATTGAGGTATAGAAAACGCCTCGGGATAGATAATGTGATCACGCTCTTTAATGTGTCAGCTGAATTTGCGGATAGCCTGGACCAAAGACCATTGGCAGACAGAGCAAGAAGTGCAGTTTTCTCATCCATACCTGATGCTGTTTTGGTATCTGGTGCAATTACGGGTGAGGCTGCTAAATTAAAGGATTTAGAAAGCGTGAAGAAAGCCCTTCCTCAAACACCAGTGTTGGCCAACACCGGCGTAACGCAAAACACGGTGGAAAAGGTTTTTAACATTGCAGATGGATGTATAATTGGATCAGCTTTGAAAGTTGATGGCAATACATGGAACCCAGTTGACCCAGATCGTGCCAAATCATTTATGGAATTGGTAAACAAAATAAGATGAAAGCTCGCATAAAATCAGATTTACTGGAATTAATGATGGTACCTGGATTATCCGGCCATGAAGACCTTATTCGTGCTGAAATTAGAACAAAACTTGAATCTGAAGGAATACAGAGCTCTTCAGATCGCCTTGGAAACCTAATTTCAACTTTCAAAGGGGATGTGGGTCCATCTGTAATGGTATTTGCCCATATGGATCAATTAGGATTTGTCGTCCGCAAAATTAACGATGATGGTAATATCAATGTGGTGAGAATGGGAGGAGTTCCAGAGCGAGCCCTATTATCACAAGCAGTCCTATTGTATTCCAAACAAAAGCCTTACCTTGAAGGTATCATCTATAACAAAAGTCATCATATTACCGAGTCTGATGAGAAGTATTATGTTCCAAAAGCATCTGAAATCAGTATTGATACCGGATTAAAAAGTAAGCTCGAGGTAGAAAAGCACGGTATAAAAATTGGGTCACCTGTAGTATATAAACCGCAAACTGTTGAAATGAAAAATGACTGCATAGCTGGGACATCAGTAGATGACCGAGCAGGCTGCGCAGTTCTTTTAGAATTAGCTAGGCACCTTAAAAAAAGAAAAAGTGGCCCAACAGTTCACATTGTATTTTCAGTTCAGGAAGAGTTTAACCTTCGGGGCGCAATGAGTGCAGCCCACCAGATCAAACCAGATATCGCAATTCAACTTGATTTGATGCTTGCTACTGACACTCCGGAAACAACCGAATACGGTGATATGATTCTTGGGGAAGGCCCTGGCATGTCATTATTTTCTTTTCACGGTAGAGGCACATTAAATGGAGTCATACCTCATCCAAGTCTCGTAGAACTGATGGAATTAAGTGCAAAGCAAAAAAAAATAAAATTACAGCGAAGTGCTCAGGTAGGAGTTCTGACTGATCTATCATATATCCAGCAGCTGGGAAACGGCGTTGCATCGATAGATATAGGATTTCCTTTGCGTAATAGCCATTCAAGTCTAGAAATATGTAACGTAAATGATCTGGTTTCATTAGAGGTTTTGTTGGAAACAGCTCTATCAAATATAACTAACGAGTTCTCATTAATTCGGAGTTAAAATGCACCTATGCAATATTTTTTAGGTATTGATATTGGAACTTATGAGTCAAAAGGAGTTTTGACTGACAAAGAGGGAGATGTAATTGCAAGTGCGACTCACCCTCATAAAATGTTGGTACCCGAACCCGGATGGGCAGAACATAGACCTGAAGAAGATTGGTGGAACGATTTTGTTAAAATTACAAAAAAGATACTTAAAGCCTCAAAAATAAATCCTGATGATATTTCGTGCATTGCCACTTCTGCAATTGGCCCTTGTATGCTCCCAGTTTCTTATGAAGGTGACCCCTTAATGAATGCGGTTCTGTATGGCGTAGATACAAGAGCCGAAAAAGAGATTAGAGAGCTAAATGAAGAGCTAGGAGAAGAAAAGATACTGCAGAACTGTGGAAATGCCCTAACCTCTCAATCTGTTGGCCCTAAAATACTCTGGCTCAAAAAAAATTGTCCTGAGATTTATAAAAAGGCTCATAAAATTTTATCTTCGACATCTTATCTTGTCCAGAAACTAACCGACGAAAGCGTTATAGATCATTATACTGCAGCCAATTTTACCCCTTTATATGATATAAAAAATCTCAAATGGACTGATGCTTTAACTAAAAATATAATTGAGATTGAACGTCTCCCAAAACTTAAGTGGACAACTGAAATTGCTGGCTATGTCTCAAAAGTAGCATCAAAAGAAACCGGCCTCGCAACGGGAACACCCGTAACGGTTGGCACAATTGATGCTGCTGCAGAAGCAATTAGCGTAGGCGTTTGTAGTGCTGGCGACATGATGATGATGTACGGATCCACAATTTTTATAATTCAAGTTACCAATGAAAAAATAATAGATGGGCGCCTGTGGTATGCACCTTGGCTTTTTAAAGACTTACATGGATCCATGGCTGGTTTAGCAACGTCGGGGACACTCACACACTGGTTTAGAGATAATTTTGCAAAAGAGATACCAAAAGACAAAGCTTTTGAAATACTAGCAGCTGAAGCATCGCAGTCACCGCCTGGCTCAAAGGGCCTGATTGTCTTACCTTACTTCTCAGGAGAACGAACTCCAATTCATGACCCGAAAGCGAGGGGTACAATTTTTGGTTTGGACTTAACCCATAATCGGGGAGATATTTTCAGAGCATTCCTAGAAGGTATTGCAATGGGAACTGCACAAGTGTTTGAAACGTACGAAGCTATTGGACAAAAACCCAGAAAGGTCATGGCTGTCGGAGGTGGGACTAAAAATAATATCTGGATGCAAGCAACCTCTGATTTCAGTAAGATTGATCAAGTTGTATCTGAAAAAAGTACTGGAGCCAGCTACGGAAACGCCTTTTTGGCAGCGCTTGCGGTGGGAGCGGTTTCTCAACGCGACATAACAAGGTGGAACCCTGCACTATCCAAAATAAAAACACAGCACTCGGCATTGCATGCTGAAAAAAACAAACTTTTCAGGCAGCTTTATGAAAGCTCTAAAGAGATTGCACACGCCGTTGCTGACTCCGCGTAACTTGGATACATTGTAAGTTTATTTAACCGCACCAGCAGCCATACCTTTGATAATGTACCTCTCAAGTATGATGGCAATTACAATTAAAGGAAGAATAGCTGCAAATGATAACGCAGCCATAGACCACCATGAAATACCCTGTGAACCGGTTTGGCTAGCCACCATAACGGGTAACGTTTTTGCATGAGAAGATGTTAATAATGCAGCAAAAAAATACTCATTCCATGTAAGAACTAGAGATAAGATGAATGCTGCAACCATACCTGGCAGTGCTATGGGCATTATAATTGTTGTAAACGCACCCCAAATCGACAAACCGTCAACTAGTGCTGCTTCTTCAAGCTCGGTAGGTATCGAACTGAATTGATCTCGCATAATCCATATCACGATCGGTAAAACCGTCAGCGTATATAGTAGAATTAACCCAATGCGCGTGTCTAAAAGGTTTAGAGATTTATACAAAACCAAAAAAGGCAGCGCTAGCACAACCGGGGGCAATATAAGCTGGCTCAAGAAAAAAAATGAAATGTCAGAATTCCTCATAAAACCAAATCGATAATTAAAGCGGGACAAGCCATACGCAGCACAACTCCCCAAGCCAACCGCAAGTATCGAGGAGCAAACCGAAACTATGGCGGAGTTCCAGAAACGTTTAAGAAACTCTTCTCTCACGGTAGACTCAATTCCAATTGTCTCTGGTGATAGACCCAGAGACCGCCACCCAAGCCACTTGGGAGTAAAGTCAACCCAAGGGATTATATTACCTTTCATTACATCCGGAGCCATTTTAAATGAAGTCGTAATTGTCCAATAAATGGGGAAAAGACATATAAACGCCCAGAGCAAAAGAATAGAGTAAACAAACACGCGACCCGTAAACCAAGATGCTGAAAATTGCCGATCGCTATCACTATCTCTAAAAATTTGATTACTCATTCTAATACCTTGGCTTCATCCATCTATCGGCGAGTTTTATAAGAACCGTCATAGCTATCACGATAATGACCAAATATACTATTGCCAATAAAGTCCCATAGCCTACGTTTGATCGATCTCTATACTCGCGAAAAATAAAACTCGTAACACTATCTGTAGCACCTCCCGGCCCACCTGAAGTAATATTGATAATAATATCTGCGAGTTTTAACTTGAATATTATCCGTATCAGAACTGCTGTAATACTAACCGGCAACATTAGTGGAAACGTAATTTCGAGAAACTGACGCCATTTAGATGCACCATCAACTTCAGATGCTTCGTAGAGCTCGCGCGGAATAGCTTGTAGCCCGGCCAAAATCATAATCATCATAAAAGGTATGAAGGTCCATGCATCCATTGCCATTATCATTGCTCGAGCAATACCAGCAGAACCAAAAAACGAGGGGCTAGCCCAGCCAAACCATTGAGCAAGATCGGCAATATACATTCCGGGATAGTACAAGAGCGAAGGAAGATCAGTTGACGGCTCAGAAGCAAGCCAGCGTAAAAAGCGGGATATTGGACCAAATCTTATTTCCAACATTGACTTACCAATCATCCAGCTGACAGCAACAGGGGAAAGCATTAATGGCAACAGAAAAGCTACCCTAAAGAATTTACGACCTCGAATTTGACCATTAAGTAATATCGCTAGGCCAAATGCCACGGTATATTCGAGTATAATAACAAGGGTATACCAAACCATATTCTTCAAGGCGTTCCAATAAAAGGGGTCAACCCACATTTGCCTTACGTTATCCCAACCGTTAAAAGTTCGACCATCTGGCGATGATAGATTCCAGTCTGAAAATGCTATTACTAATCCAAACAATAGCGGGAAAACCACCATAGAAATGACAAAGAGAGCAGCAGGCAACACGAATAAAACTCGTTTTCCATGTTCTCCACGAGTTAAGACTTGCGAAGCACATAAACAAAAAGCCCACAACACATAAGCATACAGTGATGGGCGCCATGTTTCTAAACCGATCTTTAGATACGCATTTGTATCTAAAGCCTGAATTAAAAGAGTAAAAGTTAAAATAAGGGCCGAGCCCCAAACTAGGAATTTACCTAATCGTTTTTTATTGTTTGAAATATCATCAGCCGTTACAACGTGAAGCTTATCACCTTCTTCTGTGCTCATGAACTATTTCCTGTAAAATAGTATTAATTGCTGAGGCCGACATTCAAATATCGGCCCCGCACAATTTTGTTTAAAGCCCCAACGCCGCTTTATACAGCTTTATTTGGCTTTCACGACCGATTTGATCAGTAATTTTTTCCCATGCCACCGCTATAGCATCAGCAGTTTCTTGCGCAGACCCATACTGTCCTGCATAGCCTTTCGCAAGTTCGTCTTCTGCTACAGAGTAGTATTGGAAGATACCAGGAATTCTAGGCTCATTTAGAGAGTTTGGATGATTATAAGTATCAAGATTTGAACCAAGATAATCTTCCACAAATGCCCTATCGTAGCCTGCTGCTTCCCACTCATCATAATTAAAATGTGAATTTCTATATGGTTGGAAACCAGAAGGATAGGCTGAGGTCCAAAGCGAAATATCTTTACCGCCGATATGCGCCGCGGCTGACCATGCTGCTTTCCTCTTTTTAGCGTCCCCCTCTACACGATTGGTTACATAGACACCCCAGCCTAGATAGGCATTGTTTGGAGCTTCATTGTAGGTATTTTCCCATGCGCCTTTACCATGATTATATACACGGTCCGAACCTGGGATAGCACTAAAGCCAACCACATCACCTATTACTGAAGTATCCGATGTTCGGGCATTTGAGCCAATATCACCCCACCATGTAAGCATTGATCCGGTCCCCGCAAGGAATTGTTGGAAACCAGTAGTACCAGGATCGGCATTTATTTGATCTGCTGGGTATGCTCCTTCTATTTTGATCAGGTCCATTACATCTTGTATCGCCTGAACCCAACCTGGATTATTGATACGAGGCTTCATGGTATCAATATCAAACAAGAAAGCAGGATCATCAGGATGCTTCACATAAGGTCCGGCTCTATCAGTTAAGAAATACATTCCAAAGCCACCCCATCCTTTAAGAGGATCTAAAAACCCATGCGCTGGCAGTCCAGTTAGTGGATCTGTCTTACCAACAACATCTTTGGAAATCTGATTGACTTCTTGCCAAGTATTCGGTGGATTCATTCTTCCAGTAATCGAACCAGTACCAAAGTAGTCCTTTCGGTAACAAAATGTGTGACAATCACCATCAATATTTATTCTGTAGGCTTTTCCGTCCCACGTACCTACCGGTGGCTGCAAGTATCCAACCAAATCATCATACTCAATTTGATCCTTCACCCATCCTGGCATTTCATTCAACAAACCCTGACCTGCAGTATCACCCTCAAACGGTGCACCCATTTCTATAATGTCAAAGTCAACGGTCTTGGTAGCAATTGACTGCTGCAGTCTTGGATTATAATCAGCCTGAGCTAGATCGATCCAGTTAATCTTAGCACCTGTGTATGCTTCCCAAGGTTTTAAGAAACCTCTGAAAAGGAAATTGTGCAAATTCTGGTTGTTCAAACCCATAAAGGTCAACTCGACCCCCTTGAATTCTCCCTCCGCTACGCGCTCCTTTACGGGCCCCATGCAAAGTTCGCCAACTTTCTGCCACTCAGGATCACCAGGTGAACCCATCCCAACACCAGGAATTTTCATAATTTCAGCTCGAACACCACCATGTGCACCAGCACTAGCAGCTCCTCCTAAGCCACCCATTGCAGCAACTGCACCCAAACTCGCCGAACCCTTCAACATTTTACGCCGGCTCATTTGCGCAGAAACTATAGCATTATATAAGTCTACTTTCACAGATCTACCTCCCATTTAACTCTAATTAGTAACTCAGCAAAAAGTTCAAAATCATCTCAAAGAGATTCTCTTGAATACTGATGTTAACAGTTTCTCAGCGACCGCTTAACAAGTCAAGCTTCTAACATGTTAGTATGCTAAAGTAATAGACAGACGTAAAATTTAATATTAACTGTTGAGAGAAAAAATTTGAAAGGTTTAAGTAGCATGGCAGAGGTTACAGTTCGCGATTTAAAAAAATCCTACGATGACCTGCAAGTTTTACATGGCTTAGACATCGATATACACGACGGTGAATTTGTGGTTTTAGTAGGCCCCTCTGGATGCGGAAAATCCACCTTGTTAAGAATGATAGCAGGTTTAGAAAGCATAAGTGGAGGAACTATTCATATTAACGAGCGCTTAGTTAACAATCTCCCTCCAGCCGAGCGCGACATCGCTATGGTTTTTCAGAACTACGCTTTATACCCCCATAAAACTGTGCGAGGTAATATTTCCTTCTCCCTTCGAATGAAGCGATTATCAAAAAATGATATTGAAGATAGGGTGCAAAAGGCAGCAGAAATTTTGGGTCTAATCCCATATTTAGATAGGTATCCAAGAGCTTTATCTGGTGGCCAACGCCAACGTGTAGCGATGGGGAGAGCAATTGTGCGAGATCCGCAAGTTTTTCTTTTTGACGAACCACTTTCTAATCTAGACGCAAAACTTCGCGTGCAAATGCGAACAGAAATAAGAGAACTGCACCAACGCTTAAAAACAACAACTATTTACGTAACCCATGATCAAATTGAAGCTATGACAATGGCTGATAAAATTGTTGTTTTACAAAACGGTGTTATCGAACAAATTGGCTCCCCGTTAGACCTTTACGATAATCCGGCAAATGAGTTTGTCGCCGGTTTCATTGGATCCCCAGCCATGAATTTCTTTAGTGGGAGCGTTGAAGTACACGAAAATAAATTAGTTGCGCGTCTTAAAGGTGGTACTCTTCCATTAAAAGAAACAAAACATGTTTCCGCTGGTCAGAAGATAAAAATTGGCGTACGCCCAGAAAACTTAATGATTACTGACGCCGGCATCACTGCAACGACTTCTGTAATAGAACCAACTGGCCCAGAAACGCATGTTGTCCTTCGAGATAAAGAAGGATCAGAGATAACACTAGTTTCGCGTGAACGACGTAACTTTGCAGTGGGAGAAACACTTCATTTAACTGTGAATCCTGAAAATATGCACATATTCGATTCAGAAAAAGGACAGAGTATAACTTAAACCTTTTATTTAAGGAGGCCGCTAATGCTTAAAGGAATAGATAATAGATTAAACGCAGAAGTTCTTCATGCACTTCGATTAATGGGGCACGGCGACGTTCTAATAGTAGCCGATACGAATTTTCCCTCAGACTCAATATCAAGATCTACAGTTTATGGGGAACTTTTAAGGATGGAAAATTTAAGTGCCTCAGAGGCAATAGACGCTATTCTCTCGGTCATGCCGCTAGATACATTTGTTGATGATTTCGCTGGTAGAATGGAGATCGTGGGTGAACCAGACAAACTGCCTCCAGTCCAAGAAGAAGTCCAACAATTAATTATAAAAAATGATGACCAAAATAGACCGATGATTTCAATTGAGCGCTTTGCTTTTTATGATTTTGCAAAAACCAGTTATGCTGTCATACAGACTGGCGAAAGACGGTTTTATGGATGCTTTATGCTACGTAAAGGTGTCATACCACCAGAAGAGTGATCCAAAATGTCAAATAAAGATATTGTAATTCTTGGGGTCTTTGTCGCGGATACTGCATACCGCGCATCACGCCAGCCTAAGATAGGTGAAACAATAATAGGAAATGAATTCTCACTGGGACCTGGAGGCAAAGGATCCAACCAAGCTGTCGCGGCTGCGTTAGCCGGGGGTAATGTACATTTTATTTCACGCCTCGGGAAAGATGATTTTGCTAACATGGCCATAAGCCTTTGGGAAAAGTCAGGCATAACACCACACGTAACACAGTATTCTGACAGCTATACTGGGGCAGCATATATATTCATAGAAGAGAAGACTGGAAATAATGCTATTATCGTAAGCCCTGGAGCAGCTGCGAATATAAATGATGATGATATTACTGCTAATAAAGAACTAATTCAAGGGTCTCGGGTCTTTATGACACAACTTGAGCAGTCACTTGATGCTGCGGGTACAGCACTTTCTTTTGCAAAAGATGGAGGCGCAATTACAATATTAAATCCTGCTCCTGCGCAGCCATTAGGAGAAAATATTCTAAAATTATGTGATTTCGTTACCCCAAACGAAATAGAAGCAGAGCAGATTACAGGAACACCTGTAAAATCTATTAATGATGCGGAAATTGCAGCAGGTAAGTTACTTGAAAAAGGTGCCAGCGCGGCAGTGATTACGCTTGGGGAACAAGGTGCATTGTTTAAAGATAATAACCAAATAATCCATCAACCATCATATGAGGTCGGGCCTGTAGTTGAAACAACTGGTGCTGGAGATGCATTTAACGGAGGACTTGCCGTGGCTTTAGCAGAAGAAATGCCAATTGATAAAGCACTTCGTTTTGCATGCGCGACAGCAAGCATTTCAGTGACCCGACGGGGTACAGCCCCATCAATGCCCGATAGACATGAAATAGACACACTAATTAAGTAAGTAGTGTCTAACCATAGATACCATACTGCTAAAATTAAGATTAAACAGCATCTGATAAATGATGATTGTAGGGCTTTGCAGTCGACGGAAGCTCCCTACTGATCCGATACTCAGGATCACTTAGCTGCCGTCTTAAAGCATAGAATACCTCTTTCAAACCATCTATAAAACCATAGTTAGGTTCTGGTAAATCATGTTTAATCAATTGATGCAGTCGTGGAAGATTATGATATGGAACCATAGGAAACATATGATGCTCAACGTGATAATTCATATTCCAATATATAAATCTACTGAAAGGGTTCATATAAACTGTCCGAGTGTTCAACCTGTGGTCAAGGACATTATCAGCCAGACCAGTATGTTGAAGCAAACCCGTCATAATGAGATGCCAAGAACCTAAAACAGCGGGGCCAAATCCTATTAGCATCAGTGGCAAAATAGACGTTGTGATAAATGCTGAAAGCACCACAAGAACCATTATTAAAACCCAAACTCTT
>PYIJ01074800.1_pt1 | contig 29010 bp, 17 predicted proteins | sample 3578051 | NCBI WGS metagenome assembly PYIJ01 (sample SAMN08408021, study PRJNA431606) | Marine metagenome isolate SA_KN192-05_S13_5m, whole genome shotgun... | biome: marine; feature: oceanic pelagic zone; material: water; isolation source: surface water sample, 0.2-0.8 um fraction ... | reverse complement strand
GCTTTCAAAGGTCCTTGGGCAGAAACAGATTTAAACAACGTTACAGGTGAATCAACTTATTTCCCTGGAGATGTTGTAACAGTAGCAGGTACACTTTATAAATGTATTTTAAAACATGAAGCAAATTCATCAGATGCTAAACCACCGTTAGATTTTGAATCAGAAAATGTTGGTCCTTATTGGGTATTATTAGCACAAGGTCACACACCTAACGTATTGGAATATCCTGGAGATATTAAAACACAAAACGAAGATTCAACAAGATTAAGAATTGGAATTGGAAATCCAGGACAACTTTTAAAAGTTGGCTCGAACGATATTCCTTTCTGGGAAGATTTTGATGTTACACCAAAAGTTTATTATGTATCGCCAGACGGAGTTGATTCAGATACTAGAGGTACACAATTAGCATCACCTTTCAAAACAATCAAGTATGCTTGTGATTTTATAAACGGTGATTTAGCCGCAAGAGCACCAGCAACTGTTTTTGTTAAAACAGGATTATACCAAGAAATACTTCCTATTGTTGTACCAAGAGACGTTGCACTTGTAGGAGATGAATTAAGAAGTACAGAAGTTAAACCGGCGGCAGGTTATGAAACTGGTTATGATATGTTTAGAGTTAACAATGGTACTGGTATTAGAAATATGTCTTTAAGTGGATTAACAGGATCATTAGGACCAATGAACGAATACGGAACAAAAAGACCAACAGGCGGCACTTTTGTTTCATTAAATCCTGGTTCAGGACCATCAGATGCGGCGGCATGGATTACAACGAAATCATGTTATGTACAAAACGTATCAACATTTGGAACAGGTTGTGTAGGTTTAAAAGTGGACGGTGATTTACACAATGGTGGTAACAAATCAATTGTTGCCAATGACTTTACACAGGTAATTGATAATGGAATTGGTTTCTGGGTGAATGGTGAAGGTAAAGCAGAACTTGTATCTGTGTTCACTTACTACTGTCACATAGGATATCTTGCTACAGACGGTGGTAAAGCGAGAGCAACCAACGGAAACAACTCTTATGGAGATTGGGGATCAGTTGCTGAAGGTGTAACACCTACAGAAACTCCAATCACAGCAAAATTCAACAACAGAACACAAGAAGCTCAAGTAGATGCTGTATACAACGATGAAAACGAAATATTTGCTTTTGCTTATGACCACGCAGGACAAAATTATTCATCTGCTAACATAACAATATCAGGTTCAGGTCAAGGTGCATCAGCATCAATTAATTATGAAAACACAAGAGATGGTGCTGTTAACAAAGTTAGAATTTTAGGTCCAGGTGACTCAACACCTGCAGGTGGTGCCGGTTATACAAGTAAATCAGGACCAGCAATTACAGGTACAGCAACATCAATCAAATTGAATGCTCAATTCCAAGGTACAACAGCACAAACAGTTGGACAAAGAATTTATATTTGGGAAGGTACAGGCAGAGGACAATACGGAATAATTGATTCTTTCAACGAAGTAACAAAAGTTTGTACAGTTAAAAAAGAATTTGATAACACACCGGGTTTCCAACATTTCTTAGGTGGATTTGCTATTGAAACAGAATTAGATCCATCAACGAAATATTTCATTGAACCAAGAATATCTTTTAGTGAACCACCTTACAGTAACTCAACAGCATCTATTCCATTAAATGGAGAATACTTATTAGGTGCTTCAAAAAGAGTTTCTTCTACAAACGTTACTGTGTTATTAGGAAATGGTAGAGGTTTAAGATCAGTAGATTCAAGCAGTTGGACAGTTTGTAATGGTGTACCAACACAAAACTGGAACAGTTTAGAAGGTGGTGCTAACAACTTTATGGCAACATCAAACACAGGTGCTCTAGCAAGATCATCTGATGGTGCTAACTGGAGTGACATATCAGGCAACATAGGTGCTGATATTTTCAGAGGTGTTGTTTGGGAAAATGTTTCACAACAGTGGGTTGTAGTTTCTGAAACAGGTGTTGTTTATGTATCTGGAGATGAAGGAAACACATGGACATCACAACAAGTTGAACCATATGATGGATCAACAGCAGTGTTTACACACATTGCGGCAGGTAATGGTTTAATCATTATAGGTAATAACTTTGGACAAACTTGGGAATCAGTTGACGGTGGAACAACATGGGAACTAGCGGCAGACATAGGCGGCGAAAGATATCTATTACAACACTTAACTTTCACAGGTGATAAATTTATAGCATCAGTACAAGACTCACCATTTGATGATTCAACATCAGCAAATAAATTCTTTGTATCAAATGCGAATGCGGCACAAAGTTCTACAAGTGCTATCACAGTTTGGACAGAATCAGAAACACCTCCACACACAGGACCATACACAAAAGTAACAAGTTCACAAGGAACGTTTGTTGCTATTACTGGAAATGGTGAAGTAGCATATTCATATGATGCTGTAAGTTGGAAACAATTAACAACACTGTCAGGCACATACACTGGTATAATAGGTGGCAGATACAACGGTGGTTATTTTGTTCCATTAAAACAAGGCACAATGTCAGATGCTACTATATTGAAAAAAGGTGCTCCACCATTATGTAGAGTAATTACAAATGCTGGAAAAGTTTCAAGAGTACAAATTTTAGAACCAGGTTCAGGTTATGCAACTGCACCTACTGTAACAGTAGTTGACAATGTAAACACATTAGACGTTGCTTTACAACCAAGAATAGCAGATGGTGTATTAGGACAACCAACGTTCACTAATAGAGGAACAGGATTTATAAATGTAAGTGCAACAGTTGACGGAGATGGATTCGCAGATGAATTCCAAGTTGGTAAAGTTGTACAAATAAAAGATTTATCTAGAGAACCAGGACCAGGTGACTTGTTATACATAAATGGAATTGCAGATCAAATTTATAGAGTTACACAAATTACAAATGTAAGTGGAGTTGCTCCTAACTTGACAGCACAATTTAGAATATCTCCAAGTCTAAAAGAAAATGAATCTCCAGTTCATGAAGAAGAAATGACAATTAGACAACAGTACTCACAAGTACGTTTAACTGGACACGACTTCTTAGATATTGGTACAGGTGGATTCACAACAACAAATTATCCACAAGTTTACACAAACGCAGGATTTACAGAAGGCTATGAAGCACAACCTAATAGAGAAACAGCAAACAATGGTGGTGGTAGAGTGTTTTATACATCAACTGACCAAGATGGTAACTTCCGTGTTGGTGAATTGTTTGAAGTTGAACAGGCAACTGGTATTGTAACACTTAACGCAGACTTATTCAACCTACAAGGTTTATCAGAATTAGCACTAGGTGGTGTTGTATTAGGTGGAACAGAAGTTGTAATTAGAGAGTTTTCAACTGATCCAACAATGGCGGCAAATTCAGATAATGTTGTGCCAACACAAAAAGCGATTGTAACTTATATTGGTTCAAGAGTTTCAGGTGGTGGTGCTAACTTGAATGTATCTGGATTTAGAGCAGGACAGATTAAAGTAAGAAATAGAGAAATATTCAATGAAGCATTTCCTGAAACAGGTGAAATCAAAATTGATAGAATTGCTAATTTAAATGGTGGATTTTCAGGCTCATTGTTAGCATTGAACTTTTTCACAGGTGGAGTAGCAAGTACAGAATTGAATGAAGGAGATCCGGCTAGTGCTATTGACAGTTCTAACGGATATGGTTCATAATGATAAATAACTACAATAAGAGGATATATTAACCCATGGCTGAGTTTAAATTAGGAAGAATACGTTTTGTTTGGAAAGGTGCTTGGTACACAGGCGCACTTTATTCTGTTGATGATGTTGTAAGATATGGTGGTAGAACCTATATTTGTATAGTTAACCACACGGCTAACGCAGAATTCCAAGTTGATTTGACAGCGGCAAATTGGGCATTGATGTCCGATGGTCAAGAATGGAAAGGTGACTGGGGAGTTAACACAACATACAAACCAAATGATGTTGTAAAATACGGTGGTTACATTTATATTTGTAACACAGGTCACACATCAAACGTAGATGTTAATGTAGGTTTAGAAGGCGACTTATCTAAATGGGATCTTTTCATTGAAGGTTTTGATTACAAATCAGATTGGGCAATCAACACAAGATATAAAGTTAACGATTTAGTTAGATATGGTGCAACAGTTTATCTTTGTACTACAGAACACACATCAGCGGCAACAACAGCAGATGGTTTAGAAACAGATATTGCAAAGTGGGAAGTATTTGCTAAAGGTTTTAATTGGTTAAATGCTTGGGCGATAAACACAAGATACAAACCTAACGACACAATAAGATATGGTGGACAACTTTATGTTTGTATAACAGGACACGCTTCGGCGGCAACTGTGGAATTAGGATTAGAAGCCGATCAAGCAAAATGGCAATACTTACACAAAGGTATTGAATATTTAGGTGCATGGGTAACAGCAACAAGATACAAAGTTAATGACGTTGTAAAATATGGTGCTAACCTTTGGATCGCGACTGCGGCTCACACAGCCAATGCATCATTGGCGGCAGACGAAGCCAATTGGGAAATTTTTATTCCAGGATTAGAATTTGAAGATTCATGGAGTTCAGCAACATTATACCAACCAGGTGACATTGTTACTTACGGAGGTTATCAATATGTTGCACTTACAAACAATGACAACAAAGTTCCATCAACAGAAACTTCTGATTGGGATTTATTTGTTACAGGTTTCAGTTTAAAAGGTGACTACAACAACGGTACGGCTTACAAAACAGGTGACGTTGTAAGAGTTGGTGGTACAACTTACATTGCTATCGCTGACACAACAGGAAACAGACCACCAAGTGTACTACACTGGGATAAACTTAACGAAGGTTTATACTGGAAAGGTACTTGGAGCAACGCAACTGTTTATGACAAAGGTGATATTGTAAGAGGATCAGTAAACACAGACACATCTTACATTGCCGTTACAGCACACACATCAAACAACGTTGGACCTTCAACAATTAATCAACCAGATTATGCACCAGGGGCTGGTGTTGATACATCTGTTTGGGAATTATTATCAGGTGGTCCAGAAAATGATGTTTTATCAGCAGAAGGTGATATTTTAATTTACGGTGCTTCAGGACCAGCAAGATTACCGATTGGTGCTTCAGGACAAGCACTCGTTGTTAATGCGGCAGGTACTTTACCTGAATGGGGATTTGTTGGACAAGTAGATCAAGTTTACTATGTTGGACCAAGTGGTGTAGATGCACCGGCTCCAAATGCAGGTGTTACACTTGATGCTCCATTTAAAAGTATAAGATACGCACTGCATCAAATAGATTTAGGACCAAGAAATCCACAAGGTGTAAATTTATTAACTAGAAACAAAGCATTCATACAAGACGAAGTTATTGCTTGGATCAATGTTCAAATTGCTGGTAATATTTCACCATTCACAAACTCATTCACGTACAGTGCGGCAAAATGTAGAAGAGATATAGGTATTATTATTGATGCTACAATTAATGATTTGAAAAAAGGCGGAAATGTACAATCAAGAGAAGCGGCATTAACTTATTTCACTCCAGCAGGCGCTTCATATGTGACTGGACAAGAGGCTGAAACTGCGGCATCAATTGTTAGAGCGGCATACATTGCTCAACAAGTAGTTGCTAATTCATCTTCTTACACACCATCACAAGGTACAACTTTACAAGTTTCAGATTTAACTAAAGTATCAGAAGCAACTGTGTCTACTGACATAGAAACTTTAATGACACTTTCATCAGATGCTATTACAGCCGGCAACGTAAACAGTGTGCCAGCAAAATTATCACCACAAATTACTTTAAATGTAAAAACTGGAATATACAACGAAATACTTCCAATGAGTGTACCACTAAATTGTGCTGTGGTTGGTGATGAATTAAGATCAACTAACGTTAGACCAGCAGGTCAGGTAAGTGCAAATGGAGATGTTCAATATTCATTACAAGGTATTCAACGTTTAGAAGCAATTATTTCAGATGTTGTTCAAAACAATGCTGTTACAGTAACACCATCAGGTGGTGTTGTTGGAGTTCCAACTGGAAACAGTTTAGGTTATCAAGGTGGTAATTTAATTCAAGGTACTGGTACAGTTAACTCAACAACAACTGGTTCAGGTACAGGTGCTACTTTCACAGTAAGTACAAATCCTTTTGGTTTCCTTTTATCATTAGCAGTTGCGGCTCCAGGACAAGGTTATGTTGCTGGTGATTCAATTACTATTCCTTCAACAGAATTAATTAATAACCCAAGTACTGGTGACACAGCAATTGGTGAAAATGTTACATTTACAATATCTTCAGTAACAACAGGAAACAACGTCTCACAAAACACAGCAGTGCCGGCAGGTTCGGCGGCGGCTGGTACAGCGGCGGCGGCAATTGTTGACAATATTGAAAAATATATTGACTTTAAAATTAATGCTAACGGTTCAGAACCAACATTAGCAGGTAGTACAATTCCTAACACAGATGCTGGTTACACAGATGCACGTTTAAGATTGTTAGCAAACAGAGATTTCATGGCAAGAGAAGTATCAGAATTTGTTAAAAGAGCAAATCCAGGTTACACTTTCAACCAAACTAACTGTGAAGACGATGTTAAAGATTATGTAGATTCAATCATTTACGATTTACAATACACAGGAAACTATATGGCATTAAAAGGTGCTAAATGGTATGTGAACAGTGTACAAGGTTCAACAACTTCTGATATGTTCTATATGAGAAATGCTACAGGTTTAAGAAATGCTACTTTACAAGGACTAACAGGTTCTTTAGGAGCGGCAAACAGTTATGGAACTAAACGTCCATCAGCAGGTGCGTTTGTTTCATTAGATCCAGGATTTGGTCCAAAAGATACAACTACATGGATTGCTAATACAACACAAGGAACTGCTCAATTTACACCAACAAATGGTACATATGATCCTGCAACAGGTACAACAGTATTAACTATTGGTTCACACTTATTATCAGCAGGTGACACAGTAAGAATTTCAACAGGAAGTTTAAGATTCCAATGTTCACAAGACGGTTATGGTTCAAATCATGATTATCCAAGATCAACTGACCCAGCGGCAGGTAAAGAATTATTAGTTGAAGCAACAACTTTAACAACAATCACTGTTAATGTTGGAGCAAGTGGTGGCGGAGACCAATACGAGCACAGATGGGTAAGTGCAACTACAAATGCAGTACAAGAAGAAACAATTACTAGATTAGGTGGAAGATCACCTTACATCCAAAACGTTACAACATTTGGAACAGGTGCTGTAGGACAAAAAATTGACGGAGATTTACACGCAGGTGGTAATGACTCTATGGTATCAAATGACTTTACGCAAGTAATATCAGATGGTATTGGTGCTTGGATCACAAACTTAGGTAGAGCAGAACTTGTATCAGTGTTCTCATACTACGGACACATTGGATACCTAGCAGAAACAGGTGGAAAAATACGTGCTACAAACGGTAACTCATCTTATGGTGACTTTGGTTGTGTGGCAGAAGGTGTTGACCCAACTGAAATTCCTGTAACAGGTAGAGTTAACAACAGATCAACAGATGCTCTTGTTGACAGTGTATTCACAGACGGTGATCAAATACTTGCTCTTGAATTTGGAAATGCTGGTAGAGAATATTCTAACGCAACAATCACTATATCAGGTGATGGTTTTGGATTAAACGGTGTTGCGGCAACTTACAACACAGGCGGTGTTTACAAAGTAAGATTAATGGAAACTCCTGCTTCTGATCCATCAGATTTAGGTGGTAAAGGTTATGTTACAACAACTAACGCGGCACAAACTGGAACAACAACACAAATTACTTTAGCGGCGGCAGATTCCGCGGCAAGTGGTGTGTATCCAGGAATGGCATTATTTGTTACTGAAGGTAAAGGTGCTGGACAATACGGTTACATTGACACTTACAGTTCTTCAAGTAAAATTGCTACAATTAAAAAATATTCAGATAACTCAGCAGGTTGGGACACATTAGGTGGCAAATCAGTTGAAGCAACATTAGATTCAACAACAATCTATGAAATTACTCCAAGAGTAGTAATAGGTGCTCCACAAAACGATGGTTCTACAACTCCAAGACAAGCAGTTGCTAGAGCAGTTGTAACTGGAGATGTTATTTCTAATGTTAAAATATTAGACTGTGGTGCGTCTTACACATCAGCACCAACAGTATCATTTACAGATCCTAACAACACAACAGATGCTCCAGTACAAGCATACATTGGAGATGGTGTATTAGGTCAACCAACTTTTGTTGCTAGAGGTTCAGATTATGTAACTGCTTCTGCTTCAATAACAGAACAAGGTGTACAAGCAACTGTGACAGGAATTACACAGGCTTCACCGGCAGTAATCACAACGTCAGCGGCACACAACTTTAACACAGGTGACAGAGTTAAATTTGATGCTATACTAGGAATGGTAGAATTGAATACTGGTGTGTACTATTATGTAAATGTTTTAACAGTAGATACATTTTCAATTTACGCAGATGTAGGTTTAACAACTCCAATTGATTCTACAAACTACACAGCATACGGAAGTGCCGGTACAGCAGAAACATTTGGTGGATTTAGAGATGATTATCAATCAGGCAAATACATTGCTGTTGAAAATTTAACTTCAATTCCAAGAGCAGGATCAAACATAGAGTTTGGTCACTTGCCAGGACAATACTTTAAACTGGTTGCTGTGAACCAACAATTAGGAACACAGACTCCTTACACAGGACTATTACAAATATCTCCAGACATAAAAGTTTCTCAAGCACCAGAACACGGACAAAGTATAGAGATGAGAATAAGATATTCTCAAGTTAGATTGACAGGACATGACTTCTTAGAGATTGGTACAGGTAACATCACGGAAACGAATTATCCAGGTTTACCTACACAGAACGCAATTCCGGCAAATGAAACTGTTGAAGGTGGTGGAGGAAGAGTATTCTTTACTTCAACTGACCAAGACGGTAACTTTAGAGTTGGAGATTTATTCTCTGTAGAACAAGCAACTGGTATTGCTTCATTGAATGCTGATGCATTTAACATATCAGGACTACAAGAATTACAGTTGGGAGATTTAGCATTAGGTGGAACAAGTGCTTCTATCAATGAATTCTCAACTGATGGAACAATGGCGGCTAATTCAGACGCGATTGTACCAACACAGAGGGCAATTAGAACTTATATCGCTTCACAAATTGGTGGTGGTGCTAGTTCGCTCAATGTTAACTTAATTACGGCTGGATTAGTGGTAATTACAGGTAATACGATAAGTACAAGTAACAACGTAGGAATCAATTTCCAAAGCGTCACTAACTTCACAAAAGGAGTTACTGGTGTGCCGATTGCGATGAACTACTTAATACATAGTTAAAGGAGAAAAAACGATGGCTTCAGGAAGAATAGGAAAAGCAGATCTTTTAGCCGCTACTAATACGACTGTATATACGACACCTGCTGACACTTTTACAGTGGCGACGGTATCGTTTTGTAACAGAGGTAACCAAGCAGTTACAGTGAGATTAGCGGTAGCAGATTCGGCGACGCCAGATAACTCAGAATATGTTGAATTTGAAACAGAAATTTTGAGTCATGGTGTGCTGGAAAGAACTGGTTTAGTACTAAATGCGGCACAATTATTGGTAGCACGATCAAGTGGTGCTAATGTAAGTTGTGTTGTAAGTGGTATTGAAACAAGTACAGCATAATTTTAAGGAAAATTATATAAATAGTAATAACAAAGGAAACAAAAACAATGGGAAGATACATATCAACAACTGGAACTGCTGGCGTAGTCACTAGAGAAGTGAGTACAACATACCAAGCAGTTGTAAATGATAGAATCTTAGCAGATAGTGCCGCGAGCACTTTCACAATCACGTTACCTCTAAACGCTTCTTTGTTGATCAATGACACAATTCAAATCATTGACGCAACTTCGAACTTTGGAACTAACGCGGTTACAGTTGCTAGGAATGGTTCACTTATCCAAGGTGCGGCAGATGACCTAACTATGGACTTAAACGGTGCAATCACAACTTTAATTTACACTGGTCCAACTTATGGTTGGATAGTAGGTGCTGTATAATTTTTTATAATATTTTTTATATTAAATTTACATCGCTAACTTGGAGAAACAAAGATTATGGCTAGTTTGAAATCATTACTTGGAACAAAACAGGACGCATTCGTCTCGGTTCAAGAAAGTAACCTAGAAAAAGGACGTATTTACGTTTACACTCAAGGTGCTAACTACTCGAGATTATGGTGTGGATTTTGTTTTCATCCAGAAGTATCAGGCACAGCAATAGTAGAAATTTGGGGAGCAGGTGGATCAGGCGCAGAAATGTGTTGTTGTGGTTTTGGATTACCTGGAAACTCAGGTGCTTATGTTAAAAAACAAGTTTCAATGTCTCCAGGCGATTACATCTGCGGATGTACAGGTCAAAGTTGTGGTAACTCAGACTCATTATGTTTCAGAGGTTGCTCAGAAGCAACTCTAGTAAGATTTTGTATTTCAAGTGCAGAAACTTGTGCTTGTTCAGAAGGTGGTAAAGGTGGAATAACTTATTGTTCTACTAACTCATCATTTTATTGTTGTTACAGAGCAAACGGTTTCTGTGTAACAAGAACAAATAACGATAACTGTGGTATAATTTGTAACCAGTGTGATGGTTCATGGTGTGCTAGAGGTTATGGCGGACAAGAAAATAAATGCGGTAAGATGTCATGTGTGTCAGCATTTGGCTGTTACCCATCATGTATTTGTATGTTCCATCATCATACACCAACTCCCCCAGGAATGGGTTCTAAAGAAGGTAGAATGATTACGTACACAAACGACGACAACAACGGAACACAAAGATGGTCAGGTATGGGACACTACCACCATTTAGCAAACTTAGGTTCAGGCAGATTCCCAACAGGCGGTGTGCCGTGGGCAAGTTGTTGGGACGGTGGTGTTGCTTGTGGTTGTTATCAAAATGACGGTTGTATTCCTCAAATGCCAATTGGTACAGGAGGAAGAGGTCCTAACCCATGTCCAGGTGTTAGAGATCACGCAATCAGAGGTGGACACGGAGGAGTGCGAATTAAATTCGTAAGTTAATTTATTATGGCAAGTTTAACAACATTACTTCAAACCAAATATGATTTCGCAGTAGGAAACGAAACCAACCTTGAAAAAGGTAGAATCTATCAGTATTATCCAGGTACATCAAGAGGTACAAACTTTAGATGTCACGTATGTTTTGTTGCACCATCAGATGGTACAGCAGAAATAGAAATATGGGGTGCTGGCGGTTCAGGTGCAGAGATGTGCTGTTGTGGTGGAGGTATTCCAGGTAACCCAGGTGGTTATGCGAAGAAAACAATCACTATGGTAGAAGGTTGTTATATCTGTGCTCAAATTGGTTTATCGTGTGGTAACTCAGATGATTTATGTTTTAGAGGCTGTTCAGAGCCAACTCAAGTATGTTGGTTTGGTAACGGCGGCGGTGACGGATGTATTTGTGCCCAAGGTGGTATTGGTGGAAGAACATGGTGTTCAACTGGTTCTTCAATCTACTGCTGTGCGGTAGCGGCAAACTTCTGTAACACACAAGGCGGTGGCACATATTGTGGTATCGTTTGTAACTTTATGGATTCAGCAAACTGTCCTCAGTTCTGTGCTTTTGCTTATGGCGGAGATACAAACTGTTATGGTGGTTTCAGTTGTCACTATTTTAGAGGATGTCAACCAAACTGTAACTGTAGACAAGTTCCAGTTAACAAATTTCCTCCAGGAATGATTTCAACACTAGGTGGAGAAGTACATTACACTATGGATTCAGACTCAGGAAGATCTCAATGGTCAGGAATGGGCGGATGGATGTATGCTTCACATGGTTTCAATTTAGCAACACGTAACCCTACAACAGGCGGTCCTTACACTGGTTGTTGGGAAGGTAACAGAAGTTGTGGTTGTTACAATCAACAAGGTTGTAACACTTTCTATCCAGCAGGTATTGGCGGACAAGGTCCAACACCTTGTGATGGAGTAAGAGATCACGCACACAGAGGTGGTCATGGTTTAATGAGAATCAAGTTTGTGTCACCGACAGATGAATACGATCTGCCGTCGGCACCATAGGAAGGAATAAATATTAGTATGGCAAGTTTAAAAGGATTATTAACTACTAGAAACCCAGCAGAGATGATTGAAAACAATCTCGAAACTGGATACATTTATTCATACACTTCAGGAACAAACTACGCAAAATTTTGTAATGGTATTTGTTGGACTGCTAGAGTAGACGGCACAGCGACTATTGAAGTTTGGGGTGCAGGTGGTTCAGGTGCTAGAATGTGTTGTTGTGGTGACGGATTACCAGGTAACGCAGGTGCATACGTACAGAAAAATATTACAGTAGAAGCAGGTGATACAATGACTGGTCAAACAGGACACAGTTGTTATGCTCACCCATTATGTCACTCAGGTTGTTCAGAACAATCAGAAGTTTGTTGGGTAACAGCATCAAACGGAAATGGTTGTATATGTTCAAGAGGTGGATATGGTGGTAAATCTATGTGTACTACAGGATCTTCATTGTTCTGTTGTTACAGAGCACAAGGTTTCTGTTATACAAAATGCAACAATGATAACTGTGGACTAGTATGTAACGTTTGTAACGGTCAATGGTGTTCATTAGGATACGGCGGTGATACAAATAAAAACTGTTGCGGACAGTTTTCATGTGCTAGTTTCTTTGGTTGTTGTCCACACTGTAAGTGTAGATTCCAACAACACGTGGCTACACCGGCAGGTCTATTTTCAGAAGAAGGTTCTTTGATTACTTTCCAAAAAGAATCGGATGGAACTCCGATGTCACAATGGTCAGGTAACCAATTATTTCAGTGGTATGCGGCACTTAACTTGGCAACTAAAACGCCAAGACAAGGTAGTCCAGATGCTCACTGTTGGAGATCAACAAGATCTTGCGGATGTTATGAGATGCAAGGTTGTAACAATTATCTACCTGTAGGAGCAGGCGGACTATCACCAAACCCATGTCCAGATGTAAGAGATCATGGAATTAGAGGCGGATTTGGTGGAGTTAGAATCAAGTTTGTTCCGGCAAGTTAATAGTAATTTGATAAATAAAACTGTAAGAGGATAAAAAAATGGCAATAGAAAAAGCATTTAACATTAAACTACCAAATCAACCATACGTTGATGATTTTTCTGACGATACAGAACAAGCGGCAGTATACAACGGCGATAGATACATTAAATTTCAATATCACGCAGGAACTGGTCATATCGTAAACGTTATCGGTAACGGTGACACAGAAGAAGAAATGGTGGCTAATGAAGGTCCTTTAATGGAAGGTCATCTTCCAGCAGTATTAGACGCAGATGCGGCTCCATTACACGCGGCATTAATCACAAGACAATACACAACAGGTGATGTTGCTGATTACACAGAAAATTTAGGCACAACAGATGCTGAAGGAAACGCAGAGACTTGGGAACACTATTGGAATGATGGTACAGGTCTTCTTTCACAAATCTACAACATTGAATCAATGAAATGGGTAGACAACGCAATAGTGATGCCAGAATTTAAAACACACGGAATTACAAGAGAATCTTTTTTAGAAGGAATTAATCAACAAATAGCGGCTTGTACATCAGAATTAGCAAGAAGTGATGTATACAGTGATGGCGAAACAGCAGAGATCACAGCATACAAAACTACTTTAGAAGGTATCGAAGCAAAATATGATGGTGTTGATCATTGGAAAATTCCTTTCCCACAATCACCAACATTTAAATAATAATTTCTCATGGCAACTTTAACAAGAGTAAGCGGATCTGGACTTTCAACAGCAGGAAACGTTTTTTACCCAGGTGCATTTGCATTTAAAATTTTAGTAAAAATTGCAAACGGTACAGCAGTTGATTTAAGAGGTGAAGATGATGCTATTGACGAAACAGTAGAAGCAATTTGCAAAGAAATTAATCCTTTAATTTATCATACTACAGACGACAACAGTGGTACAATGACTGTTGTATGTGATAACAGTGCAACAGCGGCGGACTTACAAGCACGTATTAGATTAATTGGTAGAGCGGAAAACTATCCAACAAGCACAGTTACAGCAGTTGGCCCAAATACTATTGATACAAGCGGTACATTAGTAACTCTCGCGGCAACATTAATAGCGACATAATCCAAAAATACAATAATCACTTTTAGTTACAATTCAGAGTTACTGGAAATAAGTATTTCTAGTTATGATACTACACAAGGATCAATTAAGTAAATTTGAGTTCGAAATGGAGATTCCTGACGAACCCTATCTTGATAATTTCAGTCAAAATAAAACACACACAGCATATTACGTTGGCGATAGATATTTAAAATTCGCAGTGGAGGAAGACACAGGCATTGTAAAAGAATGTATGTGGAGAGCACCCACAATAGAAGACTTAGAAAAAAGAAAAATGTATCCTGAACCAGGACATTATGTAATCACTATTGATGCCAAAGAATATCCGTGGGAAGCATCTTATTTGACAAACGCATACGAACATGAACCTGTGCCTGTATACAAAGAAGATGTTGGGCAACTGGACAGCGATGGCAATCCAATTATGTGGGATTATGATTGGGGTCATGTTTTAAATCAAATTTACTATATCAATGACTTGAAATACATAGATGGAAAATTTGTAAAGCCATCATTTAGATTTCATCAACATACAGATGAAGACATATGGGAGGATATCGATGATCACATTGAAATGTGTGACAGAGAATTAGCAAGAATAGTTTATGAACCTAGGGAAAGAGAAAAAATAGAATCCTGTAAAGCACAATGGATCAACATAAAGGATAATTTTAAACACGTAAAACACTGGAAGTTAAAATATCCTGATATGCCATTAATAAAACCATAGAATCACTATCGTAATTCTACAAAAAATAAATTTATAAGTAATTGTACAAATGAGCACAGAACAAAAAAGACCTAAAGCATTCTTACTTAATGGCGGCATGGGAAGAATTATATCTGCTATTCCAGCCTTAGAAAAATATCAAGAAGAAGGAAATGATCCAAATTTTATCGTAGTAATAGAAGGAGTGTGTGACATAATGAAAGGTCATCCAACACTGGATTCTAAAACTTACGATATGTATCACAAAAATTTATTTCACACAAAATTAGTCAACATGGATATTGTTAGTCCAGAACCTTACAGAGTACATGAATATTTCAATCAAAAATGTAATATTGCTCAAGCATTTGATTTATTAATCAACAACAAAGGCTTAAGAGACCTACCTAAATCAACATTAGTATTAAGCAAAGAAGAATTAATAGCAGGAAGACAAGCAGTTGATCAAGTAAAAGAAAAACTTAAAAAAGAAAAAGTTGTTGTGATACAACCTTTTGGTCGAGCAATAGAACAGATTGATGGTTCTTTTGTAGATAAAACAAACAGAAGTATAGAGTTTTTCAATTTAAAAAGATTAATTAAAAAATTACAAGAAAAAGACTTTGCTGTTATGTTAATGGCTGAATTTGGAATTGATTTTAAAGATGCTGGATTTCCTGACGAAGTTGCTATGCCTGAAAAAGTTGAATTAAGACAATGGGCGGCAATTATAAAACACTCAGACCATTTTTTAGGGTGTGATTCATTAGGACAACACCTTGCTTACAGTTTAGATACACCAGCAAGTGTGGTGTTTGGTGCTACATATCCAGAGAATACATCATACAAAAAATCAGATAAGTTTAACATCATAGATTTAGGACAAATGGTGCGTGAATATGATCCAATAAGAATTACAATGGATGAAAGAATTAGTAGAAAACAAGAACAAATAATGACAATGACTCCTGAAATAGAAGATTATGTAGTATCAGCAGTAAACGGTGACCCAATAGAGGATTAATTATGGATGACATAGAAAAATATAACAAAACAGGATACATTGCCGCAATAGCCAGAGGACACAATGCAGGTGTTTGTCTATTAAAAGACGGTGAAGTAGTATTTTCAATTGAAGAAGAAAGATTATCAAGAAGAAAATATGACGGTGGTCCATATGCTTCAATGGTAGAAATTTTAAAATACACAGATAAGATTGATTATCTTGTTGTTGCTCACACACAAAGTTTAGAAGACAGATCGACTGGTAGAGTTGATTATTCAGGAGATGATGTTTACACAGGTATAGCAAGAAAATTAGGATTAATTGATAGACACGTGTTTGAAACAAAACATCCTCAAGTAATTGACTTGTCACATATTCATCACAAACTTCATGCCGCGTGTGCTTTTTATAGATCAGGATTTGATAAAGCAGTAGCAGTAATAGTAGATGGAGCAGGAACTTTTATTCCAATCAATAACAGTGTATCAGGACAAACAACGGTGTTTGAAGTTGAAAGTATTTTTAGTTGTGATTATCCAAATGATATCTATGCACTGTATAAACATTATGGAACAGGCGAAGCAAGTCCTGGAGCCTATTATCCAGACTTTGCGTCAGACTCAATTGGTGAGCCAGGAAAAACACACCAAGCATTATTCACAGACAGAGCAGGAATTGTAAAAGTTTATGAAGCAGTAACACAATATTGTGGATTCAGTGCCATCGAAGCAGGAAAAACAATGGGATTATTTCCATACGGAAAAGAAAATGATATTATTCCACCTTTGTTTAAGAAAGAAGGACACTATTCATTATCAAATAGAAACTTAATTGTACCAACATACCCTAATGCGTCATTAGTAAACAGCGGATTGTATCCATTTATAGATGAAAATCCTGAATCGGAAGACAAAGACGATTGGACAAAAATGCAGAACAGAAGAGATTTAGCATATGCTGTACAAAAAGAATCACAAAAAGAGTGTTTAGACTTAATTTACAAAGCAGTACAGATGAGTGGATGTAAAAATGTTGTGTTTTCTGGAGGATATGGATTAAATTGTGTAGCAAATTATTATTATTTAGAAAGTTTAAAGAAAGATGGCATTAACTTTTACGCAGAACCAGTTTCAAATGATGCGGGAACGGCTATGGGTGCCGCAATGTTGTTCTATTACAGTCTAACACAAACAAAAGAAAAGAAAGTTGATGAACCTACACTATACTTAGGTCCAAAAAGAACATATACAGATGAACAAATACAAAATGTTTGTGCTCAAGATGGTGTAGAATTAACAGAAGCAACCAACGAAGAAGTTGTAAAAATTATTGCTGAAAGAAATATTGTTTCAATATTCCAAGGAGCAAGTGAAAACGGTCCAAGAGCATTGGGTAACAGATCAATATTGTATGATCCAAGAGACCCTGATGGTAAAGACCACGTAAACAAAGTTAAACACAGAGAATATTTCAGACCATTTGCAGGAACTATACTACATGAATTTGTACATGAATGGTTTGACTTGCGTGGTATGGAAGAAACACCGCATATGATGTATGCTGTAAATTGTCAACCAGGCATAGAAGAAAAAATTCCAAGCATTATACACGTAGATGGTACTTGTAGAATACAATCAGTTAAGAGAGAACAAAATCCTTTGTATTATGACCTAATCAAAGAGTTTCATAAGCAAACAGATTGTCCAATCATATTCAATACATCATTTAATTTAGGTGGAGAACCATTAGTAGAAACATTAGAAGATGCTGTACGCACACTGATACACAGCGAAATTGAGTATTTGTACTTGCCTGAATATAACAAATTAATAAAGGTAGCAAATAAATGAAAAAAACAGCAATATTCTTAAACGGTGGTGCGGGTAGAATGATCAGTTCTATTCCAGCAGTAGAAAAATACCTAGAAGAAAACCCAGACAAAGATCCAATTTTAGTTTGTGAAGGTGGTACTGATGTGTTTAAAGGTCATCCTAAATTTCATTTTAGAGCATATGACAGTTGGCACAAAAACTTATTTCAAGAAATGCTTAAAGACAGAGAATTAATCAGTCCAGAGCCTTATAGAATATGGGAATATTACAATCAAAAATGTAGTCTTGCTCAAGCATACGATATTGCCATTAATAACAAAGGAATCAGAGACCTACCTAAGCCTACAATAAGATTAAGCAAAGAAGAATTACTAATGGCAAGACAAATGATGACCGAAGTTAAAGAAAAAACAGGCAAAGATAAAATTATAGTAGTTCAGCCGTTTGGAAGAGGTGCTCAGCCTGAAAAAATGACTGAAAAACAAATGGAAAAAGGTAAACAACCTGATATTTCTGACGTTACAGGTAGAAGTATTGAATTAAAAAACATTTGGAGTATTGTAAGAAAATTATCTAAAAAGTATGGTGTTATGATGATGAGTGAATTCCCACTAGAATTTAAAAATCATATGTCGGCACCAGTGGCAACTCCTATGAATGTTCATATTAGAATATGGATGGCATTAATTAAACAGACCAATCACTTTGTTGGCTGTGATTCTGTAGGACAACACCTTGCTTACGCATTTGATGGAACAGCCACAGTAATAATAGGTTCAACATATCCTATAAACACATCATTTCCTGATGCTGAAAATATAGATATTATTGACCTTGGTTCAGAAGATAGAGTTTATTCACCGATAAGAATCACTTCAGATGAGTTCAGCGATAGGCTGAATGAGGGAATAATGGCTATGGAAGACCAGACTGAAGACAAGGTTATCAAGTCTGTTGAAAAGATGCTCAAACAGAGCAAAAACAAGCAGTAATACCCAAAATACAGTAGTAATACAATAGTTCTAAAATAGGTAAATACACTATAATAAGGATTATTCTATATGTTTGACGTATCAAGATTTTTTGGCAAAGGGGACAGAAATACTCTTCTAATGAAGAATGGGTTAAACCTGTCTTACAATGGACCATATTCTGTAGTGGAAGACGGCCTAGTATTAGACAAGTTTCACGTGAATACATTTTCATCAGCAGAATATACAATCAGTGTAGACTACGATACAAACAACAAAGAAATTTTAAAAGTGCTAGTAGCGGCAAGTCCTAATCAATCAAGCCTAACAATATATGGTAGATCGAATTTAGGTAACAATTTGATAAAATTAAACAGTACTGTGGATAACTCATTAGTGAGCATCACTGTTGATCCGGCAGACAAAAGTGCGACAGAAAAATATAGTGGGTCTAAAATAATATTTGGTGCTACATATTTTGCCACGCAAAATGCTTTAGTAGGTGGAACGCAGGTAACAGAATAATAAATATGGATATAGCATAATGGCAATTGTTTTTAAACCTTTCGAAACAGATTACGGATATAAATCACCAGGATTTAGTGTTGACACAAACGGTAATGTTACTGTCCGTACAATAACAAACACATATACTCCACCAGTAATTCCACCGGCTCCAGACTTTAATGTCAATGAAACAGCAGGTGCGTTTACTTTCTTAAACAAAGGAACTGCTGTCGCAGGAAATAATCCTCAAATCACAGTTGAAAGAGGAACAACTTATACGTTTGTTTTGAATACAAGCAGTTTGGCTTTCAATGTTTATAAACCAGACGTAGGAAATACAAGTGTTCCAGGTTTATTATACAGTGAAGGATTATCTCACACAAACACAGTTACAGGTGAAAATTTAGCAACAGGTACAATTAGTTTTTCACAAACATGGCAACAACAACAAACAGGTTTTAATAGAACTGCTCAAGTGGTAGTGCCAGACACAACAGGTACAGCATTAGAAGGTAAAAAAATTCCTGTGGTTATTTCATTACATGATGATGGATTTACTCAAGCAAACGGTATAACCAATGTTAATTTTATCACAGACAAAATTTTAATAGCACCACAAGGTTACAACAATCAATGGAACATTGGTTATCAAACATCTAAAGCAGATGACATTGCTCTATTAGATTCTATCATTACAAGTTTAAACAATTATGATAATGTGGACACAAGAGAGATTACGATAATTGGGTATGGTAATGGTGGACAATTAGCACTACAATATTCTAATTATTCTCAAAATGCTTCAGTTAAAAATATTATCGCATTTAATGGACTTTTAAATGTTGATCAATATCAGACAAATGACCACAGTTTTTATACATACGATTTAGATGATCAATTACAAGATCAATCAACTATAATCAATTGGATAAGTGTTACACCTTTAGGAAGTAAAAATATTTTAATGTTCAATGGTAAAGATGATTTAAATTTCCTTTACAATGGTGGCACAGTTGGTGCTCAAGAATTATACAGTGCTGAAAATTCTATATATGGAATGGCTAGAGCAGATGGCTCAACGGAAGATAAAATTACAACAGCAACATCAGAATCTGACGGAAGTGAAAGTTTTACATATGATAACGGTGCTGTAAGATTATATGCATTTCCAGGTGTAGCAAATAATTTTACAACTTATCAAAACGTAATTAGAACAAGAATCACAACAACAATAGCAACAAGCACATATTTAAATATTCCTGTTGCTACAACATTAACTGATGCAGAAGCACAAGGTAAACAATCAGGAACTTTAACATATGCTGTTCCAGTTGATGCTCCAGATACTTTGTACTATGGTGATTCAGACAGTGTTCCTTATGGTCAATTAACTGTTGCCCAACCAAGTGTAATTGGTGCTGGTGTATTCAGTTCGATTTTAGATACAGGTGATTTATTAGCAGAAGGACAAGACGCACAAATAAGATTAAGTCCTTCAGGAACAGGTACAGTTACAATTAATCCTGCAACAACAGGTACTGTGAACAACGTAAATGTTAACGCACAAAATTTATCAACAAGTGGAAATGTAAGTTTAACGCCAAATGCTGATGTAACAATCAGTCCACAAGCGGGAGGCACACTTACTATGAGACCTACTGACACTGGTCTTGTAGATAATGTTAATATAGGCTCTGTAATACCTAGAAATGGAACCTTTTCAACATTGAATTCTTCCCAAGGAACGTTAAATAACACTACATTAGGATTAACAACGGCGGCACAGGCGGCATTTTCATCGGCTACTGTAACAAGTGACCCAAGTAATGCTAATGATGTAACAAAGAAGCAGTATGTTGATAACACAGCCACAGTGTTATCGATAGCATTAGGAGTATAGAAAAGAATGGCAAAGAAACGTATTAATACATACAAATTTACACCAGGAATACCACAAAGCGGAAATCTTTATCCTAACGCATGGGCTCAAATCAATGCCAACAAAGAATGGTTAAAAGATGAATCCAATGCTTATATAGATTATAAAATTACACAAGACACAGCGGCAGATTTATATCCAAGTGCTACATTAAGATATCTGAACAATAGAGAATATGTTAAGGCAGAAGTAGCGGCATGGGTAGCAGTACAAGTTGCAGGAAATATTTCACCATTTGCTGGATACACAAAAACAGCAACACAAATTAAAAATGATGTTGAAAAAGTAATTAATGCGGCATATCTTGACATGAGATATGGCGGTAATGAAAATACTAGAACACAATCTCAAAGTTATTATGTGGATGGTGTACTCCAACTTGCGGCTAATGGTGATCCAGAATTAGCATATTGGACAAAAGCCAAACAGATTATAGACTTATACATTTTTACAGGTTTAGGATACAGCACTATCAACGGAGATGGCATATCACAAAACACGTCAGGATCAAATGCAGAAGCAGGTGGTAAGACAAATTTTGCGGCTAACATGGCTGTGATAGACAATGTTGTAGACAACGGTATTTTAAATTTACCAGCATTGGTAAGTTCGGCTTATGTGTTTGCTAACTTTACATATGAACCATATCTTTGTGAAAGAGATATGGGTTACAACATTGATGGTCTTTTAACAGATTTAAGATATGGTGGTAATGAACAGTCAAGATACAACGCATCAACTTATTGGGTTGGCACAGTTTCTGTATTAACTGGTGACAGACAACCTGAATTAGCAGTAAAAAATGAAATTAGAAATATCATAAACAACTATGTAATACCAGGTGTTGCTTTTACTTCAAAACAATCACCAGTTGTTACACAACAAACTATTTTAGGCACTCCAGGAGAAGCAGGTGCCACATCAAGAATAACAGCATTGGTAGGAATTATTACAGATGTAATTACAAACGGTTTAGATAATTTACCTACACAAATTAACAACGGTATTTCAAGTGTTAAAATTCCAGAAAGAGTAGAACTATCAGAATTATTATTGATTACAAACACATCTGATAACAATGTGCTTTACACATTTAATGATCCGGCAAAAGGAGCAACAGCAACTTATAGAAGAGAATATACAACAGACACTTCAAACCCAACTGCGTTTGTTGATCCTGATTTCCCTAAAGCATTCCATGGTAATGATACAATCACTACTATATTTTTGAATGCTGATACATCTACAGACAACGCAACAGATCAATTACAAATTTTTGTTGAAGAAGATGAAATAAGAACACGTCCATATGACTTTGGAACAGATGCAATTGAAAGAATGAGGGTTGCACAACCAGAATCAATGCTTGATGCTGACTTTGAATACGGACTTCAGCCAACGAAGTGGCAAGCGATTGCAACACAAAGAGGTTATCCGTCAATTTACGAAGTGCCAGGCACAGACTTTGACATACAGAGTGTATCATCTGATGCTTCAGCGGGAACACAAGGTATTGGTTCTTCTTTAATTACAGTTACAACAATTGGTCCACACAATTTTGAAGAGGGTCAACCTTTTACAATTACAGGATTTGATAACTCTGTGGCAGGAGCAAGTAGAGCCGCAGGTTCATTTGTGGTAAACACAGTGCCTGGAACAACATCATTCACTTATTATGGAAAAGCAAAAGTTGGAACAGTTAATCCAACAACAATTTCTACAAACTTTACTCAATTAAGAGAAGGAGATTTTTACACTGGTGCGGCGATTGGTTTCCCATCATTCAGTGTTGCTTCAAATGGATCTTCAGGAAACTTTGTAACAAGTTTAGCAACACTATCAGGTTCAACAATTTTACCTTACACAGGAGTACAACCAGAAATAGGTGCTCCTTTAACAGGAACAGGAATACAAACAGGTACACAAATTACTGCTGTTAATGGTTCAGGTGGTGCGTTAGCATCTCCAACTGTAACAGGAGATTACTCAGCAGGAGCAACAGCAATAACTGTGGCAGATTCCGCTGGTATTATTCAAAACTCTGTGATTGATAGAGGTGACGGATTTGCTGTTACAATTATCAACGTGGCAGGAAATGAATTAACATTGAGTGCTCCATTAAACCAAGACTTGATTGGTGACATAACACAATACACAAATTTAGCGGGTGTGAATTATACACCAGCAGGACAATTAGCAAGATTTGATGTGTTTAGAGTAGGAGGAGCATATTCTGTTTCTTTAGTAACTAATGGACAAGTTGGATCAGGACAAGATTATGCTGTTGGAGATGCTATCATAGTAAGTGGTACAGACTTGGGTGGTGCAACACCAGCCAATGACGCTACAATACTTGTAGAATCTGTTGACACAGGTGGAGAAATTTTATCAGCATCAGTATCAGGTACAGCATTCACAGGAACAGGTACAGCATCAGCAGTACAAACAGTGTTCCAAGGTGGTGTTGGCTCAGGTGCACAAATAAATGTAACAAAAAATGCTGGATCGTACACAGTGGCTCTTAATGCTCCATCATACACCAACGTAGCACTAGGAACTTTTCCAGGCACAAACGGTAATGGTGGTATTTTTGATGTTGCTGTTGATTCAGGTGTATACACAGTAACAGTTGATACAGCAGGTACAGGTTACATTCAAAATGACGTTATAAGAATAGCAGGTTCAACTTTTGGTGGAACGGGTGCTAACGATTTAGATATTAGAGTTACAGCAGTTGGCGGTAGCGGAGAAATACAAACAATCAATGTGGCAGGCACAGCACCAGATCAAACTGTAAATTATGTAAGTCCGACTTACACAACTGCAAGTGCAGGTGGTGTAACAGCATCATTCACTGTGACAAGAACAGGAACAAGTTATTCAGCAGTAGTAACAGGAATAGGAAATGGTTATTCAGCAACAGATCAATTAGTTTTTGCTGGAACACAATTAGGTGGAGCAACCACAGCCAATGACATGACATTAACTGTTGATTCAGTTGATGGCAATGGTGGAATTTTAACATTCTCAGTATCAGGTACATCTGTAAATACTCAAAGTTATCCAGGTTTAACATCAGGTTCAAATGTAACAGGTCAAAACGGAACATTTGATGTTGCGATATCAGGCACAAGTTACACTGTATCGTTAAACAATGCTGGTGACGATTATGGTGTAGGTCAAACACTTACAATTCCAGGAACAAGTTTAGGTGGTGCCACACCAGCGAACGATGTATCAATAGTAGTTGATTCAGTTACTGGTACAGGAGCAACTGGAATAGCAACTTTCACAGCAACAGGTACAGCGGCTTTAGATGGTACTTCAGCATACAAAGTAGGTGATCAATTCTTTGTTAGTGGTACAGATTTAGGTGCGGCAACACCAACCAATGATGCTTATGTAACAGTTTCAACTGTAAATGGCAATGGTGGAATAACAGGATTGACAATAAGTGGTACAGGTACAGACGCAAACGTAGATTACGCAAGTCCAACATACACAACATCAGCATCAGGTACAGCGGCTGTGTTCACTATTAACAGAACAGGTGCAGTTTATTCTGCAACATTCAGCAACAACGGTAGTGGATTTGTTGCCGCAGAAACAATTGACATAGCAGGAACAGAATTAGGTGGTTTATCACCAGCAAACGATTGTCAAATCACTGTTGACACAGTATCCACAGGAGCAGTAGCAACTTACACTGTAACAGGTACAGCAGTGAACACACAAACATTTACAAATGTTAATAAATCAGCAAGAACACCATCTGGATTAACATTAGATGTTACATTAAACGCAGGAGCATATACAATAGCAATAAACAATCCTGGAAGTGATTACGCTCCAGATCAAGAATTCAAAGTTTTAGGTACAAACTTATTTGGTTCATCTCCAGCAAATGATATGACATTCACAGTTACAGGAATAGATGCTGTGGCAACTGGAGTAGTAACAGTTGTATCAGCGGCATCAGGAACTGCTAACACAGGAACAGGTAATGCTTTAAATGTTGCAGGTACAAATAGAACACCACAAGGTGTTGGTGCTCAATTCAGTGTAACAAGAACTAATGCCACAGACTCATCAACTGACTACACAGAAGTAACAATAGTCCAAGATGGAAGTAACTATGCGATAGGTGACAAACTAACTATTTCTGGATCAAGTTTAGGTGGATCAACTCCAGCCAATGACATCGTTGTAAGAATACAAGGTGTAACATCATTTGGTGGTGTTGTTTCAAATACACACTCAGGTACAGCAATAGGTGGAACAGGTTTAAGTGTTTACAGTTCAGTAACAATTTCTGATCCAACAAGTCAAGCAATACCTTTAAGTTCAACAATTTCATACTCAGCATTGGCAACTATAAGAGTTGACTTTACAACTCCTCATGGACTAGTTCCAGGAAATGCTTTCTTGGTTGTTATCATATCAGATGATGGTGCTAACAATCACATATTGGCTTCAGGTCCATTCCTAGCAACGGCTATACCATCACCAACAAGTTTAACTTATCAAGTTAGATCACCAGGTGCTATAACAGATGCAGGTTGGCAAGGATCAATATACGGCAGACCAGATTCATTCTTTATACACAGACCATTCGACGGTGGTGTTCAATTAGGAACAGGTGGACCGGCACACGGTGCACAGGCAATACGTCAATCTAAAAAATATATTAGATATCAATCAGGTAAAGGTTGTATGTACACAACTGGTGCCTTGTTTGCTCCAAGTTACGATATTTTAAATGTAACATCAGATGGTATTGATGCTGGTTCAACAATCACTGTGACAACAGATGATGTTGACCACAACTTACAGGTTGGTGCTATTATCAGATTAGTTGGTGTAGCAACATCAGGTTACGATGGTGAATACACAATTACTTCAGTAATTAACGAAAGATCATTCACTATAATTGCACAAATTTCATTAGGTGGCACAACTCCTGAATTTACAGATCAACCACAAGTATCATTGTATAAATGGAATGGTGCTACTGTTAGATCAGGAATATTTGATGATCAAAACGGAATTTTCTGGGAGTATGATGGACAAAATACAAATGCTGTACAAAGAACTGCTACAAGACAATTGGCAGGAACAGTTTCAGTAGTACCAAATTCAAACTCTGTAACAGGTGTAGGAACAAGATTCAGAGAACAAATTAAAGCAGGTGACAGAGTTGTAATAAGAGGTATGACACACGTGGTATCAAGTATTACAGACAACACAACAATGAGTATTACTCCAGATTACAGAGGTGTTAACTCATCAGCAGGTGTTAAAATGTGTGCTGTGGTTGACAAAAAAGCAAAACAATCAGAATTTAACAAAGACAAATTAGACGGTACAGGTCCAAGTGGTTATAAATGGGACGTATCTAAAATGCAGATGATTGGGATACAATTTTCATGGTATGGTGCTGGATTTATCGACTGGATGACTAGAGGTCAAAAAGGTAATTTCATATTTGTACACAGAATGAGAAACTCAAACGTTAACACAGAAGCATTTATGAGAACAGGTAACCAACCTGTACGTTACGAAGTTACAAACGAAGGTCCTGGTGGAAGATTAATAGAAAACATTGATGACACTCAGACTACTATTACATTAGAAGATGCTTCATTCTTCCCAACAACAGGTGGAACTATATACGTTGACAACGAAGTTATAACATTTACAGGTATCACAGGAGATACTTTAACAGGTTGTACAAGAGCGGCACAACTTACAAACTTTGCGGCTGGTGCCACAAGAAACTATTCAGCAGGTGCGGCGGCGGCTCACTTTAGAAATACTGGTGTTGTATTAATTTCCAACACAGCATCTCCAATTATATCACACTGGGGATCAGCATATCTAACAGATGGTAACTTCGACGAAGATAGAGGATATCTATTCAACTACTCAGGTCAAGGATTACAACTATCAACAATTAGACAAACTGTGTTCTTAATGAGATTGGCTCCTTCAGTATCCAATGCCTTAACAGGTGACTTGGGAGACAGAGATCTACTTAACAGAGCCCAGTTGCTACTAGACGGTATTGAGATTACAACAGAACCAGTTGCGGCAGGACAAACACAAGGTCAGTTGGTTGTACAAGGAATTATTAATCCACAAAACTATCCAATTGATCCAGCAGACATAGGTTGGACAGGACTACAAGGTACAGCACAAGGTGGACAACCAAGTTTCGCCCAGATTGCTCCGGGTGGTTCAGTTAACTGGAACGGTGGTGCATCAATCACAACTCAAACAGCAGATACTCAAGCAGAAATGACATCTACATCCAATCACTGGTTTAACTTGAGTGGTAACAGAAACTATGCATACTTCCTTGAAGCACAATGGGAAGGCAAAGGTCACACAGTTGGTATGAAAGTAACTTCAGGTCAATTCCCTAGCAACACAGTGGTTACACAGATTAATGATAATGGTTCTTACTACTTTGTAAGATTTTCAAACAGACACACAGGTATATCAGGCGGACAAGCAGTTAACTTCGCATTTGGTGGTGACTTTACAGGTACTAACTACTTGTTCTTTGATCCAACATCATGGGAAGCCTCAGGCGCAGTGGCAGGTACTGAAGTAGATACAGCAACATCAAATGAATTTCCATCAGGTACAACTGTACAAAGTGTACAAGCAAAAGCAACATTTGGTTCAACAGAATACTACAGAGTTGACTTTAACCAATCATTCAATGGAACGATTTCAGCGGCAAGTTCAATATCATTCCAATTTGGTCAACCACCTTACGCACAGCCAGGTGAAACAATTTTCTCTTTCATTGCCCAACCGGGAGAAAGAGCAACACTTGCCTTAGACAAGATCAAGGCATTAACTAATACAACACTAGGTGGACGTGGTACGTTCCCTAATGGTCCAGACGTGTTAGCAATCAACGTATTTAGAACAGCGGGTACGGGTGATGTAGCAGGTACAGTTACACTACGTTGGTCAGAGGCACAGGCTTAATGGATCAACTTATCAAACATATATGTCCACAATGTGGATGTGAACAACACTGTAAATCTTCATGCTCACAATGTCAAGATTGTCCAGATTGTGTTTGTGAAGATTGTAGTCCTACAAAATCTAAATAATTATTTCTTTTTTTGAGAATCGCCAGGAATTACTCTGTAATTGTCTTCTGGATCGTCAGCGGTGCTTACTTCTGTGATACTTCCTCTGTCAGTTAAGCATTGTACTTGATGAGGCATTAAAGGTAAATTTCTCCAAGTTTCACCTTCTTTTATTTCTTTTGTTAATAATGTTGCTGTTTTAGTATCTATCCAACTTAAAAGGAATTTCCCTTCATTTACAAACCATGATTCATCTTTTGTTTTATGAAAGTGCATTGAAAATTTTGCACCTTTGCGTTCAAATACCATTATTTTACCACAGTACTTGTCATTGGAGGCCCATATTAATTCATAACCCCAACCTTTGTCTACTTTTCCTTCTTTATTGATCATTTAAATATTGCTCAACTGTTTTATAATTTATTGTAACATTTTTATTTAATTCTGTCAAATCTGCACAGGTGTAAGACTGGTATTGTCCTTTCAATGCTTGTGGCATAGGTATAGTTTCAATTTTGGCATTGTATTTTTTGGCTACAGACTCTGCTACTGATTGAAATGATGTTGCTTTGCCTGTTCCTATGTTAAAAATACCGCTTGTATCCTTTTCAAGCATTTGACAATGTACGTTACAAATATCATCTACACATACAAAATCTCTT
>PYIJ01449776.1_pt1 | contig 29551 bp, 22 predicted proteins | sample 3578051 | NCBI WGS metagenome assembly PYIJ01 (sample SAMN08408021, study PRJNA431606) | Marine metagenome isolate SA_KN192-05_S13_5m, whole genome shotgun... | biome: marine; feature: oceanic pelagic zone; material: water; isolation source: surface water sample, 0.2-0.8 um fraction ... | reverse complement strand
CCTTGCAAACAAGATATGCTTCATCGTTTATAGTTAAAGAAGAGTTCAGAGCAACTGCTCTTTCACTTGCTGTGTGGTTTTCAGTTTTTGGTTCAGTCTTTGGACCAAGACTGGTTGGACAATACTCTTCTACATTTAAAAATATTTTCGGGTCAGAATTAATTGTTGCCTATTTTATTGCAACGATTGGTTTTTTGCTTGCAGGGTTTTGCGTAATAGGACTAACAGATAAAAGCAGCTTATTGAGATTGCCTGTAGTTACCGAAAATACCTCTTCAAAAACTAAGCTCGATAGTAAAGCAACCCAATTAACTGTGTTGTTAGTTGTTAATCACTTTGTAATGGTGATTATCATGGCTGCGACTCCTTTGCATGTTCAAGATATAGGTGAAACCATACAGGTTGTTGGTACGATAATTAGCTACCACACCCTTGGAATGTTTGTTTTCTCACCCATACTTGGACGATTTGTCGATAAAGTTGGTTCAAAAAAAGTATCAATTACTGGTGGGTTTATTCTCTTAATAAGCTGTATTTGCGCATTAAATACTTCAGACATAGTCCTGTTACATTTAAGTTTATTCTTATTGGGTCTTGGGTGGAATTTTAACTTTGTTTCTATTAGCTCTGAAATTTCTAAATACTCAATAGAAAAAAATACAAATCTTAATATAAAAAGTGATTCATTCGTATTTGTAGGCAGTGTGTTTGCCCAGTCATCTTTAGGACTAACCTACACATTAATTGGCTTTGAGGGGCTAGTAATATTTGGAACTCTAGCAGCCATTTTTTTGCTATTCAATTTAGTCAGACTTTCTTCAAAACTATTGACTTAAACTTCAAATACCTTCAGATTCCAGGACAAATTTGTTTATTGCTATCCTCGGCCTTATTCCCAAAGATATGTCCTCAATAAAATTTGTTAACAGTTCAGAATACCTGAATTCAACTTTTGTAAAATTTGTTGTTGATAAAATATTATTCACTAGATATTCAATTGATTTTTCAAGAATATTTAAATTACTATTTGAATCTACATTAATTTCGTCAATAGCATTTTCTAATTTAATCAAATTAAACATCTTTTCATTGGCATTTTGTTGAGGAGGCTTCAAGTTTTGTAAAATCGAAGTTATTAAACTTATTTCATCACTAAGGTTCTTGATCAATAGACTCTCCTCCATATCTAGAAAATTTACAATATCTTCAAATTCAAAATCATATGTATAGGTGTATTCATCATCTATATATAAAGTTCTACACCGGCTTTTAAGTGTCGGTAACATATTTTTTATTGAATCATCTTTTGAATGTGACCAGTGTCTTCCATTTGAAGTAATTATAAATATATTCGAGCTTGAGGGCTCTTCTAAAGTTTTCAATAGAGCGTTTGATGCTTCTTCCGTAAGGGACTTTGTCGGAGGAAATATAAATATTTTATATTTAGCTTCAATTGGATAGATGCTTTCATTAGTTATTACTTTTCTAATATCATCAACACCTAATGTATTAATATTTTCAGATGTAACAACTCTTATATCTGGATGCTCAAGGATGTCATTAGAATTAAATAATAAATTAGATGAAAAAGCTTTTGCCTGATCAATTAAATAGCGGGAAGAGCCAGAAATCAAAAGATATGAGTGAAAAGGTTTTGATGATTCATTTAATAATTTTGAATTAAGTTCAATCAACATCTAACCATTCATATATAATTTTTGTATTGAATTCAAAATCTTGAGTTGCATCCAAGACTAAAAAATCGTCTTTAAATTTTTCGGCTAATTCTAAATAACCATCTTTTACTTTTTTAAAAAAATCTATATCAGAACTTCCAATTCTATCATTTACTTTTTGACGTCTTAGTGATATCTCTGGATCAATATCTAAAAGAATAACTTTTTCGGGCCAATAGCCATTAATTGCAATATCATTTATGTTATATATTTTTTCAAAACCTAGGCCTCTTCCAATTCCTTGGTATGCCACTGAGGAGAAAGCACTTCTGTCAGAAATTATTTTTATCCCCGCTTCTATAGATGGTCTTATTACTTCTTCTACTAGGTTTGCTCTATTGGCTGAAAATAAGAGGGCTTCGGTTAAAGGCTCAACTTCATATTCATGACTCAGTAAAAGATCCCTTATTCCTTCACCAAGCTTTGAACCTCCTGGCTCTCTTACTATTTTGTAATCTATTTGCTTTGTTTCTAGATGATTGGTTAATGATTCAATGTAACTAGTTTTACCAGACCCATCTACTCCCTCAAAAGCTACATAATCTGTATTCAAATTTTTATTCCTTTTCGTCTAGTTTCAACTTTATCTTATTAAAGTTTGATTTTTCAATACCAAATTCATTAAAAATACTTCTGTATCCATTTATAAAATTTAAAATCCCAGAAATAAGTATCAATGTTGAACTTCCTATCAAGACTAAATAAACTCCATCTTGACCAAAAATACCATCTAAATAATTTGCAATAATGCCTGATAATAAAAAGGAAATTAATAATGCGAGCCTTCCAATGGTATAAAAATTCCCAAATACTCTTCCTCTAATTTCAATACTTGTAGACGCTTGTAAAAAACTTATTGTCAATAAGTAAACTCCTCCTGTTCCAAGGCCTGAAATAAAAACAGATAATAAAATAACAAAAAAATCAGTCGATCTAAATGCTAATAAAAGGGAAATACCAACTAGCATCATTGAAATTCCAATTAAAAAGTTAACTCTATTAAAACTTGTAACAAAATAGCTTAAAGTCAACATGCTTATTAAAATTCCAGTTCCAAATGAAGCGATCATAAATCCAAATGAACTCTCGCTAAAACCCAGATCAACCGTAAGGAAAGTATGTCCTAATATAAATAACGTACCTGCTCCAATCAAGCAGAACGAAATTGAAAATGAGATATTTCTAATATCTTTAGTTTTGAAAAAATAATCTAAGCCATCTTTGAAATTTTTAAATGAAACATCAGGTTTTTTATTTAATGTATTTTTATTTTGATTTTTTAAAAAGTAAAGAAGTATCGCAGAAGCCATAAACGTGAAAGCATCAAATAAAAATATGATTGATCCACTCCATCCATTGCCAGTTTCATTTGTAAGTTCTAAACTGTTCCAATCGCTAACAACTCCCAAAGCTAATGATGCAATAGGCAATGTTGCATATGTACCGATTGCAAATAAAGAATTTGCTTTTACAAGATTTTCTTTATTTACTATCTCAGGAACAACAGCCTCTCTAGAAGGTTGTCTTATTAGTGAAAATATTTCAGATAAAAAATTTATTAAAAATATTGAATACAAATTATCTGCAAAAAATAAAAACATAACAAATATCATTCTTGTAACATCACAAAATATCATTATTATTTTTTTGTCATATCTATCAGCAATTAATCCAGCGAATGAAGATAAAAGAGCTGGAACAATTCTTGCTATTAATGGAACGATTGCTGTAAGCTCAGAATTTCCCGCTTCAGTTCCAAGATAGCTAGCCAATGCAACTGAGCCAAAGAGGGTTGCCCAGTCTCCAAAGCTTGAAATTGTTCCGGACCACCAGAGTAAAGAAAACTGAGACTTTGAAAAAATTTTTATTTTATCCATTGTTTATATAATCACTATAAATCGAATTGAAAATACTTTTTTTCTAAAATCCTGTACTTTTACCAAAATACTGTTATCAATAAGGACATGTCAAAACCTTTAGTTATAGTTGAGTCACCAACAAAAGTTAAAACTATATCAAGAATTCTTGGTGATGAATATGTAGTTAAATCAAGCGTAGGTCATATTAGAGATCTTCCAAGAAACACAAAATCAATTCCTTCTTCATTTAAAAAAGAAGATATTCTTTGGGGTGCTGTAAAGCCAAATCAATTTGAGAATATATATGTGATTCCAGAAGATAGAAAAAAAATAGTAAATGAACTAAAAGACTTGGCCGATAAGGCACCGGATGTCTACTTAGCTACTGACGATGACAGGGAGGGTGAAGCAATTGCATATCACCTAAAGGAATCACTTGAATTAAAAAATGAACCTAAACGAATTAAATTTAATGAAATTACAGATACCGCAGTACTGAATGCAATGAAAAATCCCGAAAAAATTGATATTGGAAAGTTCAAATCTTACGAAGCAAGAAGAACGCTTGACAGGATGATTGGTTATGAAATATCACCAAAATTGCGAGACCTAGGAGGGGCGTTTATTTCTACTGGAAGAGTTCAAGGACCAGCAATTAGATTGATTGTTGAAAGGGAAGAGGAGCGTTTAAGTTTTATTAAATCTGAATATTTTGAAATAAAGGCTGATTGTAAGAGTTTAGGGTTCGAATTTAAATCCAATCTTAAATCTTTAAATGGCATAAAAATTTCGTCCTCTAAAGATTTTGATAAAAAAGGAAAAAAAATTTCAAAGGACAGGAGATATTTGAATGAGGAAGAGGCGAGAGACATTGTTAACATACTTAAAAATTCTGTAGCAAATATATCAAATATTAAAGAGTCTCAAAGAACAGGGAAGCCTCCAAAACCCTTTAAGACAACAAGTTTGCAAACGTCTGCGAGAAATAATCTTGGATTTCAACCAGGCAAAACGATGGGTATTGCACAAAAACTTTATCAAGAGGGATTAATTACATATATGAGAACAGACTCAATTAGGCTTTCTGATATTGCAATTAAAGCTTCCAGAAAATATATTGAGTCGAATTTTAGTAAGGAACATCTTCCTTCTACACCAAATTATTATGGCGATAGCAAAAATGCACAAGCAGCTCATGAAGCTATTAGGCCATCAGGTGAAAAATTTAAAACGCCCGAAGAATTATTAAATAAATATAAAGAAGACAGTGATGAGTATAGGCTATACGAACTAATTTTTAATATAACCATCGCGTCACAAATGTCAGAAGCTAGAGGAGTAACAAAGACTATAGACATAGAAGTAAACGATGAGATTTATGAAACTATTTTATTAGGAATTTCTGGGACAACATGGGTTTTTGGAGGATACAGAGATATAGCTAAAAACCTAAGTGAACAATCGCAGGAGCTACCAAATTTAAAAAAAGGTGACAAGGTTGAAATAATTAATTCAGAATACGAACAAAAATTTACAAATCCACCAAATAGATATTCCTCAACATCACTTATTAACAAATTAGAAGAACTTGGTATTGGGAGGCCCTCAACATACGTATCAATAATCCAAAGCATAACATCAGTTTTTATAAATTCAGATTCAAGCTTGAAACCCAGAATAATAGCAATGGCAATGATTAATAATTTTATGAAACCTTATTTTGATCCCTACATAAATTATAAATTTTCAAAGGAAATGGAAGATAAGTTAGATGAAATATTAGAAAGTAAATCTCCTGAAGAAGCAAAAATAGATTTCTTAAAAGATTCCTACGAGAAAATTCAAAAACATGTAAATAAATATGGTGAGCCTGACCCGATTTCCCTAACGTCATATCCACTTCCATTTGATACTCGATATGTACTAAAAACTGGTCGCGTCCAGGATAGAATCGCCTATCCCTATTTACAGAGAGATGATGACTTTTACATAGGGTTACCTCCTGACATAACAATCGAAGAACTAAATGAAAACTATATAAATAAGGGCGAAAAACAACAAGAAGCAAATCTTCTTAAAGAGCGTAGAGTTTGTGATTGTAAAGAATGCGAAACTCCTATCTTTATAAAACTTGGTCCAGGTGGAGGATATTATTTTCAACACGGCATAAAAGAAAAGGGAATTAGGCAACCAAAATGTCCATACAGAAATATGATAGGACCTATTTTCGAAGATGAGGATCCTGACCTACTTGGTCCTGAAGATGCGTATAAAAGATTTAATTTGTCGACCAAAAACCCACGTCTTGTATGTGAAGAAAATGGCTGGAGTTACATGACAGCTGTAGGGCCTTATGGAGGATTTGCAATCAAACAAAGAAATAGAGAAGTTTTCGATATTAATGACCTTAAGCAAATGAAAAAAAACGAAATAGTAGAACTAGTTAACTCTGAAAAGTACCAAAAAATTATGAACTTGATTAATGGAGAAACAAAAAATATTCCTAAGAGTTTAAACAAAGATGAACTCCTCGAAAGAATTAAGGAAACATATTTGATTAATGAGAAGAGTATTAAAAAGTTATCAAAAGATAGTTTGGTAAACTTGGCAAAACTTCTAGACATTGTTTTCTATAGAGGAAGATTCAGAATGAAAACTGAGGATGCAACAAAAAATAATTTGATTAATAAAATAGTTATTGATAAAAAAAATAAACCGCTTGAAACACCCCAAAAAGCATTAACTATTGACAGTTCTGAAATTTTAAATGTATTTGGCGATAGTAATAACTAAAAATTATTCATATATTTGATTCAATTTTATCTATTAGTTTTTCCCAGTTATAAAAGTCACTAACAAACTTTCTACCTTCTAATCCAAACTCTTCAATCTTTTCTGGGTTATTTATAAAATAAAGGATTGACTCCTTAAGTATTTTTTTATCCCCAGCTACAAATCCAGTTTTACCAGGAATAATTGTTTCAATTGCACCTCCAGATGCACCAACAATTACTGGAACTCCGTAGCTTGCTGCTTCTAAATAAACTAATCCAAGACCTTCAAACTCAATTCCAAAATATTTTGACTTAGATGGCATAGCGAATATATCAATTGATTTGTAAAAGTTGGAAAGATCGTCTTCACTTTCGTCCTTTAAGAAAGAAATGTCAGCGGCAGATACGTTTGATAATTTCTTTAAATAATTTTCTTGTTTTCCGAATCCAAATATTTTTAGCTCAATTGGAATACCTGCTTCTCTGATTTCGTGAGTTACATCAATCAGCCAATTTATTTTTTTTCTAGAAACAAGCCGACTCACAACTCCAATAGTTATTTTTTCATTTACCTCGTATTCTTTTTCAAAATTTGGTATATCAATTCCAGCACCAATATTATGAATTTGAGTCTCTGTTATATCTTCTAATTTTTTACGTGAAAAATCACTTACTGTAAAAATTTTATTCAAATTATTAAGATTTTTTTTCAATATTGTTCTAATGATTGGAAAATAATTTAAAACATTAAATTCTGCACCGTGGCAAATCATAAATTGTGGAATTTTCACATTTTTAGGTGAATCTGGAATGTCTAATGTGTTTAATTTATTTACAAATAAGAAATTTGGGTTGCTTGAGCCATGTAAGATAATGTCAAACTTATTTTCATTTATTATTTTTTGTACATCTGAGAATACTGTATTTGGATTCCACAAAAAATTTTCAGTTGATTTAAAAGTGTTCTCACCAGCAATCCATTTAGGTCCATACACAAAAATATTATTTTTTGAATTCTCTGAAAGATTCGAAAGGTAGGTAGTAATTCCACCTTTTTTTGGTTTCCAATCGTTAGTAATGAGTAAAATATTCATTTGTTGAAATTTATGTGTTTAAATATATTATCAAAAAGCTGATGCAAATATAAGACTTACTATTGTCATGACTTTAATAACGATATTCATTGCCGGTCCTGAGGTATCTTTGAATGGATCTCCAATGGTATCCCCTATAACAGCTGCCTTATGTTCTTCAGATCCCTTACCAGCACCGCCACCTGCTTCAATATATTTTTTTGCATTGTCCCAAGCGCCACCGGAGTTAGCCATAAATATCGCAAGCAAAAATCCAGTTACGAGAGCGCCAGCTAAAAAACCACCTAAGGCTTCTTTATTCCAAAACCCGATTACTAGAGGTAAAACAATTGCTAATCCGCCTGGAAGCAGCATTTCCCTTAATGCCGCTGTGGTAGCAATGTCTACACACTCTTCATATTCGGGAACGACACCCTCTTTACCTTCTCTTAATCCAGGTATTTCTCTAAATTGCCTTCTTACCTCTTCAATCATCTTGAAGGCAGCTCTTCCTACAGCATTTATTGTCATTGCTGCAAATAAAAATGGGAACATTCCACCTAGAAACAATCCAAGAGTAACTTCTACTTTTGTAATGTTTAATCCAGATTCAGCCAATCCTGCACTTTGTACAAATGCAGAAAATAAAGCTAGGGCTGTCACAGCAGCTGATCCAATTGCAAACCCTTTTGCGATAGCTGCGGTAGTGTTTCCTAGAGAATCTAATTCATCTGTGGCTTTTCTTACTTCAGGATCCAAATGGGCCATTTCTGCTATACCTCCTGCATTGTCTGCAATAGGTCCGTAAGCATCCACTGCTACGGTGATACCCAATGTTGCTAAAACTCCAATAGCTGCAACTGCAACTCCGTATATTCCACCACCATCACCTAAAGCCCAATCTCCTGCTGTATAAGCTCCAAAAACTCCAAAAACAACAACAATTACGGAGAAAGCTGCAGATCTCATGCCTTCTGATATTCCTGAAAGTACAAGAGTGGCCGGTCCCGTCTTTGCTTGATCAGCTATGTTTTTAACAATTGAGTGATGATCTGATGTAAACCATTCTGAAATTTGACCTACAGTTATTCCTACTAATAAACCAATTATTACCGAGAAAAAAAGGCCGATTGGGTTTTCAGAGTAATCCGAAAACATTGTGTTGGAAAGAAAGAAAACTCCTATTGCGGTTAAAGCTGCCGCTGAATAAGTTCCTCTATGTAAAGCTTGTGCAAGTTTTCCCTCTTTTGGTACTACAAGAAATGAGGAAACGATTGAAGCTAGCATTCCAATAGTGCCAACAGCAAGTGGAAAAAATAATAGTGAAGGCAATGAATCTGAATTAGAAAATACTATTGCAGCATAAGCTAATGGCGCGACTAATGACCCAACATAGCTCTCAAATAAGTCTGCACCCATACCAGCTACATCTCCAACATTGTCACCAACGTTATCAGCAATAGTTGCAGGATTTCTAGGATCGTCTTCTGGAATTCCAGCCTCTACTTTTCCAACTAAATCAGCTCCAACATCAGCAGCTTTTGTGTAAATTCCTCCTCCAACTCTTGCAAAAAGAGCAATCGAAGAACCGCCTAAACCGATTGCGGCCAAAATATCATAAGCATTTTCAAGTTCCAATAAGTCAACAAAAATCCAATATCCAAGACCTACTCCCAACAAACCTAAGCCAGCAACCGAAAAACCCATCACCGCTCCACCTCTGAATGCGACTGGTAAAGCCTTTAGCGTTCCTCCGTCTCTTGCAGCTTCTGTTGTTCTTCCATTAGCTGCAGTTGCTATTCTCATTCCAATAAATCCAGCTAACGATGAAAATAATGCACCACCAATGAAAGATACAGATCCCCAAACTCCGAGATCAGTAAGAGTTGGGATTAAAATAGCTAAAACTATGACAAAAATACTTATCCATGAATATTGTCTTTTCAAGAATGCCATGGATCCTTTTCTGATTGCATCGGAAAGATTACTAACTTTTTCATCAGAAACATTTATAGACAATATTCTATTTGCAAAATAGGCTGCCAAAAGCAAGCCCATAATTGCCGCAACTATAGATCCTTGATAGTTTAAAAGCATTTGTTTTCCCCCAAATTATTGAATAAATATATATTAATTAGATTAATTCTTTTTGTTAGTCATTCTACAACAGGTGTTTCAAATCTTTCATCATCATCTCTTTCGGAAATTGGAACTTTTTGTAAAATTCTATTTAACAATATTGGTGCAATTACAGTTGTGACTATGACCATCCAAATAATTATGGAGATAATATCTTCAGTGATTATTGAAGATAGTGTTGTTGTAGCAACAGCGACAAAAATCAGGCCTACTTCGCCTCTTGGTGACATCCCAATTCCAATCAAAGAAGTATTGAATCCTTTGCCCATGGCGCCTAGGGCTGAGACATACTTTCCTACAAACGCTAATAAACTGACCAACATTCCATATAGAAAAATTTCCAATGAAGCCAATGTCTGAATGTTTACTTCCGAACCAATATAAACAAAAAATATTGGAACTAACAAGAAGTTCAAAGGCTTCATTTCTTCCCTAATCCTGTGTGTCATTTTAGATTCTGCGGCGATTACTCCTCCAGCAAAAGCTCCAACAATTGGATGTAGCCCAACAAAGTGAGCAGCAGCACCTAATAACATTGCAAAAATAAAGCTTCCAGTTACAAATGTTCCTGGGGAGGGAATTTTTACTAAGAAGTTAAAAACTATCGGAGAAATTTTTCTACCAATGACTACGACTGCAATTAAAAATCCTATGGCCTTGCCGCTAATAATTGCTAGATCAATAAGAGCAAAATCTCCTGAACTAGTAAGAAGTCCAGCAACAACAGTCAGAATTAATAATCCTAAAATATCGTCGACAACTGCTGCTCCAATGATTGTTTTAGCTTCTTTTGTTTTAAGGGCGCCCAAATCTCCAAATACTCTTGCGGTAATTCCAACAGATGTTGCTGTCATGGCAGCCCCAACAAATAGGGCAACTTCAAATTGATTGACTCCGCCCAAGCTGAGTGCATAAATCGATCCAAAACCAAGTGCAAATGGGGCAACAACACCTATTAGTGCAACAATTATTGAGGTTGATCCAAGCTCTACAAACTCTTCTAAGTTAGTTTCTAATCCAACTTCAAATAATAAAAGAACAACTCCAATTTCGGCAAGAGTAGAAATTACATCACCCTTTTCAAAATGTGGTAACAATCCAAGACCGTAATATCCAATTATGATTCCAGCCACTAACTCTCCGATAACTGCTGGCTGATTTATTCTTCTCATTAACTCAGCGCCAAATTTTGCAGCAACTAAAATTATCGCTATTTCCAAAAATTTTTCAATAATTGTTTCCATGATCGTCTAGTTTAAATGAGAAGTGAATAAATGATAATGATTAAAACTTAAAGTAGAAAAATAATATAATTTGTTAATAATATGGGAAAAACATTATTTGAAAAAATTTGGGATAACCACCTTGTAGCTTCGATAGACAAAAGTACAAACTTAATATTTGTAGATTTGCATCTCGTACATGAAGTGACCTCTCCCCAAGCTTTTGATAGTCTGAGAATAGCCGGAAGGAAGGTAAAGTATCCTGAATTAACTCTTGCAACAGTTGACCATGGTGTACCAACATCAAATAGATTACTTGGTATAAAAGATCCCTTATCAAAAATACAAATTGATGCGTTAGAAAATAATTGTGAGGAGTTCGGTGTTACATTGTTTGGAATAAATGATCCGCGTCAGGGTATCGTTCATGTAATTGGACCTGAACAAGGTATAACACAGCCTGGAATGACAATTGTATGTGGGGACAGTCATACGGCTACTCATGGTGCATTTGGAGCGCTAGCGTTTGGCATTGGGACGTCTGAAGTTGAACATGTGCTTGCTACTCAAACCTTAGCCATGGCAAAGCCAAAAACCATGAAAGTTGAAGTCGTTGGAGATGTCTCTGATGGTGTAGGGTCAAAAGACATAATATTAGGAATTATCAGAAAAATTGGTACGGGTGGTGGAGCTGGACATGTTATTGAGTACGTTGGTGATGTAATAAAAAATATGAGCATGGAAAATAGAATGACTATTTGTAACATGTCAATAGAAGGCGGTGCAAGAGCAGGAATGATTGCACCTGATGAAACAACTTTTAATTATTTAAAAGATAAAAATTTTGCTCCAAAAAACAAAGATTGGGATGATGCAATTAGAGAGTGGAGTGATCTTTATTCCGATAATGATGCAGTGTTTGATAAGGTCGTAACTATAAATGCTAGTGATCTTGAACCCTCTATTTCCTGGGGTACAAACCCGTCACAGGTAATTTTTGTAAATGATACGATCCCATATCCTGAAGATTTTAAAGATGAATCTGATAAGGAGGCAGCAAGTAGAGCTCTGGAATATATGGATTTGCAAGCTGGAGAAAAAATAAACGAAATTAATCTAGATAGAGTGTTCATTGGTAGTTGCACAAACGGTCGTATTGAAGATCTAAGAGAAGCTGCTCAAATAGTAAAAGGAAAAAAAGTTGCAAAAACTATTGGTGCAATGGTTGTACCTGGTTCCACCCTTGTAAAAAATCAAGCGGAGGAAGAAGGTTTGGACAAAATTTTTATTGAAGCAGGATTTGATTGGCGTGAGGCAGGATGTTCAATGTGTCTTGGTATGAATCCAGACATATTAAATCCAGGAGAAAGATGTGCATCAACATCAAATCGAAACTACGAGGGAAGACAGGGTGCTGGAGGAAGAACTCATTTAGTAAGTCCAAAAATGGCAGCTGCAGCTGCACTGCATGGAAAATTTGTAGATATTAGAGATCTTTAAAGTGAAAAAATTAATTGATATAAGTTCAACAATGCTTCCTTTAAATATGTCTAATGTTGATACAGATCAAATTATGCCAAAACAATTTCTAAAGCGGGTTGAAAGATCAGGCTATGGTGAGTTTTTATTTTTTGACTGGAAAAAAGATCCAGATTTTTCACTTAACAAAAAAGAATATCAAGGATCAAAAGTTTTAGTAGCAGGAGATAATTTTGGAACTGGTTCATCACGAGAACATGCTCCTTGGGGCCTACAAGATTGGGGATTCGATGCAATCATTTCAACCAAATTTGCAGATATATTTAAATTGAATTCTATAAATATAGGACTTTTACCAATTGAAGCATCTTTACAAGATGTTGAGAGTCTCTTTGAAAAAATTGAGAAAGATCCAAGTACAAATATACACATATCAGTTGATAAAAAATCTGTTAAATGTGAGGAAATTGAATTTATGTTTGATTTGGATGACTTCTCGCAAAAGAGAATTTTAGAAGGATTAGATAAAATTGATATAACCCTTGATTACATGAGTGATATTGAAAACTTTAATGAATCAAGAAAAAATTGGAAACCTAAACTAACTTAGTAACTGGCAAACTTAAACTTTCACCAACCTCAACAGATAACAACATTCCATTATGTATCTGTAAAGAAGGTCTCAAATTTGGATTACTTTTATAATTTTCAAACCAATCTTCAATAAGCAAATCATCAATGTAATTTTGCAAAATTGTAGAAAGTTCTATTGATGATGTTTTAGGAACTGCCCCTGGCAAATTTGCAATCGCTGAAACTATTACCCCGCTTCTTATTTCAAATGGTTCACTATGTGTATTTGGTTTTACATTTTCAACACACCCTCCTTGATCAATTGCAACATCAATGATTACAGTGCCTTTTTCCATTTGGTTTATGTCTTCTTCAGTAATTACGATGGGAGGCTTTCTTCCTGGCAATAGCACAGCTCCTATAACAAGATCTGCCGATCTAATTTCATTTTTTGCTTCTTCACTTCCACCAATTATTGTTGTTATTTTATCTTGATATTTATTTTTTAATTCTGTCAAAATTTCTTCATTTAAATCTATTGCAACAACAGAGGCTCCAATTTGAATAGATTTATCAATTGAGGCCCTACCAACTTCACCACACCCAATAACAACTACCTTTGAATTACTCTCGTCTGAAATTGAAGATAATAATAGCCCTTTACCCTCTGAAGAATATTCCAAGAATTGCATTCCTTTTTGAATTGCTAGGTTTCCAGCTATTTTAGACATAGGTATCAAGAGTGGATACTGATTTCCATCCATAATCATTTCAGTAGCAATACCCGTTAACTTTTTTTCTAAAAGCATTTTTGTCATTGATAAATTAGACGCTAAGTGTAAATATCCAAATAAAACATGTGATGGTTTCAAGAGATCAAATTCTTGTTCTTGTGGTTCTTTTACCTTACAAATTATTTCGGAAGATTTATATAATTCTTCAGCAGATCCCAGTATTTTTGCACCCGCAGATTCATAGTCCTTATCTGAAAATCCAGAACCTTGGCCCGCCCCAGACTCAACAAATATATCTGCAAGACCCGTGAATTGGGTTAAGTGCTCGGGTATTAATGCTACCCTTCCTTCATCTTGTTTTACTTCTTTTGGAACTCCAAGTTTTTTAATCATTCGATGGAACTGTCTCTTGTAAGTGTTTGTCTAAATATTTCATGAAAGGCGTTCCTCCCGTTCCAACAACATTTGAATTATTTTGGTTAGATAGTGATTGTTCATGTATATATATCCTTGCGTACTCCAAGTGTTTATTTCTAAAAGCATGTACTTCTTTAATTATTTCGTCAGATAATACAACTGAGCTATCTTCTCTTATAGATTTGCTTCTATTGTTTTTAGACCATTGATCTAAATCATTTAACATATTTCTGTGTTCTTTTGGCATATAAAGTCTCATCTCGTCTAAATACTCTTTTAATGGGTCATTAGAGTGGGTTACCCCAAGGAGAGCATCTAAGGCTGGCACTATTGAACTTTGGGCACCAGTTTCTCCTCTAAAAAGTTGGGGGTTTCCACCGTATTCCTCAACACCTTCATAAATTACACCATTTGGTGTGGCAGGGTTATTTTTCCAACCAAAGATATATGGTCTTACACGGTTGTAGTAGATAAATGGATCACATTTTTCCGGCATTCTATTCATAATTTGATTAATTTTTTTTATGCTTTCAAGTGCATTTTCTAGATATGATTGATCTTCATTTTTATCAATGTAATAAGTTTTTAAATTATTTAGTATTTCTTTTGCTTCGTGCTCAATAGCAATATGAATCATAATAAACCAGTCTTCGTCTATTCCTCCCAAAAAATTTTGCAGAATTCTAATGTTTTCTAAATCAAAGGGTTTATTTACATCTTGCAATTTCCAATTATTTAATGCATAAGATGCATAAGACAGGATTGGCGGCCTATCTAACTTTTGAGAAATTTTGTACCATGTCTTTGATATATTCTTTGGAATTACCTTTTCTATATTTGTACCTCCCCAGATGTATCCATGACCGATGTAAGAGTAAAGTAACATTGCTCTTTCTAATTCATCAATGCTCAGATTTGATATATCTTTTTCTGTCTCTAAATTTAATACCTCATCCTCAATTTGGTTATTTGCTAATATTTTTGGAAGATTTTTTGCAATGTGTTCAACGTCATCGAACTCATTCGAGAGAAGTGTTGATATTTTGTTTGGCAAAAAACCACTTTCTAGAATAGAAAAATTCAATCGGTCCACCCCCTATGATGATTTATTTTGTTGTTACTAATAATGGTAAACTATGTTTTGAAATCATGAAGGATAATTTTTTTGTTATATTAGGTAATCAATTATTTGATCCAAAATACCTAAAAAACTTAGGCTGTAATGATGTATTTATGGCTGAAGATTTAGGTCTTTGCACTTATGTTAGACACCATAAGCTGAAAATTTTTCTGTATTTAACTGCCATGAGAGAATATAGCGATGAACTTATAGGAAAAGATATAAAAGTAAATTACTCTAAACTTGAAGCTAGAAACGACAAAAAAGACTACTTTGAATTCCTAGTTGATTTTCTAAAAAAGAAAAAAATTGATAAAATCAATGTTTTTGAATTAGAAGATAAGCCTTTTGAAAGAAAATTCCTTAAGAAAATGGTTGAAAATTCAATTGAAGTTGAAATTCAAAAATCTCCTATGTTTATTTTCGAAAGAGAAAAATTTAGTCAAATGGCAAAAGGAAAAAAAGTATACAGGATGGCATCTTTTTATCAAAAAGCTAGAAAAGAACTAAATATTTTAATGGATGAAAATGATCAACCGATTGGAGGTAAATGGTCATTTGATGAAGAAAATCGAAAAAAAATTCCAAAAAATACACTAATCCCCTCGTTACCAAATTTTAAAAATTCCAAACATTCAGAAGATGTGATAAAGGTAATTAATAAAAACTTTCAAGATCATCCTGGAGAGTTGACAAACTTATGGTTTCCAGTAACTAGAAAAGATGCAAAAAAACAACTTGATGAGTTTATAAAAAATCGTTTTTTAAATTTTGGGATTTATGAGGATGCAATGTTAGAGGGTGAAAATTTTCTTTTTCACAGTTGTATAAGCTCACTGATAAATATCGGCCTTCTGACACCTCATTACGTTATTGAAAGATCAATCAAGCTGGCAGACAAATATGACGTTCCAATAAATTCTCTTGAAGGGTTCATAAGACAAATTATTGGATGGAGAGAATTTATTAGGGGCATATATCAAGAAGAAGGTGATTATCAAATAAAACAGAACTATTGGAACCACAAGAGAAAATTAACAGATGCATGGTATGAAGGAGAAACAGGAATTGTTCCTTTGGACGATGCCATTAAAACTAGTTTGAGTGATGGCTACGTGCATCATATTCCCCGGCTTATGGTAATTAGTAACATAATGAATCTTTGTGAAATAAGCCCTGATGAAATATACAGATGGTTTATGGAAATGTATATAGATTCTTCAGATTGGGTAATGGTCCCTAATGTTTATGGTATGGCAACGTATGCTGATGGAGGTTTGATGTCAACGAAACCATACACTTGTGGCTCAAACTATATTCTAAAAATGAGTAATTATAAAAAAGGTGACTGGTGTGATACATTAGATGGACTTTATTGGAGATTCACAGAAAAGAATAGAGATTTCTATGAATCTAATCCAAGGCTTTCACTTCTAACTAGATCCTTAGATAAGATGGATTCCGATAGAAAGAAAAAAATATTTAATGAGGCAGAGAAGTTTATTAAGTCTCACACAAAATAATTAAGTTTTTTCCTCCAAATATTTTTTTAGTTTTAGTGGTTCGTCAGTCATAATTCCATCACATCCAAACTCCAAACATTTATTGAAATCTTCTTCTGTATTAACTGTCCAAATATGTAAATATAACTTATTAATCTCTGAAAAATTTTTCAGCTTTCTTGAATGAACTTTTAACCCTTTATATATAAAAGGTGCTTGTAAAGCTTGAACTTTAAAATTTCTTTTTTTTGTTGGAAAGTATCTTGCAATAACGTTTTCTCTAAATGATCCCGAAGTGAATACCTCACCCTTAGAAATCTTTATAAATTCATCCAATCGCAAAGGGCTAAATGATGATACTAATGTCCTGTTTTCGGCTTTTGTTTCCTTAATAATTCTATAAACTTTTTTTGCCATTCCAGACTCTTTTAGATCTAAATTAAAACAGAGTTCATCAAAAGTCTTCAAGGCCTCCCTTAGCAAAACAAAGGTGGTCTCCTTCTTTACATTTTTTCTTTCATAGAATTTTGATCCAGCATTAATTTTTTTTAAATCTTTCCAATCTAGCTCAGATATCTTGCCTTTATGATGTGTTGTTCTATCTAATGTTGCATCATGATGTAAGATAATTTCTCCATCTTTTGTCATCCTTAAATCAGTTTCAAAATGTGTAAAGTTATTTTCAACTGTATGTTCTATGGCATGCAAAGTATTTTCAGGAACTACATTGATTCCACCCCTATGTGGAATTATTGTGGGTATTTCTCCTCTGAAATAATAATTGCTATCCAGAAACACCGCCGGTGAAATTAAATTCTTTTAAATGCAACATGGGAACATTTAAAATTCCTTCGCCAAATTCAGAATCAGCAAATCTATTTTCAGAACCAACACCCAACACATTTCCCTGACCTAGAGATGACATAAAACTTTGAGTAAATCTCAATCTTCCGACAGGCTTTGTGATTTTTCCATTTTCAATTAGATACGAACCATTTCTGTTTAAACCAGTAACTACTTGTGTGATAGGGTCTAAAACTCTGCAATACCAAAATTCATTTATATAAATTCCTTTTTTTACATTTGAAATCATTTCTTCTTTTGATATATCCCCTGGCTCTAAGTACAAATTTGTTCCAAGACCACCAAAACTATCTCCCCAACCAAACATCTCATGAAATGTATTTGATTCATTTAATTCAGTCGATGTTCGTCTTGTGTGAAAATAAGATTTAGGTACTCCATTGGAAATTATTTCAACTTTTCTTTTTGGAGATCCGGATGCATCAATTTTAAAGTTCAAGGCTCCTTCTTTATGAGGATCATCAAAAAGTGTAATTTTTTTATCAAATTGCTCGGTATTAATTTCAATAGGTGAAGTACCATCAACTTTACTTTTTGCATTAAATCCATAAACAGCCAAGAAAACTAAAATAGTGCTTACTGCATCTGGCCCTAAAATAACTTCGTATACTCCAGGATCAATATCTTGAGGGTTTTGAGATTCTTTTGCAATAGAATATGCCTCCTGACCTACTAATTTACCGTCAATATCTTCTAATATCTTATGGCCTATATGTGATGATCCTGATGATGTTTCAGATCTAAATATTCCATCGAGAAAAGCACTCGTTGCAGTGTCACTTGAATTAAGGCCATCTGTATTCCAAACAAAAACATTTGAAACGTTTGAGGAGCAATAACCTGCACCATTAAAAGATCCTCCTTGGTCAATAAAGTCTTTTACTTTTTGTGCTCTTAAGTCTGGATTTTCTGGCGATAGATTTCTATAACCATCATATGAGTTTTCTTTGCTAGCAAGACCAGGCCAACTTGAATCTTTTGGATTATTTGCTATTTCCGACAAAGCTTTTTTTACGACTTCATCAATTGATCCAAGGGAAGTTATATTTAAATTCAAATTAGTTGTTTTTCCATCAGAGTGAAAAGTTAAATAAAGATCAGTCATCTCCTCTTCCACATTTTGATGAATATGGGAGTTTGCAAATCTGGTAAGTGACTCCGTAGAATTGATCATTTTTATTTCACATTGCACATCTGATGGAATTATTTTCTTAGTATCCTCAATCAAATTTTCCCAAATTTTCATCCTCTTACTCCAATTCTTACGTCTTTAAATCTTGCTGGGGAGGCTGGATGACCAGTATGTCCGATTTGACTTGGTTGTCCTTTGCCACAATTTGGAGTGCCCCAAAATACCCATTCATCTTTTCCAGCTAACATATCCATGCTTCCCCAAAAGTTTGGTGTTATACCCGTATATGTAGGATTCTTTACCATGTCTGTAATTTTTCCATTTTTTACTAACCATCCAACTTCACACCCAAATTGAAAATTTAATCTTAAATCATCAATTGACCATGATCTGTTGGTTTCCATATAAACACCATCATCTGTCGATGCTATGATTTCTTCTAATGATGACTCCCCTGGTAAAAGACCGACATTTGTCATTCTTACCATTGGTAATCGTCCATATCCATCAGCTCTAACCATGCCACCTGGGCTAACTCCCGCTATAGCAGCACTGTCACGTCCAGTTAAAACTCCTGTCCATATGCCTTCTTTAACTATGTCAACTCTTTGTGCAGGTGTTCCTTCGTCGTCATATTTAAATGTTGCTAATGCACCAGGCAAAGTAGCATCAGCAACTATGTTCATTAACGTTGATCCATATTTATGTTCGTTTAATTTGTTTAGTTGCAAATGAGACGTTCCTGCATAAGCTGCTTCCCATCCGAGAATTCTATCTAATTCGATAGCATGTCCTACGGACTCATGAATTTGCAGTGCGAGTTGACTACCTTCCAATATTAAATCTCTAGTCCCCTCGGGACATTGTGGAGATGTTAGTAGCCTTTTAGATTCTTCTGTCAATCTTTCAACATGGTCTAAGAATTTGAAACTCTGTATTACTTCCCAACCACCTGTTCTGTATTCTCCAAAAGATTGTGGATAAGAGCGTATTTGGGTTTCTCCGTCACCTATACTTAAAGAAGAAATCCCACCACCGGATTCAATAATATTCTGATAAATTTCATGACCCTGGCTAGACCCAAACCATTTCTCAGTATCCCAAAAATTTAACCTACCAGATGCTATTGAACTACCTAATTTTTTCATTTCATGTGTTGAGGAAACTAATAAATCTATTTGATCTGTTGATGAAACTTTGAAAGGGTTCTGCTCATGAGGTGTAACATATTTATCTTGAACAATTGGAACATCAGCTAAAGGAAAATCATTTCCTGGTACTTTTGAAGATGCTTTTGCAATTAAGTAAGCTTTTTTTCCTGCCTCTATAAGTGATTTATCTGATAAGTCATATGTAGCATAAAAACCCCAGGATGAACCAACGAGTGCGCGTATCCCTAATCCCATATTTTCAGAATTATTGAAATCTTCTAATTCACCATCTTTTGAAGATATATTTCGACTTTTAGATATCAAAATTCTTGCGTCCGCGTATTGTGCCCCTGAACCAATTGCCGAATCAATACTTTTATTAATTTGATTAAACATTTCTTTATTTTACACCTCTAAAAGATTCAGCGTCTGTAATCTTTTTATATGAATCATATAACAGTGTTTGGTTCTTCAAGATGTAAAGCTGGTGAATCAGAGTATGTATTCGCAGAAGAAGTTGGAGAGCTGATTGGGAAATATGGACATAATGTTGCTACAGGTGGTTACCAAGGCACCATGGAAGCAGTTTCAAAAGGTGCCTTAAATCAAGGCGTGACTGTTAGTGGGGTTACTGTTCCATCGTTATTTTCAGAAAAAAGTGAAAAAGGTTTTGAGAGAAGACCAAATATATACGTTAATAATGAAATAAAAGCTGAAAGTCTCTCGAATAGGATACATTTTCTATTGCAAGACTCAAAAGCAATAATTGTTCTACCTGGAAAAATTGGAACACTGACAGAACTTTTTGTTGCTTGGAATTCAAATTATTTATTTAACATTAATGAAAATAAAGATTTGATCCCTATTTTTTTAAAAAAGGATTACTGGAAAAAAATTGTTGATGAGTTCCCTAATAATATGGAATTAAATAAAGAATTTTTAAATTATTTTGAAGATATAGCTCAACTAGAGATGTTTGTTTCTAAATTAAACTAAATCTTGTTCTCTGATGCCAAAAGAAGGATGTCGTAGCCTACAAAGAGCAAGTTTTTCTAACTGTCTAATTCTTTCTCTTGTAAGATCAAATTCCTCACCGATTTCCTCCAAAGTTCTTGGGACTCCATCATAAAAACCATATCTCAGGGCAAGTATTCTTCCTTCTCTTTCAGGCAATCTGCTAATGCTGTCTCTTAAACTTTCTGCAACGTCTAAATCTTGAACAATTAACGAAGGATCGCTAGCATCTTCATCTTGAATAAAGTCTCCTAATTGAGCTCCATCTTCTCCTACAGGTTGCTCTAAAGAAACAGTGTCTGCAACGCTTAGAGCTAACTCAACCTTATCAACACCTACACCTGCCTCTTTTGCAATTTCCTGTGGTTTAGGGTCTCTTCCAAGTTCAGCCTTTAGTTGTGCCTGTGCTGCTCTAACAGCTGCCATAGTGTCATGAAGGTGAACAGGTATTCGGACAGTTCTTGATTTGTCTGCAATTGCTCTAGTGATTGCTTGTCTAATCCACCATGTTGCGTAAGTTGAAAACTTAAAACCTTTTCTCCAATCAAATTTTTCAACAGCTCTTATTAATCCTAAATTACCTTCTTGAATCAAGTCGAGAAAATCAATACCTGAGGTGTTTGCGTATCTTCTGGCATTAGCAACAACAAGACGTAGGTTTGCTGTTAAAAAGGCATCTTTGGCTTCTGCACCTTTTTTTCGATTTCGCTTTAATCGAATTTCTCCTTTTTTATCTTTGTATTGTTTTTTAGTTAATTTAACTGCTGCTTTCTCCCCCGCTTCAATTCTTTGAGCTAATTCAACTTCTTGTTCTGCTGTAAGAAGATCAAAATTACCAATTGCAGTAAGGTATTGGCTAACTAAATCTGTAGTTAATTTTCCTTTATCATCAGCAAGTTTTTTAACTAAAGATTTCGCTTTTTCTCTTGCTTCTGCTTCTTGTTCAGGAGTTAATGACTCTTCTTCATTGGCAAGCTCTGCCTCCATTTTGGAAGCTTTAGGCTTTGAAGGAATTGTTTTTGTCACCATTATTTTGACCTTATATTTTGTTTTCTAGTTACCGAAAAGTAAGGATAGATGTATTCCTGAATTAAAGCTAATTAATTTAATCTATATTTTGAGGAATTTTTAACAAAGTTGCCTTTTGGACTGCTTTGTATACGTAAGTAATCCATAGAAGATCGGCAAGCAATAAATGCAGTATGCTTAGTGGTAAAATAATATTAGAAACAACATTTAGAACACCTAAAGTAACTCCAACAATTACCAAAACCTTAATAATTGAAGTATCTATTGCAAATTCTTTTTTAAATCTATTTGATTCTGAAAATAAGAATATTGAGAGAATGGTAGAAACAAATGGATGAAGAATTCTTAATCGAGTTAAAACTTCACTTGTTGAATCGAAGTCTTCAATAAATCCCTCTACAAAAGAAGCGCTGGGAAACAAAACATCTGCCAGAGCGGTTATTGATCCAGTAGCCCCTGTTAAAAAAAATAATACAAATGCAATTTTTATCCTTTTATCAAAAAAGTTACTCAATTTATTTTCGGATTCTCTTAACAAATAAAAAATCAATGTATAAAAACCTAAAAGAGCAAATGTATTTACTAGATGTAATGGAACAGCAATAATTCTTGGTAGGGAAGAATTTAGTCCAACCCATTCATAGATAACAATGACTGCTCCTATTGCTGCCTCAAGTAAAACAAAAAAGGTTAGATAATTAATTATTTTTTTATGAAGCAATGGAGTATCTGGATCTTTGCTTTTAACAAATAACAATAATGTGACAATAAGTAAAACTCCACTAATAGACCTGTGACTAAACTCTATAATCTCTGAACTTGTTTCTAGACTAGGAATCACTCTGCCATTGCAAGTTGGCCATGACGCTCCGCAGCCATCACCTGAACCAGTAGCCCTAACAATTGCTCCAGCGAGAATGGATAAAATTGATGTTGTTAAACCAGCAGTTGCTAATGAGCTAAGTTTCATAACAGGTTTTCAATAAATAAATTGAATGAATTAAGAAACATTTGAAAAGCTTTCGTTGCTATAAATAAAAGAACTGAAATTGAAATAAAAGTTTTTATATTCCTTGAAAAATAAAAAGACAACTGTTTTGGGTCTTCTATATAAGGTTGTTCTTCAAGGGCATTTTCATACAGGTCTTCATAATTTGAAACTTTCTCTTCTTGCTCTAATGATTTATCTGAATATATGTCAAAAACATTCATTTCTGAAGTGCGTCTTTTTTGCTTTTTTTCTACATCAGATTTAAACCTGTTAAAAATTCCAGATTTCAGATCTATATTTTTTTCTTTATCTACTTTAAATAATGATTCTTCAATCATTTTTTCAGATCTGTTTGGAAGCTTAATCTCATTGCTTTCTAGCGTATTTGAAATATCTTTACCTAATAAGCCTTCAAGAGCGGCAACTATTTTTTGATCTGTAGGTAAGCTTGTACCGGCTTCCCATCTTTTAACATCTTTCGTGCTTGCACCAGTAAAAGACGCGATTTGTTTTATACTTAATCCTCTTTGTTCTCTAAGTCTTGTAAAAATTGATGAAAAATTATTCATTATTAATAATTGTATTCGATATATTAATTTTTATACAATTAGTCTTATTTATGGAGGTGAATGAGCGCCTGGTGGGCTCCACAGTCTTCAAAACTGTTGAAAGGCTGAAAAGTCTTTGGCGGGTTCGATTCCCGTCCACCTCCGCTACTTTTATTTGTAAATAGATAAAATAAAATTAAAATTTATAAGTAGTTGAACGAAAGAAACAATCCAAATCAAGTAGATAAAAAACTTCTTACAGTTTCTGATAGAGATATATTTGTTACCGTTCAAAAAGCTCTTTTAGTTGGAATAATTTTAAGAAATGAAACTAGAGCAGATAAAGAAGAGTCCCTTAAGGAATTAACTAACTTGGTCAAGACTGCTGGTTCAACTCCCTACATTGTTCAAACAAAACGAATAGACAAAATTGACCCTAAAACATTTATAGGTAAAGGTTCAATTAAAGAGCTTGAAGATATTTCGAAATCAAACGATATTGATGTTGTCGTTTTTGACTGTGAATTAACTCCTAATCAGCAAAAAGAACTAAGGGTTATTTTTCAATGTGATGTTGTAGATAGAACAGGTTTAATCCTAGATATATTTGCGTTACACGCTCAATCGAAAGAAGCATCACTCCAGGTAGAGCTAGCGATGTCTGTATATTTAAAGCCACGGCTTGCAGGTCTTGGAAAAACATTAAACCAACAAGGTGGAGGAATTGGAACAAGAGGTCCTGGAGAAACTAAATTAGAAACAGACAGCAGGTTGATTGATAACCGAATTAACAAATTAAAAAAAGGTTTAAAAAAAATTGAAAAACAGAGAAATGTACAATCAAGCTCGAGAGAGAGAAACAATATTCCTATGGTATCAATAGTTGGATATACAAATGCTGGTAAATCAACACTATTAAAAAAATTAACTAACTCAGATGCCTATGCAGCTGATGAATTATTTGCCACTGTTGATTCTTTGCAGAGAGAGTTGAAAATTAAAGATGTACAAGAGCCAATTATTATTTCAGATACCGTTGGCTTTATACAAAATCTGCCAACCACTTTAATTGAATCATTTAAGTCGACACTTATGGTTGCAACAAATGCGGATTTACTTGTTCATGTGGTTGATGCTGCAACCGCTCTACCTGAGATGCATATAAATACAGTTTCATCGATCCTCAAACAAATAGATGCAAAATCAAATGAAATCATGGTTTTTAATAAGATTGATAAGATAGACAAGGCATCATTAAATCACTTAAAAGATACTTACCCGGAAGCTTTATTTGTTTCTTCTATAAAAGGAGAAGGGCTAATTGAATTAATAGAAAAAATTGCTGAAGAAATTTATGGATCTACGACATTTCAAAGTTTTAAGGTTAATCCTTCAAAGCTTGATACTATTGCAAAATTTGGAAAAATCCTTAATGTAAAGAATGAATCAGATTATCTAGTTTTAGAAGTAGAAATGAGAGAGAAATTAATTAACAGACTCGTTGAACTTAAAATTATGGAAGAAAATTTAAATGCTTAAAGAAATCGGATTAATAGGTCTGGGTGTCATGGGTAAAAATATTGCTCTTAATCTATCAGATAATGGAGTAATCATTAAAGCATTTAATAATTCAGAAAATAAACTAAATGATATTAAAAAAGAATTTAAAAATGACTTTATTCCCTTTGATAACCTTGAGCAATTTGTAGAAAATTTAGAAGATCCCAAAACTATATTACTAATGGTTCCCTCGGGTAAAGCTACCAAAGAGGTAATAGAAAAATTAGTAAGTCTGTTAGGAGAAGGCGGGACGATTATTGATGGAGGCAATTCCTTCTATTTAGACAGTATAGAAAATGGAGAATATTTAAAAAAGAATTCTATCAACTTTATTGGTATGGGTGTATCCGGCGGTGAAGATGGTGCTCGCAATGGTCCAGCTTTGATGGTTGGTTCTGAAACATCCATAGAGACATCTTTATTTGATACACTAAAAAATATCGCAGCTAAAGCTGAAGTTGAGTGCTTGGGAATATACCAGGGACCTGGAACTGGTCACTTTATCAAAATGGTACATAACGGTATTGAATATTCTGAGATGCAGTCAATAGCGGAAATGTATTTGATACTAAAAAAATTAAATAAAACAAATAAGGAAATATCTAGCTTCTTTTCTTCTCAGTCAGAAAATAACAATTCATCATATTTAATTGAAATCACATCAAAAATTCTCCAAAAAAAAGATGGGGATGAATTTGTTATCGATCAAATAAAACCTGTTGCTCAAAATAAAGGTACGGGAAGATTAACGATACAAACATCATTAGATTTAGATGTATCCATTCCTTCTATTTCGGCAGCTTACGATGCGCGCCTTCAAAGTAATAATCAGTACATTACAAAAACTAGCATGGAATCAATTGATGAGGATATATCAGATAAAAATTTGAGTGATGCATTATATTTTTCAAGAGTTTGTTCGATGATTCAAGGTTTGGAGTTGATTACAAAATTTAGTGAGAGCGAAAATCATGAAATATCAATTGTCGAAGTGTTAGAAAATTGGCGTGGAGGATGCATCATTAGATCTAACCTATTGTTGGATTTAAAAAAGGAATTTTCAGAAAATAATAGTTTTTATAGCTTAGATAATATTTTTAATAATTTACAACAAAATCGAGCAGCTATTAGCAAAGTTCTTCAAATAACAACAAAAAACAATATTCCAACACCTGTATTGTCAGCGTCTTTTAACTGGTTTAATAATTTAACTTCTGTCGATAATCCCTCAAATCTAATTCAGGCACAAAGAGACTTTTTCGGTCGACATAAAGTTCAAAAGGTCGACTCTTCCGCAGACATAAATATTGATTGGGATTAAATTAATCAAATGAACAAAAAGAGACTACCACAATCTACTTATCCTATTAGATATGAAGTAGAGCTGGACGTTGATTTAGATAATTTCACATACAGTGGCAAAGAATTAATTGATATGGAAGTTTTAGAGAACACTAACGAAATTGTTTTAAATTGTATAGGAATAGAAGTAATAAGTGCAAAAATTCAAAACAACAAACAAGAAGTTTCATTGTCAATCATATATATAGAAGAAGACGAAAAGATAATTTTTCAATCGAAAGATGCCTTAAGCAAAGGTCAATATAAATTATATTTGGAATTCAAATCAGGTATTACAGATGATTTAAAAGGTTTTTATAAAAGTAGCTATACATCACAAGATGGTGAAAAAAAATGGATCGCTACAACACAATTTGAACCTACGGCTGCTCGATCAGCTTTTCCTTGTTGGGATGAACCAGATTATAAAGCTGTATTTTCCATGACAATAATTGCTGACAAAAAATATTTAAGAGTCAGTAATGAAATGGTTATTGAAGAAGAAGAAATAGAAAATAACAAAGTTCGAACTAAATTCGCAGATTCTATGAAAATGTCATCGTATCTTGTTGCGTTTGTAATAGGTGACTTAGAAGCTACTGTTATTGGAAAATCTAAAACCACAGATATCCGGATCATACATAGGCCTGGATTCTCTCACCAAACTGGCTATGCGGGAAATGCGGCAATTAAACTCTTGGACTTTTTTGAGGACTATTACAACATCCCATATCCAGGAACAAAATTAGACTTGATTGCTATTCCTGACTTTGCAATGGGGGCAATGGAAAATGTTGGAGCAGTAACTTTTAGGGAGAATTTGCTTTTATTTGATAAAGAAAAAGCAACAAGATCAGAGCTTGACCGATCAATAACTGTGATTGCACATGAACTTGCTCATATGTGGTTTGGAGATTTAGTAACCATGAAATGGTGGGATGGGATATGGCTAAACGAAGCCTTTGCTAGCCTCATGGAAGTTATTGCATCATATAATACATATCCTGAATTCAAACAATGGAATGCGATGAATATGTCAAGAACTGCTGGTTTTTCAATTGACTCATTAGAAAATTCCCGACCAGTTGAGTTTGATGTTGAAACGCCTGACCAAGCGGAGGAAATGTTTGATGTTCTTACTTATGAAAAAGGCTCGACTGTTTTAAGAATGTTTCAAATGTTTATTGGTGAAGAAGCTTTCCGAAATGGAGTTGAGTCATATTTAAACAAATTTAAATATGATAATACAAACTCATCTGACTTATGGGATTCATTAAGTGAAGCGAGCAATCAACCACTAAATGAAATATTACCTTTCTGGATAAGAGAAAAAGGTTACCCTTTTTTACAAGTTGAGTGCTCAAATAGTTCTTTAACTATTCAACAGAAACCATTTTTACTTAGAAATGTAGATTTAAACAACATGGGTACAAAACCGGTTCCCGTTCAAATTAAGTTTCTTGATACGGGAAAAAGTGAAAAATTTTTATTAAGTGATAGCAAAAAAGTCCTAGATATAAAAAACTTAGGCCAAATTCCACATGTTAATAGTGGCGGATGGGGATTCTTTCATACATTTTACAGTGATGCTGTTTTTGAAAAAATTCTTGAAAATTTTGATTCACTTAGCGATCTTGAAAAATATAGATTACTTGAAGATAAATGGATGCAATTTAAAAAAGCTCCTACGAAAATTACTAATTTTTATGAATTCTTGTTGTATTTTAAGAATGAAAAAGATGAAGATATTTGGATATATATGTCCTCAATCATATCTACGTTAGCAAATCTTTTCAACAAGGGAGATTCCGAAGGTTTCAAAACATTTGTAAATGATTTGACTAAAGGTCTGCACGACGAACTTGGATTTGAAGTAGTGAAAAATGAGGAATTAGAAATTAAGGAAATAAGAGATACTATCAACAAATTAAGAGCTAAAAATTTAGATGATGCCGAATTTATAAAAAAATTTAGTGATATTTTTAAAGAAGACAAAATGGATTCTATATCTGAGGGAACATTTTTTAGCTCAATTCTTTACATATCTGCTCTTGATGAAACAAATAAGATTGAAACTTTTTTAGAAAAGTTTGAGAATGCTCCAACTCCTCAGATACAAGGAAGATACAGAGGAATTTTAGGTCAAGTAAGAGATAAGAATTCAGGGAAGAAAATTGTTGAATACATGCTGGATGGACGAATACGCGGAGCTGACTGCCCATATATATTGGCCTCAATGATAACAAACAAATATATTGGGAAAGAGTCATGGGAAATCATTAAAGATAATTTTGAAGGTTTACTTGGTGTTATGCCTCATTGGACTGCTTCACGAATTTTAGATGCTCTTCCAAGCATATATGATGAAAAGTTTGCAATTGATATAAAAGCTTTTGTAAACAAAAACCCACTTCCTTCCTCTGAAAAACGTGCAGCGCAAAAATTAGAAAGATTGGAAGCTAACATAGAATTTATGGATAATTTAAAGGAAGTTAATTATGAAACCTAGAATTGCAGTATTTTTACATCCACAGCACGCAGAATATGACGATATAAGGAATGCTGCTGTTGAAGCTGAAGAGCTTGGAGCAGATGTTCTTTATAATTGGGATCACTTCTATCCTCTATATAAAGAAGATGGCTCCCAGTGGGCAGAGGGTGAAAGAAGAGAAGGTAAACATTTTGAATGTTGGACAATGCTTGCAAGCTGGGCAGAGGTAACTGAAAACATAGAAATTGGACCCCTTGTTACTTGTAATTCTTATAGAAATCCAGAATTGTTAACAGACATGGCAAGAACTGTTGATCATATTTCTAATGGACGATTGGTATTTGGCATCGGATCAGGATGGTTTGAACAAGATTATCAAGAGTATGGATATGAATTCGGGACACCTATATGGAGATTAAAAGAGCTTGAAAAATCACTAGAGAGAATTGAAAAAAGAATGAAAGAGCTTACCCCCCAACCAAAAAGAAAAATTCCAATTTTAATTGGTGGTGGTGGTGAAAAAGTGACATTACGTATTACAGCACAATATGCAGATGTCTGGCATGGATTTGCTACAAAAACTGAAGATCGATCAGGTATTGAAACAGTTGCTCATAAAAATAGTGTTCTAGACAACTGGTGCAAAGAAATTGGAAGAGATCCATCAGAAATTGGAAGGTCTATCGGAATAGATCTTAAAAGAATTGACAAAGCAGATGAACTCCTAGAGGCTGGTGCTACCGAGATTACTCTGCCTTTGAATGGTCCAAACTATGATATGTCAATAGTTAAAGAGTGGAT
>PYIJ01278775.1_pt1 | contig 30245 bp, 31 predicted proteins | sample 3578051 | NCBI WGS metagenome assembly PYIJ01 (sample SAMN08408021, study PRJNA431606) | Marine metagenome isolate SA_KN192-05_S13_5m, whole genome shotgun... | biome: marine; feature: oceanic pelagic zone; material: water; isolation source: surface water sample, 0.2-0.8 um fraction ... | reverse complement strand
TCATATGATAAATGGTGCTCCTCACGGAGGGGATCGGTCAGTAACATTTTCTGGTGATCAAAGACCAGTACCTGGTTGGGCCCAGCATAGAATGCCGATTGATGGCCTTTGGCAAACAGGTGGAACAACTCACCCTGGAGGATCAATAACGGGCTACCCAGGCCGAAATGCTGCAAAGGTAGTTTTGAGTGATTTGGGCATAGACCCCTCAGATTTTATGGTTTAGTCTTGCAATTTGTCTGCCAGCCATTCAAAAGTGATTGGACCCCATTCAAGTTGATGATCAAACGCGCAATGTCCTGAATTTTTATAAATTTTGGCGCTTCTCAAGCCTGGTTTTCCAGATTGCAACATAAAATAAATATTGCTCGCTGGTGCTAATCCATCTTGGTCTCCATTTATCATCAGCACTGGCATATTTATTTTTTCAACCAAACCCAATGATTCCAAAGACCAATCTTTCGACATTGCTATTTCTTTTTCAGCCGACCACTTAGGTACCCAAGTGGGCCCATCTTCTTGGCCAAAACGAAACTTCGCTCGTTCATTTCTAGTTTTAAGTATTTCCTTCAGTTCTTTTTCAGTAGGTTCATTATGAAAAGGGTGGCCTGCAATAGCAACAACAGCCTTCACTTTTTTTGGAGCAGTACCTGCCAATTGGAGAACAGAATATCCGCCTCGACTTATCCCAAATGCTCCAACTCTTGATTGATCGACTTCGGGTCTTTCCATTATGTAATCAATTGCAGCTTCCCATGCTACAACGGATTCGGGAGCCCAGGGGAACTGATTTTCACCCGTTCCAGGTGCGTCCATAACAAGTGCCGCGAGGCCGTTCTGTAGGGCCAGTTCAGCTGCCCAACCTCTATCCTCTTTAAAAACATCTGCACCACACATGATTAAAACAGCTGGAACAGGTGTGCTTTTCTTTGGGGTCCTAAAGTGAGCTTTAATGCTTAAACCATTACAAACGATTTCTACAATTTCTAAAGCCGGATCTAGATGTTGGCTGGCTTTTTTATAAGCACGGGAACAGTCCGCACTAATTTCTTTTTTTAAATCAGTAATTTCAGATGGAAAACGCCCAATTGCGTAAAATGTTTTAGCTAATAGGAATTGATGACGAGCATCTTCATAATTTCCTATTAGTTCAGCTTTATCGCCTAAATTTTCATATTTTTTTCCCAATTCTCTCCACTTAGGCACCCAATCATATTCTAATGTTGTTTTTAATTCTGAAACAACTTCTTCAAATTCATTTATATTATCAATCATTTGAAGCCATCTTCTATAGAATCCACCTCGAGCTACAATAAAAGGGTTTTCGCCTGGAATATGGGGAAGATCGGAAATTTTTTTACTCATATCGTTAACCTTGAGCGGGATAAATCAAAAAATTCGTAGGCTATTAACTTCATTCTAGACACTGGCTATTTCATTTGCTAGCTTTTTTTCGAAAACGATTGCATAGCTGCCTGCCTCTATGCGCAACGCTTTAAAACACGTCAAAATTTATGAAAAAAATGTACAAATTGAATTTGAACCGGTCGAGGAAATCTTATTACGGGAAAAAGATGGAAGACATGCTGCGTGCATTATTGAACCAAAAAAAGTCAATCAAGAGGCCTATATATGAAAATTAATACAAGTGAACTTGGTTTTGTTGAAGAAGTTGAAGGTAAGAAGGTTGAGTATTCAATGGTCGAAACTTGGGATGGTTTGTACACCCCTGTTGCAGTAAGGAAGCCGGGTGGAGATGGGCCGTTTCCGATTGTGCTAATGGCCGCTGGCAACGGAGGTGAAGGCTTGCCTTGGTTAATGGACGCTATCAGAAATAGAGCATACACAATGGATCGCTTGGTCGAAGCAGGTTTTGCCTGTGCTTGGTTAAGATACAGGACAGAAGTGGAGTTGGGTTATAATAACGGGGGCAAAATGGTCCGCGATATGCGGCAAGGTCGCGAAATGTTTAATAGGTCCCCTTTAGAATATGAAGATGAGATAGCAATTATCGATTATTTTAAGGCAAAATCCTGGGTAGATTCAAATAGAATTGGTGTAATTGGAATGAGCCATGGTGGCGAAATGGCTCTAAAAATTGTTTCTGAATATCATGGGCTTGCGGCAGCGGTGGCTAGTGAACCTGCTAGTCATGAATATTTAGCCCTTATGCCTGATGACACTGCTTTTGTTAACGAAAAAACAGGGCTCAGGAATATTGAAGAAATGCAAATGGCAGAAGTTGGAAAAGTTCGAAAAAGAATTGATATGGTCATTGCTAAAGAACGCATTGAGGGAATAACTACACCTGTATTAGTAATGGGTAGAGATGAAGACCATTTGCAAGGCATCTTTAAAACATCTTTTGACCTACTAAATGAGGCAGGTAAAAATGTTGAGTGGGTAAGTTATGATCACGATTACCATGGTTATGTTTTCCCAATTAAAGGCGATGATGGCAAATATATTTTAAATGATGTTCAAATCGGCGCCATAGATCACGTAGTTAGTTGGTTGGGTAAAAAATTTAGCGAGTCAAAGTTATAATTTTAAGATTTCCAAAGTATTGTCAAAAAATATCTTATTTTTTGTTTGCTGGCTAATAGGTGCTTTAGTTAACCAATTTACACCAGCCTTATTGTCGGCATAAGGCCAATCAATTGCAAATAGGATTTTATCATCTCCAAGAACTTTCAGGCATAAATCCAGCGCGTTATCAGAAAAAAATCCACTAGTTGTTATCCAAAAATTTGTCTTGAATATATTATCAAAATTGATTTCTTTATTTCCAGGACGAGCTAAGCTTTCGTGTATTCGGGGCAACCAAAAAGGTAGTGCCTCTCCCAAATGGCCCAAAATTATTTTGAGTTTTGGGTGCCGTTCAAAAATACCTGAAAGAATCATGCGAACTGCTAAAGTTCCTGTTTCAATCCCAAATCCCCAAGCAGCCCGAGTGATCATGGGGTGACTTTGATGATAGGGAGAATAGTATCTGTCGGTCACTGTTTTATCCGGGTCAGCTGGGTGTAAATAAATAGGGACATCTAATTCTTCTGCTTTAGCAAAAATTGGCCAAAATTTACTCTCGTCAACCATTTCACCGGCACTTAATCCATGAAGCATAGCGCCTTTTAAACCGAGTTGTTTAACTGCTCTATCCAATTCTTTAGCGGCTAAATCTGGTAAGTTTGAAGGAACCATCGCAAATCCATCAAATCTTTCAGGATATTTTAAAATTATCGAAGCCAACTCATCGTTTGACTTTTGACAGGCCGATGCGGCCACATTATTTGATAACCTTTGGCTTCCTGGCGACTGATGAGATAGGATTTGCATATCAATTCCAGCCTGATCCATCTCATCAATTCTGATACTTGTAAAATCATAAAGTCGGGATTTAATTTTTTCAGGATGATGACCAACCTCGGTAAAATGGTCCGTTAGGGGAGAATGCATAAAGTGCTCTTCTACCGCTATTATTTTTGTTTGTTTTTTATAAGACATTTTTGACCATTTTTGTGCAAAGGTGATATCAAACTCGAAGTGATACGCTACCCCTCTCAATGATGGTAACAGGCATTATCGTCGTTTCAGGAACAGCAAGATCTGCTTGACTTATTTTTTTCAATAAAAGTTCTGCCGCAATTCTTCCCACATCAAATTGCAGGACACGTACAGTCGTTAATCCTGGAGGTATACGATCACTCATTGGTATATCATTAAAACCTGTAATAGAGATATCTTTAGGGCACTCAAGTCCACGTTCTGCAAGCGACTCAAGGGCGCCAATTGCTAGTCTATCATTGGCGCAAAGAATTGCTGTAATCGCAGAATTTCTCTCTAATAAAAGATCAGCACATTTAGATCCTTCATCTTCGGAGTATTTATCGGAAAAGATAATATTTTCAGATTTTGCATCAATTCCATGAATTTTTGAAGCCTCTAAATAGGCATCATTCCTTGCGTTACCTGTCGATAGACCGCGAGGTCCGCCAATGTAAGCTATTTCAGTATGCTTATTTTTCACTAATAGATCGAAGACAGCTTTTATTCCACCAGCATCATCATTTACGACCGAAGGGATCCCTGATCCAAAAGCCCTTCTATTTGCAGTAACAACTGGAATTTGATCTGCAATTTTTGCAGCAGCTGGATCGTGGCTGCTCACCGCTGCGTCAATTATGCCATCAACCCCTCTTTCTAAAAGTATCTCTAAAAGTTTTTCCTCTCGCTTAGGGTCACCGTCAGTGTCCACAAGAATAGAAGCGTATCCCTCCGGTTCTAGAACAGATTCTACTCCTCTAACTATTGGAGGGTATAGCGAATTTGTAATATCAGGAATAATAATACCAACTAACATGGTTTTATTTGTTCTTAAACCTGATGCAATTCGATTGGGTCTGTACCCCATATCTTTTGCTATCTTTCTTACCCGTTCTACTACCTGAACTGATAAAGATGCTCTAGCGTTGGGCGATAACGCTCTTGAAACCGTTGAGACGTGGACGTTTGCTTCTTTAGCAACATCTTTAATTGTAATGTTTTTTTTCATTATTTTCTCAACTAGTTACGATTGTCTTTTAGCTACTTTTGCAAACTATTGCTATAGTCTATTGACCGATTTAACTCTAATTGCTAAGCTCCATGCAATCGTTTGCGAATACAGCCTGTATGGATTTGGGGAGATCTTTTGTGTCCAACGTCGTTAATCGAATTGATTTTTCTAATCCTATAGTGCGAAAAAAGATTATCACCGCATCTAATGATGGATCAATGGCCTCTAGAATAAATTTTGGTGACTTTTCCGATTTCATATTTGATGAACCTTCTCAACATGGTGGGAGCGACTTAGGTCCAACTCCATTAACAGGCGTTTTGGCCTCACTTTGTGCCTGTGAGGCTGTAACTTTTAACAGAACTGCAAAAGAGTATGAGTTTAAATACGATGGAATAGAATTCTCAGCTGCCTTCACAATTGATATTCGTGGGCGCTCTGGCTTAAGAGGAGTGGTACCTCATTTCCAGACGGTTAAGGTTGAGGCTGAAATAACTACAGAAGAGGAAATTTCTTTTCTTGAAAAAGTTGTTGATGAAACGGAAGCACGTTGCCCAGTCTATAATTTAATAAAAGACGCGGGTGTAAAAATTGAAACAGTTTGGGTTAGGCGCTCTCAAAACTGAAATAGAATAAGATTTAGAGAGGGGAAATAATGACTGCAATTCAAATTGGATGGATCGGCATGGGACGAATGGGATTTCCCATGGCTGAGCGATTAGTAAAGGCTGGCTATTCGGTCAAAGTCTGGAATCGAACAAGGTCAAAAGCTGAGCCTCTGCAAGACTCTGGTGCAATTTTGGTTGATACACCCGCCGATCTCGCGGGTGTAGATGTATTAGCAACGATGGTATCCACCGGTCGAGACGTAGAGCAATTATACTTTGGCGAACATGGTGTTCTATCTGGGGTAGGTGTGCCCAAGATTTTTTTGGACTTTTCATCAATTGGAGTCGACCAATCCGCTGAGATCAGAAAGTCTTTAGCTGATAAGGGTTCTGATTTGGTTTGTTGTCCTGTTTCAGGAAATGGAAAATGTGTTAAGGCAGGTAAGCTTTCAGCTGTTGCCTCAGGCCCTAAAGCTGCTTTTGACCAGGTGGAAGATATAATATCGGCGATTGCAGCAATGGGAGTTTCATATGTGGGAGAGGGAGAATTAGCAAGATTTTGTAAAATTGCTCATAATATTATGTTAGGGGTCGTAACTCAAAATTTAGCTGAAATTACAATTCTCGCTCAAAAAGCAGGTGTTCCCAGACGAGCATTTCTAGATTTTATGAATAACTCAGTTATGGGTTCAATTTTTACTAGGTACAAAACCAACGCATTTATAAACTTGGACTGGACTACAACATTTACGCCTACACTATTGCGCAAGGACTTAGATCTTGGCCTTTCGGCCGGAAGAGAGTTTAATGTTCCCATGCCAGTAACAGCGGCGATGCGCGAGGCGTTACAGTCTCATTTTGGCGCTGCAAGCCTGAAAAATGATCCAGAATCTTATATTGAAGGAGATTTTGCGGCGTTATTAGAAACGGTAGCTCTTGGGGCTGGTATCGAATTAGAAAGTGAAAATTCGCCTTATCCAACGGGTCTAGAGGTTTCTAAGGCTTCTGAATAGGTTATAATTTTACCAAAATTATATGTATTTATTAACTTTAAATGAAATTAGCTAGAACGTCTTATGTCAGAATTTACACTATACAACGCGCCTCAGTCTACTTGCAGTCAACGTGTTAGGTATGTGTTGCATGAAAAAGGCTGTGCATTTGAGGAGATTAAGCTTGATCTATTTTCTGGTGATCAGCTTAAACCCGAGTATATGGCAATCAATCCAAATGGGGTGGTGCCATCACTAGTCCACGCTGGGAATAATATAATAGATAGTCTGGTTATAGTTGAGTACTTGGAAGATATTTTTCCGCATATTTGTCCTCTCCGACCTGAAGATCCAATTGAAACCGCTAAAATGAGAGCCCAATTAAAATTCATCGATGAAGTCCCTGGGCCTGCGATACGTGTTCCTTCATATAATTTGGCGTTTTTGCCTCATTTTAAAAATATGACAGAAGAAGAGTTTGAAGAGCTTTGCAATAGTAAACCATTACGCCGTGAGTTCCTAAAAAGCATGGGCCGCACCGGCTTTTCTGAAAGTGAAATGGATGAGTCTATCGGTAGGCTCAAACGTGCAATTTATCGAATGAACGGATGGATTGAAGACAACAGTGGGCCCTGGTTAATGGGCTCAAAAATGACAATTTCTGATATTGCAATTATGCCGGTTATTATTCGTATGGATGATATAAATTTGAGTGAACTTTGGAAAGACTTTCCTCTTATTGAAAATTGGCTAACAAATATCAAAAAAACGCATTCTTTTCAGCAAACCTATTATTTCGGTTCACTTTTGACTGAGAAATATCCTCATCTAAAAAAGATGGGAAAAAAAAATGAATAAAGTCGAAAAAGATTCCCGGATCATAGCTGCGGCCGCACATTGGTCACATAGAATGGTAACCAACGGTGTTCCATTAGCAGATTTCCAAGATGTAACAAATAATATAAATCGCTGGGAGGACTGGTGTTCTGCTTGGTGTGAGCGCGGCTCAATCCACGAGAATTTGGCAAAGAATGCTTTAGACGGTGAGAGATTTGTTTCTTATGCGGATCACCAAGCTACTGCTGCTGCATGTTATCACTTTGGGAAATTTTTATTTGTTAATGATCTGAAGCAGATGAAGTTGGCCCATAAGAAAGCAATCTTTTCTCATGGAGAGGCGTTGAAATATATTAGACATGTTGGTGAGCGTGTGGAGATACCTTTTGAAGGGAGTATGCTCATCGGTAATTTACGTAAACCTGATGGCATTGAAAATCCACCGGTTGTTGTGATGTGCATGGGTTTAGATAGCACAAAAGAGGAAATGCTGACCAACGAAGCTATTTTTCTAGATAGAGGTTTGGCTACTTTTGCATTTGATGGTCCAGGACAAGGTGAAGCAGAATATGATTTACCTATTAGATATGACTATGAAGTACCAGTTGGCGCAGTGATAGATTGGTTGCAGGATCGAAAGGATATTAACTCATCGCGCATTGGAGTATGGGGAGTGAGCCTTGGAGGGTATTATGCCCCACGCGCAGCAGCCTTCGAACCTCGAATAAAAGCGTGTATCTCTTTAACTGGACCATTTAATTTTGATGAGGCATTTGCCCGAGTGCCTGGCCTGACTAGAAAAGCATTTATAGTCAGAAGTCATTCGAACAGTGATGATGAGGCAGAAAAATTAGCAAAAAAGATGGATTTGAGCGATGCAGCTCCAAATATTGTTTGTCCAATGTATATAGTTGGAGGGGCTTTAGATAGAGTAATCCCCCCAGATCATGCCCAAAAATTAGCTAAAGCTACTGAGGGTGAAGTAGTATTAAATATGATTTCTGATGGAACCCACGTTGTAAATAATCGTCCCTATAAATATCGACCTGAGTCCGGCGATTGGATGGCAAAAATCTTATATAATTAAAGGAATATGAAATGACAAAAATAAGTACGGCACTTACACCTAATGTTTTGACACCGCAGGATTTAGAACCCAACTGGAGATGGGAGGCGCGGCTTCCAGCATGGGGTCACACAAGTGTCGACTTCGAGCGTAGGATTGATCATGATCGTTTACGTCGGTACCGACTTAGCAGAACCAGAGAAGCTCTTAAAAATTCTCCTGCAGGAACTCTTTTGCTCTTTGATGTGAATAATATTCGTTATGTTTCAGCAACCAAAATTGGCGAATGGGAAAGAGACAAAATGTGTAGATTTTGTCTCTTGACGGGAGATGACAGTCCTTATGTTTGGGATTTTGGCTCAGCTGCAGTACATCACCAAAAATATTCTGACTGGCTAGAGCCTGATCACTGTTTAGCTGGCGTCGTCGGAATGAGAGGAACAATTCCACCAGAATTTGGTCTAATGAAAAAATATGCAAAACAAATAGCTGGTTTGATTAAGGATGCAGGTATGGCTGATATGCCGGTTGGGGTAGATTACGCCGAAACTGCTATGTTTCATGCACTTCAGGAGGAGGGCATTAACGTTATTGACGGGCAACAGATTATGTTAGCGGCAAGAGAAATCAAGAACTGGGACGAAATCCAGCTTTTAACCCAAGCCGCAAGTATGGTGGATGGCGTTTATCATATGATCTATGAGGAGTTAAAGCCAGGCGTGAGAGAAAACGACATCGTGGCGTTATCAAATAAGATGCTTTACGAGATGGGATCTGATGACGTTGAAGCAATTAATGCAATTTCTGGAGAGAGGTGTAATCCGCACCCACATAATTTTACGGATAGGTATTTTCGTCCTGGGGACCAGGCATTTTTTGATATTCTGCAATCATATCAAGGATATAGGACTTGTTACTATAGGACCTTTAACATTGGTCGTGCGACTGCTGAGCAAAATGACGCGTATGTAAAATGCCGGGAATGGCTAGACGCCTCAATTGCTATGATTAAACCTGGAGTTACCACAGATAAAGTCGCAGAAGTTTGGCCTACGGCTGAGAGTTTGGGCTTTCCAAGTGAGGACGCTGCATTTGGCCTGCAGTTTGGACACGGATTAGGTTTGGCTCTGCATGAAAGACCTATTATTAGCAGAGCAATTTCATTAGAACATCCAATGGAGATTAAAACGGGTATGGTCTTTGCTCTTGAGACTTACTGTCCTGCAAAGGATGGGTTCTCAGCTGCTCGTATTGAAGAAGAAGTGGTTGTTACGGATACGGGTTGTGAGGTTATTTCTCTATTCCCGGCTGAAGAACTTCCAATCTCTAACAAGTATTAGTTTAATAAAGATCTCAAATAGGATCTAGGTTCTCGAAAAGGACTTAAAGTATGGCAAAAAAAATAAATACAAACTCAGAGAGTTATCTGAAAATGTATAGCCAGATGGTTAAAATTAGATCTTTTGAAGATCAAGCTAATCAACTTTACCTTGATGCTAAGATGCCTGGCCTGACCCACATGTATTCGGGGGAAGAAGCGGTCGCGGTTGGTATATGCGAAGCATTAACTGTCAATGATAAAATCACCTCTACCCATCGTGGACATGGGCACTGTGTTGCCAAAGGTGCAGGACTAAAACAAATGTTTTGTGAATTACTCGGAAAAGAAGAGGGTTATTGCAGAGGCAAAGGGGGGTCGATGCACATAGCCGATCAATCTAATGGAAATTTAGGAGCAAATGCTATCGTTGGTGGTTCTATGGGAATAGCGACTGGGTCAGCTCTGAGAGCAAAGCTAAATGATGATGATGATGTCACAGTATGTTTTTTTGGAGACGGAGCGACTGCCCAAGGCATATTGTATGAGGTTATGAATATGGCAGCTCTGTGGAGTTTACCTGTAATCTATGCTTGTGAAAACAATGGTTATTCCGAATATACAGCCACTGACGAGATAGCTGCTGGTGATATTCTAGATCGGGCGCGAGCCTTTGGAATAGAGGCGCATAAAGTTGATGGACAAGACGTACTTGCTGTCAACAAGTTGGCAACTGATCTAATAGCTAGAGCGCGCAAAGGCGAAGGTCCTTTTTTTATAGAACTCATAACATACCGTTATCATGGACATCATGTAGGTGATATTAACCGCACCTACTATCGTTCAAAAGAAGAAGAAGAAAATTGGAAGAAAAATAAAGATCCAATAAAAATTCTAGGTGACTGGTTAGTTTCAGAAAAAATTTCAACCGAAGAAGAGTTGCAAACTATGAGAGATGAGATTGCAGCTGAAGCTAATGACGCCGTTCAATATGCGCTTGAAGCAAATTATCCGAATGCAAATGAAGTTGATATGCACGTTTACTTGGAGACTAACTAATGCGGTCAATAACGCTTTCTCAGGCTGTTAATGAAGCCATTGCAGAGGAGATGAGACGTGATAGCTCTGTATTTTTAATCGGCGAAGATGTTGCAGAAGCAGGTACTCCTTTCAAAATTACTTCTGGCCTGGTGGAGGAATTCGGAACTCAAAGGGTTATTGATACTCCAATTTCCGAGCCAGGCTTTATGGGGCTCGCCGTTGGCGCGGCTATGACTGGATCACGGCCAATTGTGGATATTATGTTTGGTGATTTTCTTTTTTTGATAATGGATCAGCTTTGTAATCAGGCTGCAAAGGCCCATTATATGTCTGGTGGTAAATTAAATGTACCTCTAGTTGTCCGTACAAACCTTGGGGCTACCAGAAGGTCTGCAGCTCAGCACAGTCAATCGCTGCATGCTTTAGTATCTCATATTCCGGGTCTTAAGGTCGCTATGCCTTCTTCCGCTTATGAGGCCAAAGGTCTGCTTAAAACAGCAATCAGAGATGATAATCCGGTGGTAATATTTGAAGATAAATTGATGTATCAAGATAAAGCCAATGTGCCCGAAGATGAGTATCTAATTCCCTTTGGCGAAGCCGCTGTCCTGCAAGAGGGAAACCAAGTCACCCTAATAGGGACGTCTTCAATGCGACAGGTTTGTGAAGGAGCTGCTCGAATTCTTGGGAATGAAGAGATTAGTGTTGAGATAATAGATCCAAGAACTTTGGTTCCACTAGATGAAAAGACAATTTTAAATTCAGCAAAAAAAACAGGCAGAGTAGTTGTAGTTGATGAAGGTCATCAAAATTTTGGCGTTACTGCAGAAATAGCTGCGCGCATTTCTGAAAAGGCTTTTTACTATTTGGATGCACCGGTAATTAGAATGGGGGCTATGGATGTTCCTGTTCCTTTCAGTCCTGTTTTAGAGGATTTGACTGTTCCAACTGCCGAGAAAGTTGCTTCGAATGCTCGGAAGATAATAGCAGGAGAGCTGTTGCATGAGTTATGAAGTAAAAATGCCTCAGCTGGGAATGAACCAAGATACGGCGGTAGTAGTTGCATGGTTTAAAAAAGAAGGTGAAAAGGTTGAAAAGGGGGACCCTTTATTCGAGGTGGAAACCGATAAAGCTACTATGGAGGTGGAAGCCCAAAAAGAAGGTTATTTATCGAAAATTAAGGTTGATGAAGGTTCCGAAGTGCCTGTAGGCCAGCTTTTGGCATTAATTTCCGATAATAACGAGGGTAGTGATACTTCCCAAATAGATTTAACCGTTTCTGGTCCATTGGAGCCGAATGAGCCTCAAATTGAAACTGTTAAAGATATGAGTACAAAAATTGAGGTTCGAAACATTGAAAGCCCTTCTGACAAAAAGGAACTTATAAATAGGAGTTCAAGCAACTATAGGGCTAATGCGGGCACTAAAATTTTAGCATCACCGAAAGCTAAATTTGCAGCTAAAGAGATGGGCTTTGATCTTGCTGAACTGCGAAATGCTGGAATTTCAGAACCTTTTCATTTTGGTGACCTAGGCCGTTTGCCCCAAAGTTCGAACTTTTCGTCCATATACATGCAGGTTTCGGCAGAAGCGATTAATGCCCTTATTTTGAAATCGGAAAGTGCACAACGAAGTTTGTTGTTTTCGAAGTTTACAAGTAGTGCCTGGAGCTTTGTTTTCGAAGAAAGTGCTATAGAGGTGGTATTTAAAGATATAAATGGTGAAAGTTATTTAGAAACTGGCGCTGACATCGTCAGTTTAAGTAGTGAAGTGACCACCGTAACGCTTATTGATCTTTGCGACACTAGATTAAGTGCATACGAAACTGGGTCCAATAATCTCACTTTAAGTTTTTCCCAATTTCAAAATGAATTCACTGTCTGTTTGTCTTTCAGCGAAAGGATTTTACAATTTTCAGATGCTGTAAAATTTTTGAACGAATTGGGGGCAAGGTTAGAGGACCCAATACTCCAACTTATTTAAGGAATAAATTAAAATGGGCTTTAAGAATAAATTATATATTGGTGGCGAGTGGCGAGAGGCATCAGATGGAGGGACTTTCGAAGTTCTAAACCCTGCAGACGAAAGCGTTATAACAAAAGTCTCTAGTGGCACGCCGCAGGACGCCATGGCCTGTGTAAATGCGGCTGAGGATGCATTTCACGGCTGGGCTTCATTAAGTCCCAGAGAGCGTGGAGAGGTTTTAAGAAAAGCATATGAGCTTTTTATGGAGAAAATCGATGACATTGCTCATCTCATCACTCTAGAGAATGGCAAAGCCGGTGGGGATGCAATTGGCGAAGCACGATATGCTGCTGAATTTTTCCGCTGGTATGCTGAAGAGGCCGTTAGATCCGATGGCCATTTAGGAATGGCGCCGGCAACGGGAGCAAGAATTTTAGTGCATCAGAAGCCTGCTGGAATTTCCGTACTAGTCACACCATGGAACTATCCGGCAGCCATGGGGACTAGAAAAATTGGGCCAGCTCTTGCTGCAGGATGTCCAGTAATTGTAAAACCAGCTTCTGAAACGCCTTTAACCATGCTGGCTTTAATGCCTATTTTGTCGGAAGCAGGCGTTCCGCCAGGAGTTGTAAATGTTCTGCCGTCGAGATCATCTGGGGCAGTAGTTTCTGGAATGCTTTCAGATCCTAGAGTTAGAGTAGTTAGTTTTACAGGTTCTACGGAAGTTGGCAGAAAGTTATTACATGCAGCTGCCGATAATATTGTTAAACCGGCAATGGAATTAGGTGGAAACGCTCCATTTATTGTCTGTAAAGATGCGAACATTGAAGCTGCAGCAGATGGTCTAATGATGGCAAAAATGCGAAATCTTGGCGAAGCCTGTACTGCTGCAAACAGGATATATGTGCATGAAAGTGTAAAGGACAAATTCATAGCTATATTTTCAAAGAAAATGGCTGCGCTCAAAGTGGGAAATGGAGTTGAGCCCGATGTTGACGTTGGACCATTGGTGAACGCAGAAACACGGGATAAAGTTGAGCACTTTGTTTCAGATGCTATTTCTAAAGGTGCTAAATTGGAAGTGGGAGGGATCAGACCCAATGTTCCAGGATTTTTCTACCCTCCAACTGTTTTGAGTAATGTGCCTGATAATGCTGATTGTCTTTCGGATGAAATATTTGGACCTGTTGCTGCCATACAATCTTTTACTGATGAAAAAGAAGTTATCGAAAGATCTAACTCAACTGAATATGGGTTGGTAGCGTATTTGTATACTGAAGATGTTCGAAGGGGTTTAAAATTATCGGAAAAACTTGAATTTGGCATGATTGGGCTGAATAGAGGTCTGGTATCCGACCCTGCGGCACCTTTCGGGGGAGTTAAGCAGTCTGGGTTAGGGCGAGAGGGCGGCAAAGAAGGAATGTTAGAATTTCAGGAAACACAGTATATTTCGACTGAGTGGTAGTTTTTCTGGGTCAGCTTTGAAGCGATTTTGACGTCTTGAAAATATAGCTTCGAGCTTTGAACAAGACCTAAAAGTTTGGCTAAGAAAGTGATTGGTAAAAATATATGGAAAGTGAATTAAAATGTACGGTTAACGGGGTTGTTCACTTTATCGAAGATTCTGACAATGAGCCACTTCTCTATTTTCTCAGAGATAAAGTTGGCTTGAGATCAACAAGGTTTGGTTGTGGTCAAGGGACATGTGGCGCTTGTACGGTGATAATTGATGGACAACCCAAAATGTCATGTGAAATCCGTGCTAAGGATGTAATAGGTGCAAATATAGAAACCGCTGAGCTTTTTGCAGCTAAGCATGATCATCCATTAATTCAAGCATTTATCGAATATCAGGCTGGTCAATGTGGTTATTGTTTGCCTGGAATTTTAATGGCCTCTAAAGCACTTCTTGATCAAAAAGAAAATCCTACGCGATTTGAGATAGCAAAAGCTTTAGATGCAAATTTGTGTAGATGTGGAGCTCATGCTCGGATACTAGATGCTGTGCAGAAAGCCTGCACATTGATGACCGCAAAGGCAGTCAAATGAAGGTTCAATTACCTAAGCCTCTTATTGATTATCCAAAACTAGGAGATTGGCTTACAGTAACATCTGAAAACAAATTAATTTTCTTTTCTGGACGGGTTGAGCTTGGACAGGGTAATCTCACAGCTTTGATAATGATGATATCTGATGAATTAGGAGTTATCCCAGAGAAAATTACCCTTCAGACAGCTAGAACAGATAAGACACCCAATGAAGGTTTTACAGCTGGCAGTATGTCCATTGCTCATGGTGGACAGTCACTCAGGTGGGCTGTTGCAGCTCTACGGAGACAAATATTAGATATCAGTGCTGCAAGTTTAAGTGCCGATCCAAGTGAACTTGAGTTATCGAATGGAGGAATTTATCAAAAAGGCTCTCTTTGTTTTTCGATTGATGAGGTTTTAGAAAAGGTTGATCTAAATAGTAGAATAATAGAGGAAGCAAAGTTAAAAGATCCGTCGCAAAGATGGACTGAATTTAGAGAAATAGAGCGAGTTGATCTGATGGAGCGGATGACGGGTGCACCCTTTGTCCATGATATCATGGAAGAGGGAATGCTGTTTGGTGCAACTATCCATCCAGCAAATATGTATTCTAAGCTTTTGAAGTTAGATGTTCAGTCCTTATCAGGTAGGCCTGGAGTAGTAAAAATTGTGCAAGATGGATCATTTGTTGGAGTTTTAGCGACTAGTCAGAGATTTGCATTGGAAGCCGCTGAATGGGCAAGGGAAAATTCTGAATGGGAAGAAAATTCTGAGAAAATTGAAAACCCAATTTCTCATTTGGAGTCGCAAAGTTGTGATTTTGAAGTGATTACTGAAACCGGAGATGTGAATAAAAACTCCGGAGAATGGTATGAACTCACTATATCTAGGCCATATATTTTCCATGGCTCTATAGGCCCAGCAGCTGCAGTGGCAAAATGGGAAAGAGGAAAACTTACGGTATGGACACATAGTCAAGGTGTGTTTCAACTAAGAAATGCGCTTGCGGCTGTTTTGGAAATATCTGAAGAGAATATTATTGTAATCCATAAAGCGGGTTCAGGATGCTACGGTCATAATGGAGCAGATGACGCAGCATTGGATGCTGCGTTATTAGCCAATGCAGTTGAGGGAAAATATGTTAAAGTCGTTTGGTCGCGCTATGATGAATTCCATGCAGCACCCATGGGCGCCGCGATGTCAACAAAATCGAGAGCGCACTTAGGACCAGATGGACTAATAACTGCATTTGACGTTGAAGTCACTTCTGTACCACATTCATCCCGGCCTGGTACCGGTGGGACGCCAAATCTGCGTTCAGCCGTCCTTATTGAAAATTCAAAACTACCTGCCAAATCTCCTGACGTTCCAGCTGTTAGGGGTGGAGGTGCTGAGCGAAATGCTGTGCCATCTTATGATTTTGGCCCAGTGAGGGTAAAAAAACGACTGGTTCACGATTTGCCCTACAGAGCCTCTGCATTGAGATCACTTGGTGCATACAATAATGTAATTGTGAATGAGGGTTTAATTGACGAAATAGCTCTTAATGTCGGCGAAGATCCTTTAGATTTCAGAATCAAGCATTGTGCTGATGATAGATCAAAAGAATTATTACTTAGGTTGGATACAGAAACCAAAACTTATAGAAAAAAGTTAAAAGAATCTCAGGGTTGGGGAGTTGCGTATGCTCGTTATAAAGGAGTTTCAGGGCTTTGCGCCGTTTTTGTTAGCGTAACTGTTGATGAGGAAGTAAGCGTAGACCATGTTGTTTCAGTTTCGGATGTTGGTGAGGCCATCAGTCCAGATGGGGTCAAAAATCAAATAGAGGGAGGTATAATACAATCTATCAGCTGGACCCTTAAGGAGGCTGTGAAAACAGATGGAAATTCAGTCGCTGTTGAAAGTTGGTTTGATTATCCAATTATAAAGTTTAGTGAAATTCCAACTTTGGATACAATATTGATAGAACGTCCCTACGAAAAACCTTTAGGTGCTGCTGAAATCTCTCAGGGTCCAGCAGGAGCAGCTGTTGCTAACGCTGTGAGAAATGCCCTTGGTATTAGAGTTGAGCAGCTTCCAATCACACGAGATGCTATAGTTTCCTCATTATTATCTAGTGAAGTTTAGATCCCAAGCGCGCTCTTTACGTCATTATCGACGTTCGGTAGGTATTGCTCAAAATTAGCCATAAATAAATTTATTAATTTGGTGGCTGCCTTATCGTAAGCGGCTTTATCTTGCCAAGTGTTTCTGGGGTTTAGATATTTTGGGTCCACTCCAGGTACAAACATTGGAACCTCAAAACCAAAATTGGCGTCTTTAATAAATGTAGCTTCGTCCAAGTCACCACTGATAGCAGCGGTTAATAAGGATCTTGTAACTTTGATTGGCATCCTTGCCCCTATTCCATGTCCACCACCGGTCCATCCAGTGTTAACCAGCCAACAAGAGGAGTTATTTTCAGAGATTTTCCTTTTGAATAGATTTCCATACACTTGAGGTGGCCTTGGAAGAAACGGGGCTCCAAAACATGTGGAAAATGTTGGTTCTGGCTCTGTTACTCCTCTTTCTGTGCCAGGAGCTTTTGAAGTAAACCCTGAGAGGAAATGATACATTGCTTGGGCAGGCGTGAGCCTAGCTATAGGAGGCATAACTCCAAAAGCATCACACGTTAGCAAAATGACGTGTTCAGGCTTCGCTGCCAAGCCTGTTTCGCTAGAATTTGGTATATAGTGCATTGGATAAGCAGCTCGCATGTTTGCTGTGAGGCTATCGTTTTCAAAGTCCAACTTTTTTGTCCTTTTGTCGTAGACCATATTTTCGATTACAGTCGAAAACAAAGAAGTCGTTCTGTAAATGTCAGGTTCTGAATCTGGGGACAGATTGATTGTTTTCGCGTAACAACCACCTTCAAAATTGAATATACCGTCGTCAGACCAGCCGTGCTCATCGTCACCAATAAGTATTCTATCTGGGTCCGATGAAAGCGTCGTTTTTCCTGTCCCAGATAAACCAAAGAATATAGCAGAATTCTCAGGCTTTTCCTTTGAAATATTTGCGGAACAATGCATTGGCATTATTCCAACATCGGGAAGAATGTAATTGAGAAGCGTAAAAACCGCTTTTTTGTTTTCCCCAGCATACTCAGTTCCGCCAATTAAAATTAACTTTTCATCGAAATTTATAGCTATCACTGTTTCGCTACGGCAGCCGTGCTTTTCTGGATCAGCGAAGAAACTTGGTAGATTAATTATCGAGAAGTCGCATGCAAAATCTCTAATTTGATGTTGTGCTGGACGTATTAAAAGATGTCGTATGAACAAATTATGCCAGCAGAGCTCGGATATTATACGTACGCCTATCCTATTTTTAGGATCTGCTCCTCCATAAAGATCTTGGATAAATAAATCTTTATCTTTGACGTGATCAAGCATGTCATTATGTAGTCGCTTAAATGCTTCTGTTGACATTTTTGCATTGCGTTCCCACCACACAGTATTTTCAGTGTTTTCAGTAACAACGATATGCTTGTCTTTAGGAGATCTTCCTGTAAATTTTCCTGTCTCAACGAGAAGTGTCCCACCAATCCCAAGCTCACCTTCTTTCCTCGCTAAGGAATGTGTAATTAAATCTGGTTCTGTCAGATTAAAATATGCATTTTTAAAACCTTCAATCCCTTGATCGACTAGATTCAGCTTTGGATTATATAGTCCGTGAAAAGCTGTCATGAGTTGGCCCTCTTTGATAGCAATAGGCCTAATGAATAATTTAATTTTTATTAAAGTGAAATGCCTTCGAAGGACTGTTAGCGCAATCTTTTTGGTTGTTAGCGCAAACTTTTCAATTAACTTTAAATTAATACAGAATCCAAAAAAAAAATCGCCTGAAATGGTTGTTTGATTGTCTATAATGACATTAATTTAGCTATCAAAAAGAATCACATCTAGTTCGAGTGCTTAGCTTGAGATATGCACAATTAATGGGATTATTTACCTTCCAGGTATTTTCTAACTATAGAAGCATTTGCTCCTTTGCCGAGATTGAGTTCAGGAAACTGCTCTGACAATCTACTGCCCTCGTAGAAAGCAATTTTAGAGGCCGATCTGGCCTGTGCTCTTTCAAGCCAATTTTTGACACCTTCGAACCTATCATTCCATAGATCATCAAGCCCCAAATCTTCAATTCTGTCGATTGTTGGTAAAATTGCCATATCGCCGATGGTATAATCTTTTCCCATTAACCACGGTCCTCCAAACTCTTTTAAAAGGTATTCCATCCTAACGAAAGTTCTCTCAAATATGGAAAATGAAGTAAAAATATCTTCTTCGGAAAAGCCTGAGTTTTTGTCGAATGAATTATAGAATTCTTTTTTTAATGGACGTTTTTCTTTTAGTTCATCAAATTTTTCTTGTGACATTTTTTTAAATTTTTCTAATAAACCGCCGAAGTGAAACGAAGGTGTTCTGACTGCAGGTGCGGGCCAAACATCAACAAATATTAACCAAGCACGTAATTGGCTGCAAAGAAAGGGATCGGTAGGGCGGAAATTTTCCTGTGTGAACTCATCTTCTAAGTACTCAAGAATTGCAGTAGATTCATAAATCGGTTTTCCGTTGTGTAATAGTGTTGGCACAACGCCGTTTGGATTCAATTTTAAATACCAATCTGATAAATGTTCGTTATCTGAAGACACAAGTCTTTTATCTGTCCAAGATATCTTTTTCTCGGCAAGTTGTAATCGTACTTTTAAGCTACAAGTTGATTGAGAAAAATTATAAAGTTCTAAAGACATGGTTAATCTCCAATTATGAAAGTCTCAAATATAAATATTATACGCAAACGTTTGCATTGACAATAGAGTATACCACAGTAAACATTTGTTATGTGGAGGAAAAAAAATGAGCACTAAGGTCAAATTTGGAATTGTCGGTTTGGGTAGATGGGCAAAAGTTTTAACCGCTGCTGCCAAAACTTCAGACAAAATAGAAATTGTCGCAGGTTATTCACGATCACAAGAAAAACGTGATGCCTATACTGAAGAGTTTAACATAAGGACTTACGAAAGTTTAGAGGAGGTTTTAAACCTCAAAGAAGTTGAAGGTGTTATTATAACTGTTCCCAACGAACAACACTATTCAGTTGCAAAGCAGATTGCTGAGGCTGGAAAGCACGTTTACACAGAAAAGCCAATTTCTAATATATTAGAAGATGGTCTTCGTATGGAGGGCTTACAGAAAAAGCATAATATTACTGTCACCGTCGGGCACAGCGCTAGACTGTTACAGGGTATAAAAATGATGAAAGATGCTTTGGACTCGGGTGAGTTGGGAAAACTTTCATTTATTGAGGCGAATTTTTCTAATGAACGCGCGTTAGAGCTTACACCAGATACATGGCGTTGGTACCGTGATAGAGCTCCTGGAGGACCATTATCCCAATTGGCAATTCATATGTTTGATATTGTTCATTTTTTGGCAGGCGATGTTGAGTGCGTATCATCAATTGCTTCAAAATTATCACCCGTTGGCGCTGAGGTGGATGATCAGTCAATGTCTACCGTTAAATTCAAAAATGGAGTATTGGCATATGTAGGTAGTTCTTGGACTGCACCTGGAATTTTTTCGACTCGGGTTTTTGCGCAAAAAGGACTTATGCATTTTGAGCTCGATTTTTCCACCTGGGATAATCCCGATAAAATTCATGAAAGTTCAAAAATATATATGCAGCGCGGTAAGGATGGCTATGGCTTGAGAGAAGATTTGACAATGCCTGCCGGCAATATGTTCAGAGACGAGTTAGAGATCTTTGGTGACGCGTGTAGGTCTAATACTACTGAACAACTCACTGCCCATGATGGAAATGTTGCTGTGGCAATGGTTTATGCTGCATTGAAATCAATAGAAAAAAGTTCACAAGTTGTATCGGTTGACTCGATTATGAATGAAGCAAAAAATAAAATATAGATTCTACCTTAGCTGGAAAAAAGATATGGCAAATACACAATGATAGGATGGAGTAGAAATTGAGTAGCAGACGATTAGAGTACCTGACCCAACCAGAAGTTGCAGATCAATTGAAAAAAAATCCGCTGGTTATTCTTCCTGCCGGGAGTGTTGAACAACACGGTCCTCACCTGCCTGCTGGAACTGATATTTTTGCCGCTAACATAATTGCTGAAGCAATAGCTGAAAAAATGGATGGTTTAGTTATACCGGGTGGACCTCTGGGCGTAACACCTTTTCATATGCCTTTCGAAGCTACCATCACATTATCTCATGAAACCTATATCAGAGTTGTAGTGGAGACCTGTCAATCATTAGCCCAACATGGAGCAAAAAGGTTAATGCTTTTAAACTGGCATGAAGGAAATTCGTCATCCTTAGCAATTGCAGCAGAGAGGCTCCATAGAGAATTCAATTTAAGCGTATTAACCGTCCAAGCCTGTTATGTAGCTCAAGAAATGTATGGTCCAACGTCAGGAGGCTTAACGCATGGTGGAGAAATCGAAACCCTCGCAATAATGGCTTCGTATCCCGATCTGGTATATTTAGATCGAGTAAATTCGTCTTCTGATGGAACCCATGGTTCCAAAATGGATAAGTTACGTAGAACAAGAGCTTATCAACCTGTTCTTTCAGACATAAGAGCGATTGCCCCAACAGGTTGGTATGGAGAGCCACAAAAAGCTACTATCGATAAAGGTAAGAAAATGGTGGAGGACCTAGCGGCAGCAATTTCTGAAAGATCTAGTGAAATTTTTGATTTGCTAGATGAAGTCAACGGTGGTTTAGCAACATTAGACAGGCTTGAAAAAGGGTCTTAATTTGGCATTTAGAATAACTGAAAAAGAAGCAGTGCTTTTGGATTTACCTGGGCGTATTTCGAGAGAGTATGTATCGGGTAAAAACGGATCTAAAAATGTATCCTTAAGGCTAGTTGAGATCCAACCAATGGCTGAAAAAGCTCCACGCTCTATGCATTTTCATCCCAACACGGAGGAATGCATTTATGTTCTTGAGGGAAGCGGAGTAACTGAAACTCCAAATGGATCTTATACATTGAGCGTCGGCGATGTATTTGTCGTTCCTCCCATGGAAAAGCATAGAACCACCAATACTGGTAGTTCCGTGTTAAAATTGTTGTGTTTCTTTCCTACTGATGAAGTGAAAATAGAAAACGACATCGGGGTTTAAAAATTTGACTAATTTTAAAGGTACTGTGTTGAACAACCAAAATAAAATTATCTGTCTTCGCCCAGAAAGTGATTTTAAAGAGTTTGGTCAGGTTGCCCCATCCCACTTCAATGTTGTCTATCTTTCTCCGGATGATGAAGCTTTACTTCGAGAAGCTAGAGAGGCCAACGTTTTACTAATACCAGCTGTTGGTCCAAAAATTTCCAACGATATTTTTTCCAATACGTCTTTAAAGATGGTTCAGGTGACAGGAGCGGGGATTGATAGATTGGATCAAGAATTCTGCGCTCGAAATGACATCAAAGTTTGTAATGTTCTCGGTGCAAGTGCAAAGTCAGTTGCGGAGTACTGTATCTATGCGGCTTTAACAATTTCCAGAAGGCTTAGTAGAACGTCAGATGAAATATTTTTAGGAAACTACTCAGAATTTCGTAGTAAAATTATTACAGATAGAATGTTTTCTCTCTCGGGGCTTACTGTAGGTTTCATTGGCTTTGGATCTATTGGACAAGAAACCGCTAGAATGTTTCATGCAATGGGATGCAAAATTCAGTATCATGACCCATCTAACCCAACGATTGCAGAAAACCTGTCGAAAATTTCCAAGAAGATTGTAAAAGGAGAATTGCTACGAACTTCAGATATAGTTTCTATCCACGTGCCTTTGGTCAAGCAAACCCAAAATCTCATATCAAGTGAAGACTTGTCCAGTATGAAAGAAACAGGTATTCTAATAAATGCCTCTAGGGGAGGTGTTGTTGACGAACATGCTTTGGCCCAAGCAATTCAAAATGAAGAAATAAAAGGAGCTGCGGTGGATGTATTTGCTAGCGAGCCGCCAGATGAAACAAATCCACTTTTAAACTTACCAAAAGAATTCCGAGATAATATAATCCTTACCCCACATATAGGTGGCATTACAGTTCAATCTTGGGCAGAACTATTTTCAAGGTCCTGGATTAACATACAGAGATTTTTTGATGGTGAAGAATTAGAAAATCGGCAGATTTAGATTTTATTCGTCTTCATTCCAGAGAGCCTTTATTTTATCAAAAGCCTTGTCGCCTTCTTTTTGCCGGCGCTCTGCCGTTATATCTCCCCAAGCATCAACGGCCAATTTATACGATTTTCGATCTTTAATACGCTCAAACCATTCAACCAAGAATTTGTTTTCTTGCCACAATGGAGACATTTGGAATGAAGTTAAGCGAGTAAGATAAACGACAAGCGAAACATCTGCCAATGAAATTGCATCACCCGATAGCCACTTATTATTAGTCAAATGGTCATTCATTTCTGAAAATAATTTTTTAAAAGCATTTAATGATGGTTTTAATAATGGAGAGTCTAGGCCCATCTCAGTGTTAATTTTGTCGTTTGATTTTCGTGTTTGATCGCGCATTTTATTATAATAATCGGCAATTTTTTTTGTATCTGCTTCTTTGTAATAATAACGGTTTACAATGCACACGCCTATTGTTCTGCTTGCGACATGAATGCCATCATCTATCTTACGCATCCATAACTTCATTCTTGCTCTATCTTGGCAGGTTGCTGGAGTTAATGTTTTCCCCTCTGAAAATGCATCATCTAAATATTCTAGTATCAAAGTGGATTCAGGAAGCATGAAGCCATTGTGGTCAAGAAGTGGAATTAGACCTTTAGGATTGAATTCATGAAAGTTATCTGGCCTTTGGTTGGCATCGCCCATAGCGGTATCAACGATTATGCTTTCCCACTCTAACTCTTTTTCCTCCAAGCCCAGGCGTACTCTTTGCGCGGCTGTTGATCTGTCGTAATGATAAAGCTTTAACATTTGGCACCTTTAGTAATTGGTTTTACATTAAATTTTGTACCCCAATAGGAATTATCCCGAAGGGGTTTATTTTTAAATGTGATAAGTAATAATGATCAACTATGTGACTATTGTGGATGGTTTCAGCAACTTTTTTGATCTTGGAAAGACTGTCTAAATAATTTGATATATTGGTATAACTGCTCAGCTTTCGAAGGTTACACTTAAAATGATAGTAATAGACCGTGTCAAATCTTATGAGAGTTGGAAGTATTCGCCAGTCTGCCTCGCAAGGTTCATCGCCCAACAAGAATTTTTTTCTTTCGAGTATTTGCTCTATAGAGTCCAGAGTGGAAAAAAGCTGTTCAACGCTTTCTTGATAAGCTGCCTGACTGGCTGCAAAGCCTACTCGGTAAACACAATTGTTAATTCCTTTATACGTAAAGTCATTCATTTTTTCTATTTCGGTCATTGGGTATAAAGAAGTCATTGTGTTAGGCTCATTTCCTTTCAGAATGCTGAAAGGACCGTCAAGCATCCTAATGATCTCAGATGACTCATTATTGACGATTTTTTTTGTTTTTTTATCCCATAAGGTCGGAACTGTTACTTTACCGGTGAAATTTGGATCTTGATGCAAATAAAGTTCCCTCAAATAAGAAATATTGAGGCCTGTATTATTTGATACCGATTCATATTTTTCAAATGTCCAACCATTTGGATAACTAATTGGATGAACTATTGATAAATCTATAATGTCTTCCAAGTTTAGCAAAGCTCTATAAATTAATGTTCTGTGAGCCCAGGGGCAGGCATACGAAACTATTAAGTTATATCTATCTGGTTCAGCCGGAAATTCGCCTTCTCCAGCAGGGGAAATTTCTTTTCTAAAGGGCGATATGGCTCTGACAAAGCTACCATCTGGGGCAGTAGTTCCCTTAGCATCAGGGTCCCATTTACCTTCTATTAACATTGCCATTTGTGAGCTCCAAAAATTATTAGGGGCCAGAGGCCCCTAATATATGTTCAATTTTGTTTATTTCTATGCTGGTCGCTTAGGAATTCCAAGCGACTCTTGAGCAGCGTGTAGGAATCTTAGATCTACAGCATCACGCCAATCAAAATCTGGTGGTACTTGACCAAGATCTCTGACGCCTTGCGCGAAACTATCCATCGCGGAAGCATCAAAGCCACCATCTTTACAGATTTGATTTAATTCAGTCTCGTACTGGGCTTCGAATTCAGGAGGAATATCAAAACCTTTTGCTCTCATCTCTGCATAGGCTGCTTCTTTGTTAGCAGGGTCGTGCAACCAACGTCGGGCCTTCAATTCAGCATATTGCCATGCATATAAAGCATCTTCGTTGTTGGCGCCCCATTCCATATTTGTGATGAAACCTTCTTGAGGAACTTCATACAATGTGGCTGATAAGAATTTACCGCCATTGTCAGTAAGACCTTTTTCATGCCTCGGGAATACTGATCCACCTTGCAGCACTCCAGCTATTATAGCTTTCATTCTGCCGTCAGAACCACCTTTCATTGGCACGACTTCAAGATCATTATCTGGATCAATCCCATTTTGAATTAAGATTTGTCGCTGTATCCAAGTGTTTCGGCCACCTAAGCCGCCCCCTGAGACTTTTCCGCCTTTTAGATCTTCAAAAGAATTGATGCCTTTACCAACGCCCATAATCCACCATTCTTTATCACGGTAAACGCTAAGCATTTTTAGCGGTTTACCACTTGCAGCGGCAGAGCCAAACAATACATCGGTGTCAGAGTGTGCTATATCAAGGCTTCCGCCAATTAAACCAGGAAAATAAGTATCAGTTAAATAAAATTCGATCTCATTTATCCCATGTTCTTCATAAAAACCTTTGAATTGAGCGAGTCTCCAAGACCATTGAGCCGCATAGTTTGGGTTCCAGTCAGCCATGCGAATTTTGTTAACACTGGACTGAACCTTTGAAGAATCCATTGCCCAAGCTCCCTTGAAAGGAAGAGCTGTCGCTCCGATAGCCATTCCAAGCGCACCTAAGCCACCTTTTAGAAGAACTTCCCTCCTAGGCAGCAAAATCTTCGTCTTGTCTTTTTTTAGTGCCATTTCTTTCTCCCTGTTAAGAGTTAATTTAAATATGCTTAACCACAGTTATAGGTGATTAGCGCTTCTCCACGGAGCTACGTATGCTTCTAGCCATCTGGTAAAGTTAATCAGTGACAGTGACATAACAATCAGCAGCAGCAGCACAGCAAAATTCATTGCAGTATTGAAAGTATCCGCAGATCTTTGAATGAGATAACCAAGGCCATTTGAGCCACCAAAAAGCTCCGCTATGACTACCCCAATCAAACCTCTTCCGATACCTTGTTGGATACCGGAAATAATAAATGGAAGAGTATATGGAAGTACCACTTTAACGTAAAGCTGGCGCCTATTTGCTCCGAATACTCTTGCAGCTGCTAGTAAAGACTTTTCTGTTGTTTTTACTCCCGCCCAAGCATTTATCATAATTGGGAAAACAGCTGAGATAACAATTATAGTTACCTGCATTGTAGTGGTGAAACCTAAAAATAAAATAAAAAGAGGGACCAAAGCAATTCTGGGCAACGAAGCAAGAGCCCAAACATAGGGGCTTAGTATTGCTTCGATATACTTATTGCCTCCCATTAACAAACCACCAGGCACTCCAATCAAAATTGCTATGCCTAATCCAAACATTAGGTTACTAAAACTGTGCAAAAAGTGATCTAAGATACTACCTGAAAAAACAGCGCCTTCAGGTGCACGAGTTGTTAAACCAACCCAAAGTTCCATAAACATATCTGAAGCCTTAGGTAAAAATAACGGGTTTATATTTCCATAAATTGTTACAATTTCCCATAATATAAAGAATGTCATTATATTTATTGAGGTTACAACAAACCCTCTAGATCGGCGCCAAACCTCTCTTGCTGTCCAACCGATGTCTTGAATTCGATCTGGATCATCTGTGTCGAAAACCTGGGCGTTTTGCTGTCCTTTGTTTGCCATTATTATTCCCCTCTATTTGTTTGTGAGGCTTCGTCTTTTACCAATTTCCATATGTGATCCCTAATTTGAGCATACTCTCTAGAGGTCTTGACCTCCGAGTTGCTCATGCGAGGCCTAGGGAAGTTTATATCAACGATTTCTTTAACTTTTCCGGGTCGATAAGATATTACGACCACCCGATCACCCAACAAAATAGCTTCATCAATAGAGTGCGTAATAAAAACACATGTTTGACCTGTTTCCATGACAATTCGTTCCATTTCAGCCTGCATAGCCTCTCTTGTCATTGCATCTATTGCGGCAAAGGGTTCATCAGCGAGTAAAATGTCTGGATGAGTGATCAATGCTCTTGCAATTCCAACGCGTTGTTTCATGCCTCCCGATAACTCATATGGAAAAGATTTTTCAAAACCATTTAAATCGACAAGTTCTAAGCACTCCTGAACACGCTTCTTTTTTTCTGCTTCCGAAACCCCCAAATCCTGAAACTCAAAAGGCATGCGAACATTAGATTCTACTGTTCGCCAAGGGAGCAATGCGTAATCTTGAAAAACCATCGCCCTATCTGGTCCAGGACCGGAGACTTCCTCACCTCTAACGGTAACACTTCCAGTTTCTTTTGGCACAAGGCCAGATATTGCATTTATAAAGCTTGTTTTCCCGCATCCAGATGGGCCCACAAGTACCACAAACTCACCGGCTTTAACCTCTAGATTAATATCTTGTAATGCTGTTAATTTCTTGCGTTCTCGATGCAATTCGTAGGAAATAGTCAGGTCTTTAGCTACAATTATGGGCTCACTATTCAAGCTCAATTTTGATCTCCCCCTTTTTAGCAATCAGCATTTTTACCCAATTGCTTAATGCTTATTTGCCTATGCGAACGTTTGCATAACAACATATCACGACGGAATAGACGATTCAGTCAAGAAAAAAGTTGCATTTTTAAACTAAATTCATTGAAAACTGGAAATATTTCTTATCAAAAAATAATCAGCAATAGCCTTTTAGAAATTAGATTATCAAATATAGGGTTTTGCAAAAATTTGGATACTTAGGACTACAAGAAATATAAGGATTAGTTTTTCAAATGCATGGCTAGAAAAGTTTTTAGTTAATCTTTCGCCTAAGGGCATTCCCAAAGCCAAAGGAGCCAACGCGATTATACCAACAAAAAATAACTCCCAGCTAAAAAAGGAAAAAAGAGTTAAGAGCAGCAGCTGTGATGCAGCCATTGCGCCAAAAAAACAAGAAATGGTGAATATAAATTCGTTTCTATTCATAGCAATAGAATTTAAGTAACCCAGAGCTACTGGAGCAGACACGCCACATGTACCTTGTACAAATCCACCAATTATTCCCAATAGTGGAGCTATTCTGTTTGCAAACTTACGAGAAATTTTGTGAGAGTTTTTTGCCAACGAAAATAAAACGTATAAAATGGTAATACCCCCAACCAGCAACTCTATTATTCTTGTGCTTGAAAGAATAAATAAAGTTGATCCGGCAAAACAACCGATTGATCCAAAAAATGCGAATCTGAGAGAAAATTGTATACTGTCCATGGATTTACGAAATTGCTTTATCTGCACCATATTTGAAAACAGATTAGGCACTGCCATCACCGCGACAGCTAGTTTTGCATCAAAAAATATAGTCAAAACAGGTATGGCTATTACTGGGCTACCAGCACCTGTGGCTCCTTTGACAAGGCCTCCCAAGGCAAAGGCCAAAAATAAAATAAGTATGCTTGAATGATCTAGGTTTATTAGCTGCATATAAAAAATAAATTTGTAGGTCTTCTACTAATTGCGTCAGAGTTTTTCATAGTTAAAGTCCCAAAGGAACCCTAATCCCATCCCATATCAATTTAATTGAAATACAGAAAAGAGCCCAGGTTACTATTTTAAAAAATGTATCTTCAGGAATAAGTTTTACTAATTTTACACCCATATAGACTGCAATTGTGGCTGGTATTATCATTATAATGGAAACTTGAATGCTTAGCCCATCTATTTGTCCTAGCCATATGTAAGGAATAAGTTTTATTACATTACAGTAGCTAAAAACTATGACTGAGGTACCAACGAAAACTGACTTAGCAAGACCAAGCGGTAAAGTAAAAATTTGCCATGGTGGACCTCCAGTATGACTAATAAAGCTGGTAAAACCTGCAATAGTACACCAAAAATAACCTTTACCGTAGTTGATTTTAGCTTCTTTTTTTGCCTGTGACAGCTTTTTTCGAATGAGTTGGTCCAATGAGAAAAGAAATCCCATCATTCCTATCAATAATGTCACAACCCACTCAATAACTATTGAAGCAGTTAGCCCGCCTATTATAACACCCAATGTCATTCCTCCCATACCTATGCGAAGTACAGGCCAGTTAAAATCTCGGCGATAGGCAGAAAGCGCAAATATATCAGAAACGATATAAACAGGTAGTAATAGACCAGCTGCAGCAATTGGTGACATTATCAGTGATAAACTAGGAACGCCAAGTGTCGCAATTACTGGCAGTCCACCCTTACCCATTCCTACAAAAATAGCTGCAAGAGTTATTAAAAACCAATATGTAAAAGTTTCCACGTTTGACTGCCTTGCAGTAATTTATTGGCTAAATTAATATTGTAACAGCCAGTTATGATCAAAAACTTACAATGTAAATAACTAATCCTAGGGTTAAAATGCCAAAGCTGGTGGGACGTTCAGTCCGTCTATTGATAGTAATTCTACGATTAGCCCAGCTAAAATTGGTAACAACGCACATGAAATCAAACGTATAGTGACAAAGCTCCATCCCATAGTGGGCGCTTCAAAAACTAAAACGCGGTGGATGGCAAAAATTGACCATCCAGATATCAAAGCAACAATCTGAGGAGCGCCGGCTCCGCCAGCAAAGAAAATTAAAGCTATTGGAAATGAGGTCATCGGGCCTCCAGGCAGAAGACCACCCAATAAAGCACTTATAGTTATACCCAATAAGCCAGACTCGGGTCCAACAATATTGGACAATTCTTCGATTGGGACGATTTGAGCAATGAAAGCAGCAGATAGAAGGGCAAACGGCATTTTTCGGCCAATACTTATAGCCTGATTTCCAGCAAACACTCCTGATCTTTTAATCCCTTTATAACCTTTATTTTTAAACACAAAAATAGTTAGGACCAAAACAAAAAACCAAACTATGATGTATCCGGTTATCATTTGTTAGTTACATCCTGAACTTTGAGGGGTAAATATTTAACAAGCCATCTGGCGGCGAGACCAGCCAGTATGGGTAATGGAATACTGACAAAAAACCGCAGGAGTGATAGGTCCATTCCCATCATGGGTATTTCCCAGATTACCAACCTATAAACGCCGATGAGAGACCATGCTGCAACATATGCTACTAAGGCTCCAATATCTGCTCCGGCAACCCAAAGGGCAAAAACTATTGGAAAGGAAGTAAAGGGCCCGCCAGGAGTAATTACGCCAGCTAAAGTGGCAAAGATTAAACCAGAAAAACCAGATTTCTCACCTAAGGCTTTGTTTATTTTATCTTGATCGATAAATTGCTGAATTAGACCACTAAGCAATAGGCCTCCGACCAGTGTTGGTAAAATCAAAACAAGTAAATTTAATGAATAGCCAAATGCAGAAGCAAAGCTATCTGAACCCTTCGTAAAATAACAAATAAACCCCGTAAAGCATGCTAAAAAAACAAAAAGGTAATCAGATTTGCTCATTTTAAAAATATTTCAATTTTAGTTATTTTTCCTGATATAATCGTTTTCAAATTTGTATTCAAAGTACGTTTCCTATT